>ODAI013546946.1_pt1 | contig 10022 bp, 6 predicted proteins | sample 1539321 | NCBI WGS metagenome assembly ODAI01 (sample SAMN02144231, study PRJEB22623) | gut metagenome | biome: sheep rumen | host: Ovis aries | place: New Zealand | reverse complement strand
GGCTGGTCGCACGCCGCGGGCTCATGACGCTGGGACGTGCGCTGCGCCAGGTGCATTATCCTGCGGTAATGCCGGCGAAGGAGCCAGCGCGCCGCCGTCTTGCCTACGACGAGCTCCTTTGCCTGCAACTTGCCCTGCTTACCCGCCAGCGTCTGACGCTTGCGGGCATCACGCCTACCCGCCATGTGGTGCACGGCCCCTACCAGACGGCTCTGCGCTCTGCGATGCCCTTCGCACTCACTGCGGAGCAGGAGCAAGCGGTAGGTGAGATTCTTGCCGACATGGCAGATGATCAGGTCATGAATCGCCTGCTTCTGGGAGACGTGGGCACGGGCAAGACGGCTGTCGCCGCCGTGGCCCTGGCTGCCGTGGCAGACACCGGCACCCAAGCGGCCGTGATGGCCCCCACCTCGGTGCTGGCGCGTCAGTATGCCGAGAAGCTGGGGCCACTTCTTGACGCAGCGGGCATTCCGTGGGTGCTCGTCACGGGTTCGACGCCTGCCGACGAGCGCACGGTTGCCCGCGAGGGCATCGCCGCCGGTACGGTGTGCGTGACCTTTGGCACCACGGCAATTCTCTCCGACGACATCGCCTTCTCGCACCTCACCTTGGTGGTTATCGACGAGCAACACCGCTTCGGTGTCGACCAGCGCGCCGCGCTGCGCCGCAAGGGGGCAGGTGCCGACCTGCTCACCATGACGGCCACGCCCATACCACGCACGCTGGCACTTTCCGTGTATGGCGACCTTGCGTGCTCGCGCATCACACAGCGTCCCGTGCAGGGTGCGGGCGTGACCACCAAGAGCCTGGCGCCCGAGAATCTCGATGTGGCCTGGACGGCCATCGCACAGGCAGTGGAGGAGGGTCATCAGGCCTACGTGGTGTGTCCGCTGGTGGACGACACCGACGACGGGTCGGAACTCGACGACGTGCCCGATGGTGCGCGGTCGGGCGCCACGCAGCTGCATGCGGCAACTCGCACCTTCGAGGAGCTATCGCAGCGCATCTTTTCGGGCCTTGCCGTGGGACTTCTTCACGGCAGGCAGTCCACGGCGGAGAAGGACGAGGTCATGGCCCGCTTCAGGGCGGGCGACGTGCAGGTGTTGGTCTCCACCACCGTGATCGAGGTGGGCGTCGATGTGCCCAACGCCACGGTGATGCTCGTGCTCGACGCCGACCGCTTCGGCCTTGCGACCCTGCATCAGCTGCGTGGACGCGTGGGCCGCGGCCGTGTGGCAGGGATGGTATACCTGGCCTGTGCGGCCAAGCGTGGGACCCCAGCGCGCCAGCGCCTCGATGCGTTGGAGGCCACCTCCGATGGCTTTGAGCTGGCCGAACTCGACCTGCGGCTACGTCACGAGGGCGAGGTGTTGGGATATCGCCAGTCGGGCGGTGTGACGCTTGCCGTGGTGGACCTTGCCAGCGACCTCGACTTGGTGGAAGCCGCCCACGAGGACGCACGTCAGCTGGTGCGTGACGACCCATCGCTCGAGGATCCGCGGCACCAGGCGCTCGCTCTCGAGGTGCACGGCCGACATGCGGCGTACTTCGAAGAGGTCGAGCGCGTGTGAGGCGTCGAACCTGCGAGACGTATGGTGTGGACACAAACCCGATGGATGAAGGACGGAGAGCATTTTGAGGATAGTGGGAGGCATGTGGCGCGGGCGCGCGCTGCAGACACCGGAGGGCAGGGGTACGCGCCCGACCACCGATCGCGTGCGCGAGTCGCTGGCATCTATGGTGCTCTCGGTGTTTGACCTCGACCTCTCTGGCGTGCGGGTGCTTGATGCCTTCGCGGGATCGGGTGCCATGGGCCTAGAGATGCTCTCGCGCGGTGCCGCATCATGCACGTTTGTGGAACGTGATCGCAGGGCTGCTGCCATCGTGCGCGCAAACGTGAAGGCGCTCGGGGCGGGGAGGGCAGCCTTGGTGCAGATGGGCGACGTGCTCTCGCTCGCCTCGCGCGATGCGGTGCAGGGAGGGCCCTTCGACCTCGTGATACTCGACCCGCCCTACGCCATGGACGCAGCTCAGGTGGAGGACCTGGTGTGCGACCTGGAGCACGCGGGACGGCTCGACGAGCACGCGGTGGTGCTGTACGAGCACGCATCCGATGCGCGGGAGCTATCTCTTGAGGGTTGGCAAACCCTGCGCAGCAAGACGAGGGGCGTTACGGCCGTGACGTTGCTTGCCCGTGAGGCCAATCAGGACGAGCAGACGGCGGATGCTACCGTTGACGTCGCAATCTCCGAGGCATTTCCCGCAGACAAGGAGACGATATGAATCACATTCAGCACGTGGTGGTGCCGGGAACCTTCGATCCCGTCACACTCGGTCATGTGGATGTCATCAGCAGGACGCGCCACCTCTTTCCTCGGGTGACGGTCGCCGTTGCCGAGTCGCGCAGCAAGCGTGGCGTGGGAACCACCTTCTCGCTTGAGGAGCGCGTGGACATGCTGCGCGAGGCGCTCGACGAGCAGGGCGTGCTGTCGCTCGGTGGCGTGTGCGTAATGCCCTTCACGGGCCTGCTGGTCGACTTCTGCCGTGAACAGGGAGCAGGAGGCGTGGTCAAGGGCCTGCGCGCCATGACTGACTTCGAGTACGAGCTGCAGCAGGCGGACCTCAATGCCCATCTGGCGCCGGACATCGAGAGCGTCTTCGTCATGAGCAGCCCGGGCTTCGGCTACGTGTCGTCGAGCGTCGTGCGCGAGCTGGCCTCACTCGGCAGCGCGGTGGACACGCTGGTACCTGCCTGCGTGGCTGCGCGCCTGCACGAGCACTACCGCGACGAGCTCAGCTGACGTCACATTGCGAGCACGCTTTGGCTGAGGGTTACGTAGGAAGCAGCCAGTGCAGTCATGTGTGGCGCTGCTGAGCATCCATCTCGTGCCGAGGCAGGTATGCGCATGGCCAAGATTGGGTGTGTTTGCGCGGGCTTCCTGCCTCGGGGCTTTATCCTCCCCGCTAAAAGCTGTACCATGGACAAGTTGAACCTTTCGAGAAACGGAAGTACAAACTATGGCTACAAACAAGGGCTCGTCAACGCCCAAGACTGGCGTTGACCGCTGGAAGGCCTCGGAGCAGTCGGGAGGCCGTTCCAGCCGCGGTACCAAGGGGGGAGTTGCACGCGCACGCAGCTCGCAGAGGCGTCCCTACGCCTTCACCTTGGTGGCGCTCGTCGTCATCCTCATTGCGTGTGCGGTGGGGTTCGTGCCGCCCACGGAGCGCATCACTCAGGGTCTTGACATCCGCGGTGGCGTCTCGGTGATCCTCACGGCAACCAAGCCCGACGGGTCGGTGGTGACTCCCGACGACATGGTCACGGCAACCGAGATTGTCCAGAACCGCGTCAATGCCCTCGGTGCGGCAGAGACCTCTGTGCAGCAGCAGGGAACGAACTCCATTCTGGTTCAGATTCCTGGTGCTACCGACGCTGACGCTGCCGTCCAGACCATCGGGCGTACCGGCCACCTCGAGTTCGTGCGCCTTGACGCCATCGGCGACGCTGACGCACTGGCCAAGCTCCAGGCCGGTGGGGAGAACGTGCAGCTCAAGCAGGGCACCTACACCGCCTTCATGGACGGTTCCTCCATCAAGAGCTGTGCCGTCGCGCAGGCAAGCGCCTCGGCAACGGGCTATTACTCCGTCAACGTCTCGCTTGACGGTGCTGGTGCCAAGACCTTCGCTGAGGTCACCGAAGAGCTCGCACCCACCCACGGGCAGATTGCCATCGTGCTCGACGGTGTGGTCAACTCTGCTCCGGCAGTGCAGAACGTCATCTCCGACGGTAACGTGTCCATCACCGGCAACTTCACGCTCGACGACGCCAAGGCGCTCAAGACCGTGCTCGACTCCGGTTCGCTACCTGTCACGCTGAGCTATTCCGAGAGCCGCGTGGTCGGTCCGACCCTCGGTCAGGACTCTCTGCGCCAGGGCGTGGAGGCCATCGCCATCGGCGCGGCCATCGTCATCTGCTACCTGTTCTTCTTCTACCAGGGCCTCGGCCTGCTCACGCTGGGCTCCCTTGCGGTGTTTGGCATGATTTATCTGGGCCTGCTTGCGCTGCTCAGCCGCTTCGGCGCCTTTGCGCTCACGCTGCCGGGTCTGGCGGGCATCGTGCTTACCACAGGCTCCGCTGCCGACTCGTCCATTCTGGTGCTCGAGCGCTTCCGCGAGGAGGTCCGCATGGGCCGTTCGGTGCGCAACGCCGCCTGGGGCGGTACGCGTGAGGGCATCACGACCTCGCTCGATGCCGATGCGGTGCAGCTGGTGACGGCGCTCGCGCTGTTCTTTATGGCAGTGGGCCCGGTCAAGGGCTTCGGTCTCACCACCGCACTCGGCATTCTGTGCGACCTGGTGACCATGTTCCTGTTCAAGGCACCTGCCCTGCGCCTGTTGGCCATGGGCACCATTCAGGCGCATCCCAAGTTCTGGGGCATCGCCAACGACCTCGCCGAGGCCGAAGAACTGAAGAAGAGCGCACCCGACGCACGTGCGCGTGGCAAGAAGGGGGGTGTGGCACATGCGTAACCACTTCTCCTTCGAGATTCCCTTCATGCGCTATCGCAAGGTGCTCCTCACCATATCGGCTGTCATGACCGCAGTGGCCCTGGTGGGTCTGGTCGTGCGCGGCCTCACCTTTGGCATCGAGTTCCAGGGTGGCACCGAGATCGACTTCAACAACACGGGCGACATCAAGATCGAGGACATGCGCAAGGCGCTTGTCGACGCCGGCGAAGAGGACCCGTCCGTGCAGACGACGGTGCTCGACGGCGAGAACGGCTTCCTTGTGCGCTCCGGCACCACCAACCCCGAGGAGGCCACGCAGAACGCCAAGGAGACCGCTCAGGCGCTCGGCCTCTCCGAGGAGAGCTACAACGTGACTACCATCGGTCCCGACTGGGGCGCTGACGTCACGCGCTCGTCGTTCATGGCGTTCGGGCTGGCCATTCTGCTCATCATCGTCTACGTCTCGCTTCGCTACGAGTTCAAGATGTCCATCACAGCGGTCATCGCGCTCATCCACGACATGGTCATCATCCTGGGCATCTACGCGTGGACACAGATTCCGGTCACCCCGAATGTGGTCGCCGCGCTGCTCTCGACCATGGGCTTCTCGCTGTACGACACGGTCGTTGAGTTCGACCGCACCAACGACAACGCCAAGACCCTGCACGATGGCATCCACCGCACCTACATCGAGATCTGCAACTTCTCGGTCAACGAGGTTGTGGTGCGCTCCATCAACACCACCATTACCACCCTGGTACCCGAGCTGGCCATGTTCTTCTTCGGCGGCGCCACGCTCAAGGACTTCGCCTTCGCCATGATCCTGGGCGAGCTTCTGGGTACCTACTCCAGCTACGCAGTGGCCACACCGCTGCTTGCCATCTGGAAGACGCGCGAGCCGCGCTGGGCAAAGCTGGAGGCGAAGTACGGCGAGCGTGCGAGCGTTACGCCGGTGGAATCCTAATCGTGGCCGGAATCCAGGGCAGCAGGCATTGGGATCTGCTGCCTTCCGACCACGCAGCCGAGCAGAGGCTCGTCGAGGCGTTGGGCATATCTCCTATGGTGGCCCGCGTGCTGGTGGCACGCGGGCTCTCCGCCATAGACGACGCCCGCTCGTTTCTGTCGCCGTCGCTCGAGCGCGACTGGTGCGATCCGCTGCTCATCCCGGGCATGGACGAGGCGGCCGACCGGCTTGAGCTCGCAATAGCGCGCGGCGAGACCATCGCTGTCTTTGGCGACTTCGACGTGGACGGTATGAGCGCTACCTGCCTGCTCACCTTGGGCTTGCGTGACCTTGGTGCCAACGCCCACCCCTTCATTCCCAACCGCTTCGGGGAGGGCTATGGCCTTTCTCGCGAGGCGCTCGACCGGGTCATCGAGGAATGCGACCCGTCGCTCGTGGTGACGGTCGACAACGGCATTGCGTCTGGCGCCGAGGTGGAGTGGCTGCTCGAGCAGGGGCTCGACGGGGGGATTACCGACCACCACGAGCCCGGCGACCACGTTCCGCAGGGTGTGCCCGTCACCGACCCGAAGATATGGCCGGAATGCCCCTCGCGCGAGCTGGCAGGCGCCGGCGTGGCGCTCAAGCTCCTCGATGTGCTGGGACATCGTTTGGGCCAACCGAATCTCTGGCGGCGGTATACCGAGGTGGCCACCTTGGGTACCGTGTCCGACATGATGCTCTTGCAGGGCGAGAACCGCGCACTTGTGGCGGATGGCATCGCCCACCTACGGCATACGAGTCGTCCCGGCATCGTGGCGCTTGCCGCAACGGCTGGTATCGACCTCACGCAGATCACCTCGGACGCGTTGCCCTTTTCGCTCGTACCGAGGCTCAATGCCGCTGGTCGCATGGGGTCCACAGACGTGGCCTTCGACCTGCTCTACACCAACGACCCTGCCGAGGCATCCATCCTGGCGGCGCGTCTTGAGCAGATTAACACCGAGCGGCGCGAGATAGAGTCGCAGCTCACCGATGCGGCCCTTGCGGAGGTCGAGCGCACCTACCATGGCGAGCGGGTCGTCGTGGCCGCGGGGGAGGGTTGGCACGAGGGTGTGAAGGGCATCGTCGCCAGCCGCATAACCAACCGTTACCACGTGCCTGCCATTCTGTTTGGCATTACAGACGGCCTGGCACGAGGGTCTGGTCGCTCAGTGGGCACCGTCGACCTCTTCCATGCGGTCGAGGAATGCTCCGACTTGCTGGTGCGCTTCGGCGGCCATGCGGGCGCAGTGGGCGGCACCTGCGAGGCAGACAAGCTCGATGCCTTCCGCGCGCGCCTGTGCCAGGCGCTCGACGAGCTGCCTCCCGAGCAGTTCGAGGACCGTGGCGAGGTGGCTGCCCTGGTGTCGCTCTCGGAGCTCACCGTTGAGGGCATCGACCAGCTCGAGGTGTTGCAGCCCTTTGGCCAGGGCAACAAGAAGCCGTTGCTCGGCGCCTGCGGCGTGTGCATGCGCAATCGCGCACGCGTGGGCGGGGCGGGCAACCACCTGCGCTTCTATGCGACCGACGGGGTAACGTCGGTGCCTGCCATCATGTTCCGCACGCCGCAGATCGAGCGGGCGGTTGCCTGCGAGGAGGCGGTCGACCTCGTCTTCGAGGCGGTGAGCGAGACCTGGCAGGGGCGCACCAAGCCCAAGCTCATGGTGCGCGATATCCTCTATCGCGATGCCGACGAGCACCTCAGCGAGCTCTCCAACAGCGGTGAGGGTATTGCCGACCAGCTCTTTGCCAAGGCAGACGAGATTCTGGCACGCGACGCCTATGCGGGCATTGCCGATGCCACGCGCTTCATGACCAAGGTGGTCGGCGTGAGCTTCGAGGGCCGCCAGACGGTGGTTTCCACCCTGGTGGCAGGCCAGGAGCTGGTAGTGGCGCGCGACGAGGGCAACCCCGTGGATACGAACGCCATCGCCCTGCGCACGCTGAGTGGCGTTCAGGTGGGATTCCTGCGACGGCAGATCGCGGCGGTGCTGGCGCCCAATATCGACGGCGGCCTGCGCTACCACGCCTATGTGAGCGAAGTCACAGGTGGTACCGATGGGCGCAGCCTGGGGGCAAACATCCAGGTCGTGCGCGAGGATGCGCAGGTGCTGGAGACGACCTTGCAGGACGGCCGTGCCGAGCGTGCACGTCTGGCGCGGCTGACGCCCCAGGCCCTCGAGGACGAGCTCCGTCAGGTCATGATAGGCAACCATACGCTGCTTCCCGCGCAGAAGGCTGCGCTCGACTCTCTTGCTGCGGGGCATTCTACGCTCTGCGTCATGGCCACTGGCCGCGGCAAGTCGCTCATCTTCCACATGCATGCGGCACGAGAGGCCATCTGCCGCGGGAAGGCAAGCGTCTTTGTCTATCCGCTGCGTGCGCTTGTGGCCGACCAGTCGTTCCATCTCGAGCGTGCACTCGGACGCTTCGGGCTCTCTGTGCGCGTGCTCACGGGCGAGACGCCTGCGGGGGAGCGTGACGAGACGTTCTCCGCGCTGGTGGACGGTACGGCAGACGTCCTGCTCACCACGCCCGAATTCCTCGCGATTCATGCCGAACGCTTCGCGCGCGCGGGACGGGTGGGCTTCGTGGTCATCGACGAGGCGCACCATGCAGGTACGGCCAAGGGTGGCAACCGTAGCGCCTACACGCAGCTTCCCCAGGTGCGCGAGCTTCTGGGCAACCCCACGGTGCTGGCCGTGACCGCTACAGCCGAGGATGCCGTGGCCTACGAGGTGTGCAAGCTTGCGGGCATCTCGCAGCGCGATGTGATTGTGGATGCCAGCGTGCGTGCCAACCTGCATCTGCGCGATTGTCGCGAGCTACGCGACCGCGAGACGGCGTTGGTCTCGCTGGTGGCACGCGGCCAGAAGTGCGTCGTATACGTCAACTCGCGCGATCAGTCGGTGTCGCTCGCACGCATGCTGCGTCGCCAGATACCCGAGCTAGGCAGGCAGATAGCCTTCTACAACGCTGGGCTCACGCGCGAGGAGCGAGCCTTGGTGGAGGATGCCTTCCGCGCCGGCGAGCTCACCTGCATCATCTCGACCAGCGCCTTTGGCGAGGGTGTCAACCTGCCCGACATACGCGACGTCGTGCTCTACCACCTGCCCTTCGGTGCTATCGAGTTCAACCAGATGAGTGGCCGTGCTGGCCGCGACGGGCAGGATGCGTGGGTGCACCTGTTCTTCGGCGAGCGAGACGCGCATATAAACGAGCACATCATCGAAGGCATGGCTCCCGCGCGTACCGACCTTGTGGCACTCTACCGCGCACTCATGACGGCAGCGCGCCAGGCACGCGCGGAGGGTGTGGAGGACGGGTCGTTCGTGCTGACCAATGCCGAGCTTGCCGAGCGCGCGCAGGCCATAGACGCGCGCTCGCGCTTAGACGAGCATGCGGTGTCGAGCGGCATCGGGGTCTTCCGCGAGCTGGGATTTCTCACCACGACAGGGCATGGCAGCGCGCGGCGCATCGCCATGGTCGAGGGTGCCCCGCGCATGGACCTCAGCCAGTCCACACGTTACCTCGAGGGACTGCGCTCCCGTGACGCCTTCTCCGACTTCAGAGACTGGGCGCTGGGTGCCTCGCCAGAAGATTTGCTGGCGCGTATCAACCGTCCCATCACGCCTGGCTTCGGGCGCATCATGGGTGACTGATTGCCGGAGACCTTCGTTCCAACCGGTTGAACAACGGGGATGGTTCGCTCCTGTTAACGGAGTGAACCATCCCCGACGCCTTTGCATGAGCTGTGCTATGGTTTCTAGATGTGCCTTCGGCTGGACGCAGGCGGAGAGGGGGTCACCATGGGCAGCAAGGACATGCGCGACAAGAAGGAGCAGAAGATTGCTCCTGCCCCCGGGGCCGACAACTGGCGTGTTCTGCAGGTGACCTGTGCCAGCTACCTCGACCCAAAGGCGATGGAGAAGATTCGCAAGGCGTATGATTTTGCCCGCGAGTTCCATCGCGAGCAGAAGCGCCGCTCGGGTGAGCCCTACATCAACCATCCTGTCGAAGTTGCCATCATTCTGGCTTCCGACCTGCACATGGACGAGGACCCCATCTGCGCGGCCATCCTTCACGACACGGTTGAGGACACCGAGGCAACCTTCAACGACATCGAAAGGCGCTTCGGCACCACCGTTGCCGAGCTTGTCGATGGCGTCACCAAGCTCACGCAGGTGGAAGTCTCCTCGCTCGACGAGAAGCAGGCCCTGAACCTGCGTAAGATGTTCCTTGCCATGAGCAAGGACATCCGTGTGCTTATCATCAAGCTGGCAGACCGCCTGCACAACATGCGCACCATGGCGGCGCTGCCGCCCGAGAAGCGCGTGCTCAAGTCGCGCGAGACCATGGACGTCTACGCGCCGCTCGCCGACCGCCTGGGCATCTCGTCCATCAAGTGGGAGCTCGAGGACCTGGCCTTCTTCTACCTGCAGCCCGAGGAGTACGAGCGCATCGCCCGCATGGTGCAGGAGTCGCGCGCACAGCGCGAGGAGAAGACCGCCGGTGCCATCAAGATCCT
>ODAI013390774.1_pt1 | contig 10022 bp, 8 predicted proteins | sample 1539321 | NCBI WGS metagenome assembly ODAI01 (sample SAMN02144231, study PRJEB22623) | gut metagenome | biome: sheep rumen | host: Ovis aries | place: New Zealand | reverse complement strand
TGAATCAGTAACTGTGTTTAATTCCGTTCTGCTCACAGTACCGCTCGGCATATGAACCGCGATCCACCGCCACAGTCAGCCCTTCAGCGCATCCATGAAAGGCATTTTCACCGATGGCTGTTACATTGGCCGCGATCCGGACAGAATGCAATTCTGAGCAGCCTCCAAATGCTTCATCGCCAATCGTTGTCACAGTAACCGGAATTGTGACAGATGTCATGATCTCACATTTCCAGAAAGCGCGGGTCCCAATTTCCCTGACGCCACCGGGAAGCGTAATGGATTTCAGGCTATTACAGCCAGAAAAAGCAAAGGCCGGAATCACCGCACAGTCGTCCGGAAGCGTGACGGATGTCAATCCGGTACAGGAAGAGAATACAAACTCTCCAAGTGTTTTTACATTGTCCGGGAACGTAATGGAAGTCAGTCCGGAACAGTTGGCAAAAGCTGAGATTCCGATCTCTTCCACGCTGTCCGGGATGGAGATGGATGTCAAACCTTTACAGCCAAAGAACGCGTCTCTTCCAATGATTCTCACACCGTTCGGAATCATGACGGAGGTAAGCCCTGAGCATCCGGTGAACGCTGCGGTTCCTATGACTTCCATGCTGTCCGGAAGCGTGACGGAAAGGAGGCCCTCGCAGCAAAGAAACGCATCATCACCAATCGTTTTCACTCCATCCGGGACGACCACAGAAGTCACATATGAACATCCTTCAAAAGCAGCCTCCCCGATTGCGGAAACGGGATGCCCGTCCAGTTCCCCCGGAATCATGACAGCATTGTTCCGCCCTGAGTATCTTACGATCTCTGCAGAACCGTTTTCAAGGATCGCATAGGTATAATCCCCGCAGGTCTTTTTCCCCCTGAGCGGCTGTTCGGCCAGGAAGATACCAGCCCGTTGATCCAGCTTCACCCAGAGCGCAGGACGAACACAGGCTTCTTCCCAGTTTACCCCTGAATCAAGAAGCGTTCCGCTTCCTCCCACACCGGCAGCAGCGTTCTGTACATAACCGGGTGATCGGAGCCACCACCAGGCATATGGGATATCTGAGCTGTTTCCTTCACGAACCTCTTCGCAATATGCGCCCTTTCCAACAGCATAAGGCGTCGGCTCAGCGCAGGAAATCGGATTATAAGGTCCGTTGAATGCGACGTTGAAATACTGGCTGGCCTCCGCACAGCTCAGAAGGAAGATCCGATCCCTGGTATTCTTGCCGCCTTTTGTTTTTTTCCATTTCGGGTAGCCCTGTTTCCTGCTGTTGTCCACAACTGTCACAGCGATCATATCCTGCTCCTCCGGAAGAAAGGCGATGTTCAGAAAATCACTGTTCAGCCATTTGCGCAGTGCGGAATCCTTCCAGGTAATGTTCTTTCCTTTTGAATGATAGGGCTTGGCGTCCAGGCAGTACCGGCTTAGCAGCAGGCGGCTTTCTTTCTGAGCATCCAGCACAATCCATTCGATCTTTTCCTGGCCGTTATCCGGATTGCCGTCCTGCTCATAAAGTCCAAATGTGACAATGCTGCCGACATCTGCGCGGAGTATTTCCGTTGGCTCTTCCGCCTGGGCAAAAGCAGTCATCAGAATGAATCCGACCAGGGCAGCGATTCTGCAGAACCCTTTCATGCGAACCCTTCTCCTTTTTGTTCTGTCAGAGATAGAACGATATTCCTTCCCCGTCTGTTCCGACGATTGCACCAACCAATCGAAAGCTGTTTTGAAAAGTCAGGGCCGGGCTTCCCTTGTTTGACTTTTCAAAAGAATCTGTCAGATCCGCGGCATCGCGCAGAGTTCAGTGAAAATATCCGTATGATGAATTCCGTGCTGCCGGATAAAGGGCAGCAGTTCCCGGATTCCATCATGCGGCCCGGCAGATCATTGTGATTGGTGCAGTCAGGTACCTCCGTGAGAAAGAGAATCAGCAGTCTCCGGGAATCAGCGATTTCCGCATGTCAATTGGGGGGAGATCCCTTATTGATGAATGATCCTAGGTCAGGTTTGTTACTGTTCCGACCGCGATAAAACGGTTGATTACGGCATCCAGATCAGAACCTTCGGGTCCTTTCCAGGTCCTCCGGGCGATGTTCGTGACGGACCAGGTTTTGTCACCGGCGGGCTCTTTCAGGTACTGATCGTCATAGAAATGATTTGTATTCATCACAACGTCCCGACGGATTCCACTGCATTCATCCGCGCGGCAGTCCGGGAAATTGATATTCCATATCCGATTGGCAGGCAATGGCTTTTCCATATATTCTGCCAGCAGCTCCGGGAGGTACCGGTCCACAATATCCGTTGCCTTGAATTCATGATTGCCATAAGAAACAGCGATGCCCCGGACGCCCAGAAAAGCGGCTTCCAGCGCTGCGCCCACGGTTCCTGAATACTGGATATCGGATGAAATGTTGTATCCGTGGTTGATGCCTGACAGCACGACATCGGGCTTCATGTCAGATACCGCGAAAATGCCAACGCGCACGCAGTCTGCGGGGGTTCCGTCCAGCGTAAAAGCCTTTACGCCATCCAGGCCAAAATCGTATTCCTTCAGAATCAGGGGGCGGTTAAAAATGCAGTGATGTGACGCGGCGCTTCTCTGTGCATCCGGAGCAACGACGGTCACCTCACCGAATTCGCGCGCGATTTCCGCCAGTTTTCGGATACCGTCGGCACCGATTCCGTCATCATTTGTAATCAGTATTTGCCTGCTCATGAAAAACCTCCTCCAGGCTCCGTGCTGATTCCGAAATCATGAATCATCATCTATACCCCGGCCGGCAATACAGCGCTTCGCATATCGCCTCCGGTTTTTTCAGTCTGCTGAATCTGACAGGATGTCCGCCAGGTTATCCCCGGCCGTTTTCAGAATGGCATCGACGTCGGCTCCATCGATATCCAGGCCGACGGCCGCAATCTTCCGGACGTCCCGGATGCCATAGAAATTCTGTGCCAGTGCCCTGATATATCCGAAGCCGTATTCCTCCGGAACGTAGCAGCCTCCCGCCGTCGTCACATAAAGGAGCCTCTTGGCGCGGCACAGGCCGACCGGAACGCCTTCCTCCGTATATCTGAAGGTGATTCCCACAACGCTGATCTGTTCAAAATACTGCTTCAGCATCGAGGGAAAGGAAAGATCCCAATACGGCGCAGCGATCACGACGGTTTCGGCCTTCGCGAACTGCCGTGCGAGATCAAACATGGGGTTTTGAAACTGTCCCTCCGAAAGAAGCTGATCCCGCATGCTGAGGAATTCCTCACTGATTGCGGGAAAATGAATCTCTTCCAGCCGGACTTCCTCAAACGTCCCGCCCAGCCCTGAAAGCAGTTTCCCGGCCAGCAACCGTGTTCTGGATTCTTTTCGGACACATGCATTCACAAAAAGGATTGAATGGTTCAATTGGCACCTCGTTTCTTTCCATGAGACCGGTCCCGGTCTCATTCATCCACAGCCCGTTTCAGTTTCCGGAATAAAACTCCGTCCGGGTCGGATTGGCCTGAATCAGCACCGCGCTTTGATTGAAAAGGCTGATCAGCTCATCCGCCGCGGCGTGAACCTGATCTTCCGTCGTATCGCTGAGATAAATGACCAGCGTATACTCCTGGTAATTCTGGCCGTCATCGCCGATCCAGCCGCCGTGGGCCTCCTGAATGGTATAGCCGCCAAAGCGCCGGATGAGGACCTCGCGCGCCTTTTCCAGCGCTTCCGTCTGCGTAAATACAGGCTTGTCGGTATCCCGGTCGTTGGTGCCCAGATACATCACATACTGTATTTCTGTATCGGCGTCCTTTTCCTCCGCCGCAGAAACCGTTTCGGGGACGGCCGGCGCTTCATCCCTTGCATCTGCCTCCCCTGCCCGGATGATTTCCGTTTTCTTCACGCCGTCGCCATAGATCGTCGCGAAGTCTTCCCGCATGGAAATCACGCCGATGCCCATGCTTTCATAGCCGGCTTTCTCATCGGCGGCGCCTTCCGCGCTTCCGTACTCCCGCTCCGCGTCGTCCGCCAGCACCATATAGGCCGCGCTCCTGTAGGGGTTATTGGATATGGTGTAGATTTCCATGGCCAGATCCCCGGAGGAGTTGCCGAACGCCAGCACCGGCTGCTGGCCGATTTCCCGGATGATGGCGTCCACCTTGCTGGTTTTGGCATTTTCGCCTGCATAGCTGCCGTCCAGCACAACCCGGTCGGACGGCTGGAAGGTGTAATCCGTGTCGGCCGTTTCGCCCTGGCCGGTGACGGTATAGCCGTATTCCGTGCCGATCACGCGGGACGGCGGAATGTTCAGCTTCCCGCGGATCAGCTCCCGCACGATATTCCGCTCGGTGGCCGTGACGATATACACGGTGAAGTCATTCTCCAGCAGCTTGTCGAACAGCTCCAGCATGGGCAGATAATACGCTTCCCCGCGCTTCATGCCGGAAAAGCCCATGGCCTCGCTCTCCTTGAACGCGCGCACCATGGCCGCCAGCTCCTCCATGGTCATTCCGCGGTATGCCACGGCGCCGGCGGCGGCCTGGCGGGTGCTCATGCCGGACGGCTTTTCGCCGCCCGCGGCGTCCATGATTTCCTGCGCGACTTCCCGGACCTCATCGGTAACGGTATCGCTGCCGCTGTTCAGGGCATAATCCGCGAATACCATATATTCAAAGCAGAAAGGGTATGTTTCGCACATCAGCGTGCCGTCCAGATCGAACACCGCCAGGCGATCCGGAACCGGAATGTAATCGGGGGATGCTTCATCGGTGACGGCGCGCAGGTAGGCGTTCAGGCTCTCCGCCGCCAGTGAGCCTTCCGTCCAGTATTCGCTCAGCAGCGCCGGCTGATTTTCCGCGAGCGCGGACACGGATACGAGACACAGCAGAAGCAGTGACAGCAACAGGCCGCAAATCCTTTTCATCCATCATCCCTCCGATTCAAAAACACAAATCCTGTCAGAATTGAATTATACCTTATATCCGCGGATTCCGGCAAGTGGATTTGATCCGCGGAAAGCTTGACATCGCGAGCGCATTACCGATAAAATATCAGACAGCTGACGACCGTGCCGCGGAATGTTTCCGGCTTTCTTTTATTTCCAGTGAAGGAAAGGGTGACGCTGAAGAATGGCTCTGGGTGACAAGCTATATAAAATTCTGATTCAGGGAGGCTCCTGGAAAACGATTCTGGGAGGTCTCTGGGTGACGGTAAAGATTTCCTTTTTCGCGCTTCTGATCGGCACCTTGCTGGGCGCACTGATCTGTCTGATCCGTACGCGGAAAAATCGCGTTGCCCGCATCGTCGGATCCGTGTATATCGCCATTCTGCGGGGAACGCCGGTGCTGATGCTGCTGCTTCTGCTGTATTACGGCATCCTGGCCCGCTCGGGGCTGGCGCCGGTGACGGTCGCGGTGCTGACCTTCGCGCTGAACGTGTCCGCCCACGTGGCGGAGCTGCTTCGCTCCGCGCTGGAGGCGGCGGATCACGGCCAGGCCGAGGCCGCCCGGACGCTGGGCTTTTCCGCCTGGGATACCTTTCGGCTGATCATGCTGCCGCAGGTTCTTCGCATCGCCCGGCCCGTATACCAGTCCACGATCGTGAATCTGATCCAGTGGACCAGCGTGGTGGGCTATGTCACCATCACGGACCTGACCCGCGTCATCAACAACACCGCCTCCCGCACCATGCAGCCGCTGTTGACCATCATCATCGGAATGCTGATCTATCTGGCGCTTTCCTATATCGTGTTCGGCCTGTTCGCCATGATCAACCGGATCAGAGACCGGAAAAGGAGGGCGGCTGCATGAACCTGATCGAAGTCAAAGGGCTGAAAAAGTCCTTCGGTTCTCTCGATGTGCTCAAAGGGATCGACCTGACCGTGCAGCAGGGCGAGCGCATCGCCATCATCGGCGGAAGCGGCTGCGGCAAAAGCGTATTCCTGCGCTCCCTGTGCCTGCTGGAAAAACCGGATTCGGGCCGGATCTTCATCGACGGCAGGGAGATCACCGCAAAGGGCGCGAAGGTCGACGATATTCGCCGCAGCATGGGCATGGTATTCCAGAAGTTCCACCTGTTTTCAGAAATGGACGTGATGGACAATCTGTGCCTGGCGCCGGTAAGGCTCAGGGGCATGAAGCGGGAGGAGGCAGAAGAGAAGGCGCTGGATCTGCTTTCCCAGGTAGGCCTTGCTTCCCGCGCCCACGCCTGGCCGACGGTGCTCTCCGGCGGACAGCAGCAGCGCATCGCGATCTGCCGCTGCCTGATGATGGAGCCCAAGGTGCTGCTGTTCGACGAACCGACCAGTGCGCTCGACCCGACGATGGTCGGCGAGGTGCTGGCGGTCATCCGGATGCTGGCGAAGCGGGATATGAGCATGCTGATCGTGACCCACGAGATGAACTTCGCCCGGGAGGTCGCCAACCGCGTGCTGTTCTTTGCCGACGGCGGCATCTATGAGCAGGGCACGCCGCAGGAGCTGTTCGATGCGCCGAAGCGGGAAAAAACCGTCGATTTCATTCACAAGATCAAATATTTTGCCTTCGAAATCAACCGGAAGGACTTCGACCTGATGCAGCTCCAGGGCGGCATCCAGGTCTTCGCCGAAAAATACGGTCTGGACCAGAAGCGCACCAGCCGGCTGCAGATCTGCTGCGAAGAGCTGATCTATGAATTGCTGAATCACTGCTATTCCGAAGGCGAAGGCGCGGACCTGAAGCTTTCCGTTTCCTATGTGGAAACCGACGGTACAGCGCGGATCAGCCTGTCCTGCGGCGGCGCGGCCTACAACCCCTTCGGGCAGGACAATGACGGTCTGGGGGTGACCATTCTCAGGAACATGGCCACGCAGCTGGACTACCGGCTGGAGGGCGGGCGCAACGTGATCGGCATTTCCCTGTAACCGATCAGGCATCCCCCGGACATCCCGGGGCGGAAAAGCGCCGAAAAAGCATGAGGGGAAGCCGGTTGCAGTTGACGGTGCCGCCGCATGCTGATAAAATGCAGGAAAAAGAAACAGACAGGTGAAGAACATGGAAGAGCGGAAAGAAGAACCGAAGGAAGAACTGAATCCGGAAAAGCTGGAAGCAGTCAGCGGCGGAAAAAAATCCGCCTTCGGCGGTTCGGCAAAATGGTATGAGCATGACTGTCCGGATCCCGATAATGCTGAGTTTGTCAGAACCGGCCGGGAGCGGGAGGATCCGACCTTCTTCGGTTTTTTCTCCCAGCACCAGTATGAATACCGCTGCACGGTCTGCGGCAAGCTTCTCTGGAAAGACGAAGAGAGGAACAGTGCAACCTGAAAGAATGGGCCTGCGGGGAATTGACCCGCGCAGGCTCTTTTTAAAGTATAATCCGTCGACAGAAAGGTTCAACGAGGAGTGAATGACATGAGCGTATCCCGGAATCTGCTTGAAAAATATGCCCGGCTGATCGTGCGCACGGGCGCAAACGTCCAGAAGGGACAGGTCGTACAGCTGGCGGTATCCGTTGAGCAGCACGATTTTGCCGCCATGGTGATGGAGGAATGCTACCTGTGCGGCGCGAAAAAAGTGAACATCGACTGGCTGAGCGATGCCCAGAAGCGCCTGAATTTCCGCTATGCGGACCAGGAGGTTCTCTCCGCGGTGCTGCCCTGGGAGGAGGCGAAGATGAAGCAGATGACGGAGGATCTTCCCTGCCGCATCTTTATCGCCTCGGATGATCCGGATGCGCTGTCCGGCATCGATCCGGAGAAGATCTCCGCCGTATCCCGCAGCCGCGGAACCGTCATGAAGCCCTACCGGAACGCGATCGAAGGAAAGCATCAGTGGGTGATCGCGGCCTATCCGTCGGAGAAGTGGGCCCGGAAATGCTTCCCGGACGCGGAGGACGCCGTGGACAGGCTCTGGGAGGCGATTCTCCGCACCGTCCGCGTGGACGGGGAGAATGACCCGGTACAGGCCTGGAAGGCACATACGGACTTCATCGAAAGCAAGGCCGCCTGGCTGAACGCGCAGCATTTTGCCTCCCTGCGCTACCGCAGCGCCAACGGAACGGATTTCACCGTGTCGCTGATTCCCGAAGCCCGGTGGGAGGGTGCCGGTGCCGTCAACACCGTCAACAACGCCTTCTATATCCCCAACATGCCCACGGAGGAGATCTTCACCTCCCCCATCGCCGGCAAATGCGAGGGCACGCTGGTCGCGGTCAAGCCGCTGAGCTGGAACAGCCAGCTGATCGAGGATTTCGCCATCACCTTCCGGGACGGGCGGGCCGTATCCTGCCGGGCCGGCAAAGGGCAGGCGCTGCTGGAGAAGATGATCCGGATGGACGATGGCGCCGCCATGCTCGGCGAGGTGGCCCTGGTGCCGAAGGAAAGCCCTGTGAACCAGTGCGGCTTCCTTTTCTATGAAACGCTGTTCGATGAAAACGCCTGCTGCCACTGCGCCCTGGGCATGGGCTTCAAGGAAGTACTCCCCGGCGGGGATGACATGACCATGGAAGAGGCGCAGAAGCACGGCATCAACGATTCGATCATCCATGTGGACTTCATGGTCGGTGCGGATGACCTGGCCATCGACGGCATCCGGGCGGACGGAACCTGCGTGCCGGTGTTCCGGAACGGCACCTGGGCTTGAGGGGCCTCCGGCCATCCGGGGTCGCCGGAAAGCGCATCATTTCATTTACGGGGAGTCATGAGATGATCAGAAGAATTTGGGCAGCAATCCTTATCGTCGTCCTGCTGCTTTGCGCCTGCGCCGGGGCGGAGGCACCGGCGGACAGCGGCGCACAGACGGGCGCGGCGGACTTTTCCCGATTCAGCGGGCTGCGCATCGGCGTACAGACCGGTACGATCAGCGGAGAAGTGGCGCAGGCGCATATTCCGGATGTCCAGCTGCGCTATTTCAACAACCAGACAGATGTGCTCGCCGCCCTCCGCGCCCGGAAGGTCGACGCATGGGCCTGCGAACTGCCGACGCTTCAGTTTGTCGCCGCTTCCAACAGCGATCTGAAGATTGAAACGATGCTCGACCATACCGACCTGGCGGCGCTCTTCGCCCGGTCGGACAGGGGCCAGGCCCTGCGGGATCAGTACAGCTCCTTTGTGGAGAAGCTGTGGGCGGACGGCACGATGGAGGAGATCCGGGAGAAATGGTTTTCCGGCGATGAAAGCCGGTATACCCTGCCGGTTTACGAAGCGCTGCCCGCGGTGAACGGCACGCTGCGCATGGCGCTGGATCCTGCCCTCCCGCCCTTCACCTTCGTGCTGAACGGGGACGAGGTCGGGTACGACGTGGATATTGCCGCCCGGTTCTGTGAGGCGAACGGGTATGCGCTGAAAATCGTCCCCATGGACTTTAACGGAGTGATCGCCTCCGTGCAGAGCGGCAAGTGCGATTTCGCCGCCTGCGGGATCACCGTGACCGCGGAGCGGGCCGAGAGCGTGCTGTTCAGCAGCCCGACCTACCACAGCGGAACCGCGATGGCCACGATCCAGGGGACCGCCGAAAGCGCGGGCTTCTGGGCAGGCATCGGCGAGAGCTTTGAGAAAACCTTCATCCGGGAGGACCGCTGGCAGCTTTTCCTCGAGGGCATCGGCACCACGATGCTGATCACCCTGCTGGCCATTCTCCTGGGCACCGCGCTGGGCTTTGCGATGTTCATGATCTGCCGGAACGGGAACCGGTTTGCCAACGCGGCCACGCGCGCATGCACCTGGCTCGTTCAGGGCACGCCCACGGTCGTGCTGCTGATGATCCTGTACTATGTCGTTTTCGGCTCCGTGGCGTCCATGAGCGGCATCACCGTGGCGGTGATCGGATTCACGCTCACCTTCGGGTCCGCGGTATACGGGCTGATCCGGATGGGCGTCGGCACCATTGACCGCGGGCAGTACGAGGCCGCCTGTGCGCTGGGGCATTCCAGCCGGCATACCTTTTTCCGGATCATCCTGCCCCAAGCCATCCCGCATATCCTGCCGGCCTATCAGAGCGAAGTGGTTTCCCTGATCAAGGCCACCGCCATCGTCGGCTACATCGCCGTGCAGGATCTGACGCGGATGGGCGACAT
>ODAI013208387.1_pt1 | contig 10022 bp, 13 predicted proteins | sample 1539321 | NCBI WGS metagenome assembly ODAI01 (sample SAMN02144231, study PRJEB22623) | gut metagenome | biome: sheep rumen | host: Ovis aries | place: New Zealand | reverse complement strand
CTGTCTACCAAAATCCTGCCTTATAGCCCTATTTTACCTTAATTTTCAGAACTCCTCAATGAAAAGACTGAAAGATTTTCTTAAAAAGCACCTCTCATTCCTATTGAACAGTCCTGACTAACTATCATGGCAGCTTTACTTTACAGCTATCATACAATACCAAAGTGCCAATTAACGGCATTTTGCGATTCTTTTTTCCAGTAGACCCGGATTCTGATATTTTCACTCCCCCTTTCCTCTTGAAATCGCTGTAGCAAGTAAAAAGCCACACTATATATAGCGTATCTAAACCTAATGATATTTTTCAATAAAAATCACTATACAAAACATAATTTAGGCTTATCGATCATCCACCTGATTCCAGAGAAAGTCATATTTTACGTGGGGATTTGGGCAAAACAAGGCTAAAATAGTACTATTTTGCGTGAAAGGCGAGATTGATACCGATCACATTTCTGCCACTTACTATTCGGTTACTCCTGACACCTCAGTAGTAAAATCCGAACAGGCAGACGTGCTGGTAGTAACCTTCACGCACAACGGTTCAAAGACTGTAAAGTACTACCCTATTTATTTGGAAACACGAAATAGTGCTTGTACGACTAGATAGTTTGAAAGTTTAATTTAGTGGGGAGCACGGCGGAGACGCCGTGCTCCTTCAGTATTAGTCAGCTTATTTAATAACCAATTGCCTGTTTTTGGATCATACATACATCGAGAATTCTTTGCATATAAGTCTTCTTTTATTGTTATCATTCTACAATCTTTGCAAGCAAATCTATATTCACAACAATTACAACCGTCAATTTTTGAAAAATCAAGAAACCAAAACTTTTTGAGATTTTCAGAATTTAATATATCTTTAAGGGAAAGCTTTTTTAAGTTTCCATATAGAATATCTCGAGAGAATTCACAAGGACTTACATTTCCATTAGGTTGAATACTAAATTTTCCAAAAAGACAAGTATTTACAGAATATGCTTTATTGAATTTAGTTTTTGTAGTATAGAAATTGGGTTTTGTTCTAAGTGATATGTATTTTAATTCTGAACTTGGTAATAATGCTTTTACATCTCTTTTATCTGTAGTTCTGGGGGTATCAACAGCAATTAAGTGCGTATTAATATTTATAGATTTAAGAAGCCGTATTATATTTTCATAATCGTCTTGATTCTTATTCATAATTGTAATCGCTGGTATAATTTTTATATTATTTTGTTGTAATCTCTTTGCCCAATAAATTGTCTTATCAAATGAACCTGATATATTTGTTATAGAATCATGGATTCGCGAATTACTACCATAAATTGAAAAATGGACTGTAATGTTATTCTTTTTTATAAAACTAACCAACTCTTCTGTAAATAATACAAGGTTACTATATATTTCCACTTTATGCCCGATATATACAGCATATTTTAATATATCAAAAAAATGAGGATAAACAGTTGGCTCTCCACCTATAAATTGAATCTTTTTACAATTGAGATCTTTTAATTGTTCAAGGATGTCTTTCCATTCTTCTATTGTTAGTCTGTGTTCAACATCATCTTTATGTTCATCACCATCGTAACAATGTATACATCTCAAATTGCAAGCTTCTGTTAGCTCTATCCATACAAAATTTATTTTTTTTTCAATTTCCGGAAAATCATATCTTCTAGGAATGAAAGTATCACTTATCAATTTTTTATTTTTAAGCTCTGATAAATATGAGCAATCATTTTTCTTTGAACTTAGAATGTATTCTTCTATTATTTTACAGCCTTCTCCATTTATTGAATAAACATTTCCATCCTCAAGATTGTAGATTGCTCCTCTAGTTTTTCCATTTACATAAACAATATTCTTGTTTATTTCATATATTAAATTCATAATTCTCACCTTTGTATAATTCCGCTATCTTTATGGCAAGCATTTTTTCTTCATCAGACAAAGAGTCTAATGATTTCTGTTCAAGTCGAGTTCCCCAATAATATGCAGCAACAAAAGTTCTTATACGAGTAATATCACAAAATGATTTATTTCTCCACTTGAAATTTTTTGCATAACTATACGAAAAGCCAATACAGATATAACACAAATAAAAAAAACTGCATTGACAACATTCATCCGAATTTATTTCATCATGTAAAAGTTTATTAAACAGCTCCTCTCCGTATTCTTTTCCATAATGATTAAAACAAGAAGGAACTAAAGTATGGCAAGGATAAACACATCCATCTGCTGCAACAATTCGTCTATGTTTACCAGCATTACACGGAACAAAATATTTTCTTTTTTCAAAATCATCATTCAAATTATAATCCAAAAAACCATATCTAGAAAAAAGATTTAGACGATTATGTAATTTGTTCTTTAATGTATAATCTGCCAGATTTCTTAAACCATTTGTTAAAGCTTCTAACTGTTCTTCTGTCCATAATTGTGCAAATTCAAAATTTGCACGTATTGTAAAACCTTTATTCATAAGAAAGAGCAAATCTTCAAACACATTATCTGCTTTTTCAGGTATGATAGTAGTATAAGTATACGGATTTTTCCAAGTCTGTAGGAAAAAATCAAAATCAATTAAATCAAATGAATTTGATCTATTTGAATCTTGAGTCTTTTTGCCTCCATCGATGCTCAATGGCACAATAAAAATATCTTTATATTTAACAAGCCATTCTTTCGCTTCATTAGAAATACATGCCCCGTTCGTAACCGCATAAAAGAAGAAATCTTTTTCTGAATAATTGTTCAACACCCAATTACAAATTGTTTTAATAAAACCAAATTCTAAAAAGGGCTCGCCTCCTCTAAATTCAATTTTAAGGCGCATATTATCCGAAAGGTTATCAAAAGCTTTTCTTATGGAGTTTTTTGCCAACTCAATGTCCATTCTGATTGGATTTTTCTCCACTTCATAACAATATTTGCAGTGTAAATTACATTTTTCTGACGGTACTAAAATAAGAGTCTCTGTTTTAGTATCCTCTTGTACAACACTTTTATATTCTATGCTTGATTTAATTTGAGAACAATCATTTATTATTTTTTTTCCCAACAATAAAGGTTTTAAATATTTTTTCATTTTATTTCCTGTCATGTAGATAGGGATTTAAAGAAAGGGGCACGGAAAAGTAGTTTGTATCAATTCTTTTTGAAAAGCATCTTTCACACCATTTTTTTGCACTGGTATTATTACTATTTAAGTTTTCAACTAACGTATTCCATCTCTCTATCGTTTCAGGCTCAAATATATTTCCCAATAGTTTATCTTCCTGTCCATAACAAAAAGCTAAAGAACAATCCATATCTATTATAGGAGAGACCCCTCCTCTCCTTAGAAAACATTTTTCTTTTTTTGATGGAGTTTCTACTGTATCAAAATATACACTCTGGAATTGTAATGAGTTAGCATAACTATTTAATTCTTTGATCATCATAAGATCAGCTTTAGAAAGTCTGTATTTATCAAGATGTTTAAATCCTTCATAAATTTTCATTTCTGTTGTATACAAGCTTTGTATTTTCATCTGATTTGCAAAATCTATATAATCTTTAAGTGAGTTTATATTTTGATTATTCATCGTGTAGTTTAAATATAAATTCTTTGAAAAACCAGCGTTACAAATTGACTGAATATTGTTTTTTACTATTTCTACATCAACACCCTTCTGAAGATTTATTAGATCAGTATTATAAAACCCATCAAACGTAATTCCCCATGTAATCCTTGGAGAAAAAAAATATCTTGGTAAGTCTGCAGAAAGAAGCATGCCATTCGTGAGAATACGAAATTTTATATCCGGCAGATTTGTTAGCAACGATTCAATAAAATATGATAAGTATTCATATGTAAGAACTTCTCCAGATCCTAAATTAATTGTCCTTGAATACTTATTTTCAATGAGAAAGTCTATCAATCTATAACAGTTTTCTTTAGTCATAGATTCATTTCTGAAACGGTTATATCGAGTAATACATTTTTCACAAAATGCATTACATCGATATGTAAGAGCAATGAATAAATTCTTAGAAGAAAAGAAGTTTTTTAAAGCAACGTTATTAATTATTCCAAAGCTCCATCTTTATCATCATCATCTCGATCATCAGGGGAACAGTCATACACTGGAGAACAGCATCCTGGTCCACAATTTTCAATTTGAGAATTTTCTGTAACACATTCAATTGTTGGCATTCTTTTTACTCCTTTCCGAATTACTAATATATATATTAATTCGTGTTTTAATAAAACTCAAGTTTTATTATCAATTATAATCTAAATAAGCTATTTAATTTTATCAGTTTTATCTTTATCTATTCTCCTTTCCATTTCTTGTATTCTTTAATATCATCGCCAATTCTTTTTATCTGCGCAATAGCTGCTGTTATAATAGCTGCATCATCGATGAATCCAATGACTGGAATTGCATCCGGTATAATATCTATTGGAGAAATAACATATAATAAGGCTCCAACAACAACTGCCATTGCTGCTGGAGAAATTGATAGTTTTTCTCCCTTGCTGTTTTCCTTTCCGTTGTTTTTTAGCATTTCAAAGAGTAACTTTAAATCAGCAACCTTATCCAACAAAGGCCCTTTTTTCGAAACACGTTTTACATATTCTTCTTTTTCGATTGTATAAGAAATTGTGGAATCATTTACTTCTGTACGTTCGAATCGTTTTAATTCCTGATTAACAGCTTCTTCACTTAATTTCTTATCATTCATAGACCCCTCCAGTTGATAGCAATGATTCAATTTTAGAACAAAATGAACTTTCTTTGAATTTAAATATTTCTTCTTGAATTTTTTTTGCCCATAATCTGTTATCACCTCCAGAGAAGGACATTTCCAAGAGAAAATATGGAATTAAGATATTATTAAATATTAATTGTATTGCTAGACGTCTAATTCCAAAATTCCGAGAATATGAATCGTGTAAAATATTTTTTGATAAGGTTTGAATATTATTAAGCATTTCTGACTTGTCATTAATCTTATCAGACATAATTCCCATCAATGTATTTATATCTTCTAATTCTTCGAGATTCTTATTGAGAATTCCTAATTGTTCCTGTTTCTGTTCTTCAGTACTATTTATTTCGTTATCTTGAGAATCAATATTCGAAGCGATATTTTGTAAATATTGTTTCATTTCAATTTTGTCTTTTATGTAAAAATAATTAGTAGATAAGTTCTGAATATATATATTTATTTTATCAACTAGAGATTTTTTTAAATTTATGACATCATGAAAATCTAAACAGAGATGTTCAATACAATTTAATATTTCTGAATCTGGAATAACTGAACTATCATAATATCTATAACTAAAAGCACCATCATAAAATTGTTTCTTATTTGATGCACTAATATAATTATTCAAAACATCATTAAAGTCTTTTATTTTATTTTCATTAAATCTAAGTATATCTTCTATTTTATTTTTTGTTTCTACAAACAAAAGTTGAGATTGTCCATATCTCATTTTTGAATTATCTATTAAATAACTTATAAGTTGAGTTCTTTCTACAGAAAGAAATTTAAAACGAGTTTCAAAATATAAAATAATATCTGAAAAGGAAATAAATTTTATTAAATAATAAATTGATATCTGTGCCAGTTGTTTTACTTTAGTTTGTAGTTGTGTTTTTCTATCAACTTCTTCAAATATGAGATTAGGAAGAATCAGAATGATACAATTGTACAATATTTTTGCTTCAGATATTATAATTTCTATACAATCTTCGGTATATTGTTTTTCAGGATCAAAAGGTTCAAACGTAATTTTATTTCTATAACTTTCGTCATGCAATAAAAAAATATCAAAGGGCTCTTCCTCTTTTGCCTTTACAACTAATCTCTCTGAAATCCTCATTGTTTCCGGCAAGTCATTTTTCTCAACATAATAAATAGGTAACTTAATAGAATAATCAAATTCCTGTAGCAACATAGAACAAAAGTTGTTAACATCTGATTCTTTAGTTCCTATCATTGTTATTAAAGGCTTATGAATTTGATCTAGAATTGTCTTCTTATTTAGTTCAAAACCTTTACTTTTAATATCTGGAAAAAAATCAAAAGCGTCCATGTAAGAAGTTCTTATAGTTTTTAGTTCGTTAATTTTTTGTTGAAATAGCTCGTCGATAAAAAACTCAGGATTAACTTTAGCAAAATCACATTTATTAAGAGTAAACAGCTCATTGAACTCAATGTTAAACAAGTTGCATAATCTATCGCATATATTTAAAGGAATACTATTTGGTTCTTTTATATAGTTTCTTAAAGTTTTTGGATTCACACACAATGCATCAGCAAGTTCAAACTGTGTAATATTTTCATTTTTTAACAACAAATCTAATACAGAATTCTTAAAATTATTTTCTTTTCCATTGTCTTCAATAAGATTTAAATTTTTCTTCCAAGTAACCATGTAAATGAGTATATAGCAAATTAGAAATGATGTCCATTACATTTTAGGCCGCTCATTACCCATTCAATATTCAAAAATCTCATTTTACCTATATTATCTTTTTGGGTAATATTTACCCGCTTTTCTATTTGACATTTTAATTTTTTTGCGCTACATTTTATCTTACAAAAATTTGGAGGATTAATTATGACAAACTCGAAACCAATCAAAACTTCAGACAACGTTTCAAAAACCGGCCTTAACAGACAGGATTTTAAAAACGAAGTTAAAAATTTAGGTAAAAAAAACTTGCTGTTTTCTACAATTGGAACTGCTGCCGGAATTGCTTTAATGGCATTTTCAAAAATTGGCGCAAAAAATGAATGGCTTAACGAAAATGCTGCAAAAACAATCGGTTTAATTGGCCTAGGAACCACCTGTGCTTCAAGCATTCCACTTATCGCAGAAAATATTGATGGAAATATTGAAAATCTTGCATCATCAATATTTGACTCTGCATTTTCCCTTTTATAATGGAGAGAGACATGCCAATTATTGTTTTCTACACAGTGCCTTTCTTGGGCATTGTGATATTTACACCATGTTATATTAAATCAAAATTATCATAGGAGGGATTTATTATGGTATCATTTATCTCTGCAATTTTCACACTCTCAGGAATTCTCTGCTCAAAACTTATAAAGAGAAATTCTCCAGACTGCGATGAAGTATCTAAAAAAAGTGAAAAAAGTATTACCAGCGAATCAAAAAACAATAATTTATATGGTAATGAAAACACTACATTTTCTGTTATACAGAATAAAGAACCTAAAAAAAATCATAAACCAGACATTAAATACTTCGCTGTTGATGCAAAAGTTGGTCACATCGGAAAAAACAAATACATGATAAAGACTTTTATCGTATACGCTGAGAATGGAAAAGCAGCAGCAGAATTTGTCCGTAATTCTCCACGCGTAAAACACGACCACAAAGACGCAATAAGAAAAGTTACAGAAATCGATTTTCAAGAATACAAAGAACGACGCAAAGCTATGTACGAAGACCCTTATTTCAATGTTACAAGCATCCAGGAACAACGAGCTGCTAATATTGATACCGAAAATGCATTTGAAGAGGAAGTTGAATTATCTTTTAAAAATCACAAACATTCGCTGCGAAAAACATTCCATGAAGATGAACGTTATTTCATATATCGTAACTATCACGGAAAAATCAATTCTGAAGACATTGCTTAAGGAGAACTATTATGCTCACTCGAAAACCACAAAAACTTTCAAAACATGACGAAGAAAAGGTCAACGAAACATTCGAATCTTTCAAAAACAAAGAGTTTTCTGATGAAGAAATAAACAATATTTTTGAAAATGAAGAGACTATCATAGACAAGATGCAAGATAAAAATCTAATAGATTTTATTGAATATATCAAACTATTCTTCTGCATGCTCAAGGACTTTACTACAAGAAAGTATACAGAGGTTCCTATTGGAACAATCATAGCCATTGCAGGAGCACTTCTCTATATACTCAATCCCTTTGATATCATTCCAGATTTTATTCCTGGGGCTGGTTATTTAGATGATGCAGGAATTATTTCAGTTTGCTTAAAAGCTATAAAAGCTGACATTGATAAATACAAAGCATATAGAGAGGCGTGTGCATGAAATCACAATACAGGAACTCTGTCAAAACGCGATTATTATCTCTAACAAAAATTGCTTTTCAGGCAGCAGTTCCAGTAGCCGTAGACACTGCTATTATTTTATCTGTTAACAAGATTTGTTCTATAATTGAACGAAAACTTGCACAAATATATAAGAAAACGGCAATTAATTCAGCAATTACATTATTGCTTAATATCCTCGGAATACTTATTTTATTATTTCAACCTTTCAATAGACCATCAAATTTATTATTATCAGGATTTCTCTTTTTTGGTTCGTTTGCATTCTGGTTATTCAGAACTGTGAACTTCATAAAAAAAAATGGCCAGACTTCCTACGAACTACTTAAATACATCTATAAAGAAAAAAGTATTTATAATGGAACTGAACAATACATTATTCATACATTCCCTGCAATCTCGCTAATCTATACTGGAATAGCGATAGGAGAAAAATACATCTCATCGTTACATAAAATCCCCAGAATTTCAGACTTAGCAAAGTATTTTGTAAATTATTATAAGAAACAATTATTTTTATTCACGGGAATTGTATTCACATATACGATTTTTACCTATTGGATAATCAAACCTCTTATCATTAAAAGTCTAATATAGGAGTTCATTCATGGAAAAAATATATATGAATGACGCAATCATCAGTTATGTAAAATTTATAGAAAAGATTGTAAACCACCATGAAGATCATAATTTATTTATTCAATTTGAAACTTTCTATAATCTTTATATACAGTATAAAACAGAAGTTAAATCACTAATTACTTTTCAATGCGACACAATCTTTTACTTTACCAAAGTTGAACAAGTTTGGGCCTACTTACATTTGTTGATTGAAACTCTTGAAAAAAAAGATATAAATATCATTCAAGAAAATAATTTCAAAAACTTATCTTCTCTTTCAGCCGGACTAGGGAAAATATGGGTATCAAATACTAATAATATAGAACAGTATATTTGTTTAGATATTAAAGCTGCAAACAAAGAAAACATAGATATTTCAAATTAAATCTAATCAATTAATTCAATTTCAAGGAGATCATTTTATGAACAGAAAATCAAGTTTTCATATCCCTATGCCAGGAGATATAGCAATATTTTACTGCTTATGTTGTAAGAAAAGATTTACAGCAACTATTCCAGAAGAACACTGGTTCGATTTTTTTTACAAAACTGCTAATCGAAAAGCAAAATGTCCTAGTTGCAAAAAACTATGTAGTTTAGATCTAGGAATTCTATATTAAAAAGGTACAGAATGAACAAATCACATTTTTTAGCTTTTTGTAAAAAATATGGTATTTCACCTTCTTATCATTCTAAAGATGAAGAAACTCTTCGTAGAAAAATATGTGCATCAAATTTCTTTATTGCAGATGATACATGCACTCACAGAATGGTTGGATTTTTTTACAAAAATGGCACAGTAATGAGCCCAGAAATTACAATCATTTGCACAAGATTAGAAATGCCACTTGCACGAAAGATAGCACTCGAAAACAGGAAAAAGATTTATTACGACTCGAAAGTTTCTGCATTTCTATTCCATAAATATCGTGAAGGAAGAGAAATAGAACCTGTAGATTTTCTTCTTTTACTTCCCTTTTATTATAAATATTTTAAGTATAAAGGTAGGATGTACTCTTAGTACGAAAATACCCAGAGATGATGGACTATTAAATTTCATTTCTAACCTTGCTTTAGTCACTGCTTTATTTCTTCTTTAACGCAAGAACCCTTTTTCCAGGTCCAAGGTTTATTTTTGAACCGCAACCATAAATATTCAAAGTTGAATCTCCACGGTTTTCAATCCAGAGATTTCTTCCACCAGTATCAAGAGAATAGAACTCAAAGCTACCTTCATAAACGTAGTAACGAATATCTATATATTCAGATTCTTCATCATATTCATAAGGCT
>ODAI012950521.1_pt1 | contig 10023 bp, 9 predicted proteins | sample 1539321 | NCBI WGS metagenome assembly ODAI01 (sample SAMN02144231, study PRJEB22623) | gut metagenome | biome: sheep rumen | host: Ovis aries | place: New Zealand | reverse complement strand
TTCCATCAGGTCAAGAGAATGCTGGAGGCTGTAGGTAATGAAGTTGTATTTCTTCGCCGTCTTTCCATGGGTAGCCTTGAGCTTGACAGGGAACTTGAACCCGGGGAATACAGACCTCTTACAGAAGAGGAAATAAATAATCTTAAGAAATAACGGTGTTTTTTGATGAATGATATAAAGCTGGATGATTTTGAAGCGGTAATTTTTGACCTTGACGGTTCTTTGGTTGACTCCATGTGGATGTGGAAGGCCATTGATATTGAGTACCTAAAAAATCACGGAATTGAGGCTCCGGCCACTCTTCAGAAGGATATCGGCGGCAGGAGCTTTATAGAGACCGCAGAGTACTTTAAGGTGAGGTTTGGGATCAAGGATTCAGTTCAGAAGATTGGCGATGATTGGAACCAGATGGCCCGGGACAAGTATACCAATGAGGTTCCTCTTAAGGAGGGAGTATTCGAGTTTCTTGAGCTTTGCGATGAGAAGAACATAAAGCTTGGCATTGCATCAAGCAACTCAACAGAGCTTATAGAGCAGGTACTTGCTTCCCATGGGATAAAGGAAAGATTTGGGAGTATTAAGTCGGGGACGGAAATCCTTAAGGGCAAGCCGGCTCCCGATGTTTATCTTGCGGTGGCGGATGAGCTTGGAGCAGATCCCGCAAAATGCCTTGTGTTCGAGGACCTTGTGGACGGGATCAAGGCCGGCAAGAACGCAGGTATGACCGTAGTTGCCGTAAGTGATGATTATTCAAGGCACAGCGATGACTTAAAAAGAGAGCTTGCCGATTGCTATATTGAAGATTACCGGGGATTTTTGAAATGAAAAGAGTATATAAAGGGGAATTCGGATACGTCAAATACCGCAGAAAGGTGGCTGTCATAAGAACGCTTATAATGCTTGCGATAGCAGTGGGCTTTTTCCTGGCAGGCCTTATCATTTACGGGTCTCAGAAAAACGTATTAAGTATTATTGCAGCTTTATGCTGTCTTCCTGCCGGCCTTAGTGCCGTTAACATGATCATGTTCCTTCGTGCAGGCTTTTGTAAGGACGAGGACCACCGGAAGATCCTTGAGCACTGCAAAGACCTTCTTATTCACTACGATCATGTGATAACCTCCTATGACAAAAACTTCAACGTACATGCATCCACTGTCCTTGACAAGAACATTTGTCTTTACAGTGATGATGACAGTTTTGATGCTTCAGACCTTGAGAAGCATGTAAAAAAGATGATGGCTGGGAGCGGCTATTCCGATTACAGCATAAAGCTCTTTAACAATATTGATAAGTACTGCGAAAGGCTGGATCAGCTTGAAAAACTTCGCATGGACAGGGGGATCGACCCCAAAGCCATAGAAGATGCATGGGTTGCCGGAACACCTGAAACTCCCGCATCGGTTCTTTTGTCCATATCCTTATGAGGCGTTTAGCTAGATGAAAGAGATAATTATCGGAGTAAATGAGGCGGAAAAGCGGCTTGATTCATTTCTTAAGTCCTATTTGAAAGAGGCTTCCGGCGGCTTTATCTACAAAATGCTCAGAAAAAAGAATATAACCCTCAACGGTAAGAAAGCTGAAGGGACAGAGAAGCTTAGAAGCGGAGACAGCATTAAGATTTTCTTTGCCGACAAGACCCTTGATAAGTTCAGAGGCACCGGAAAAGATATCGCTTCGGCAGGTGCTTTAGAGGACAGAAAGGCCTTTGAAGCTATCGGAAGTCTTCAGATTGTCTATGAGGATGACAATATCCTTCTTGTAAATAAGCCTGCCGGAGTGCTTACTCAAAGGGCAGAGAAGAAGGATATCAGTCTCAACGAATGGCTTATAGGGTATCTCTTAAGCACAGGTGAAATATCCGAGAAAAGCCTTGAAACCTACAGACCTTCAGTTTGCAACAGGCTTGACCGCAATACGAGCGGGCTGGTGATCTGCGCCAAGTCTTTGGCCGGAGCCAGAAAGATGACACAGCTCATTAAGACAAGGGCCGTAGACAAGTACTACAGAACCGTAGTCAGCGGAAGATTATCGGAATGTGTCTCTTTAAAAGGCTTCCTTTACAAGGACGAGGCCAAAAACAAGGTCTATATCAAGGATAAGGATCCGAAGGATGAGCGTTATGCATATATAGAGACAGAATACAGGCCCGTTTCATATATTACGGATAAAGACATGACCCTGCTTGAGGTTAAGCTCGTTACAGGTAAGCCCCATCAGATAAGAGCCCATTTATCAAGCATAGGTCATCCCATTATAGGTGATGCCAAGTATGGCGGGAAAAAGGTATCAGGCCTTAAGTATCAGCTGCTTCACAGCTACAGACTGGTATTTCCGGGGGTTCTTGAGCCGCCCTTTGATACACTGGCGGGAAAAGAATTTACGGCCGATCTGCCGGACATATTCGAAAAAATCGTTAAGTGAGGTTGCTATGCCCACATGGAAATCCAGGGGACTTAGAGGTTCCACTTTAGAAGAACTGATAAACAGGACCAATGAGAGATATCTTGAGCTGGGACTGGCTCTTATCCAAAAAATACCTACACCTATTACACCTATAAATATCGAAAAGGAAACCCGGCATATTACACTGGCCTATTTTGACCAGAAGAGTACCGTTGACTATATCGGCGCAGTGCAGGGGATTCCTGTCTGTTTTGATGCAAAAGAAAGCGCTGCCAAAACCTTTTCTCTTCAGAATATTCACCCACATCAGGTGAGGTTCATGGAGAATTTTGAAAAGCAGGGCGGCGTTGCATTTTTTCTTATCTATTACACTGAGGAAAATGAATATTATTATCTGACCTTCAGAAAGCTCAAGGAGTTCTGGGACAGGTCAGAAGCAGGAGGCAGAAAGAGCTTCAGGCATGAGGAGCTGGAAGAAGATTTCTTTATAAAAACGCCGGGAGAAACCGGGATACTTATCCCTTATCTTGATGCCCTGCAGACGGATCTGAACAGCAGAGAATAAAAACGTTGACATAGCTGCGGTTTATAATGTAAACTCTTTTCTATGATAGCGAATTAACAAATTAGCACTGTGCATTACTAAAGCGAGGTTAGCATGAATAAAGTCTTATTACATACACCTGACGGTGTCAGAGATATCTACGGATCGGAGTGCAGCGACAGACTTCTTATTCAAAGCAGGATCCATAACAAGATGAAGAGCTTCGGCTTTCAGGATATCGATACTCCAACTTTTGAGTTTTTCGATGTGTTTGCGGAAGAGATCAATGCCACAGATGCAAGGGAACTCTATAAGTTTTTTGACAAAGAGGGGAATACTCTGGTACTTCGACCGGATTTTACTCCTTCCATAGCAAGATGTGCATCCAAAGTCATGCTGGAAAACGGTGATCCTGTACGAGTTGTATATCAGGGCAAGTCATTTCTTAATACTTCCAATCTTCAGGGAAAGCTTAAAGAAAATTGTGACATTGGTGTCGAGCTTTTTAATGAGGATTCTGTCTATGCCGACGCTGAAATGATAGCTCTTTTGATCGAATCCCTTAAAGCTTCAGGCCTCTCAGATTTCCAGGTCAGTATCGGAGATGCCGATTATTACAAGGGTATATGCGAATCGGCCGGAATAGACGAAGAGACTGAGGAACTGATCAGAGGACAGATCGTTCAGAAGAACTATTTCGCAGCTGAGAGCATTATGGCTGAGCGCGGCATTCCCGATAAATACAAGGATCTTCTTGTGAAGGTATCCGAGTTTATCGGCTCTGACGAAGCTCTTAACAACGCAGAAAAGGAAGTCACAAATGAGAGATCCCTTGCTGCGATCGCAAGACTTAAGAGATTATATCAGGTTCTTAAAGAGTACGGATGTAACCAGTATGTGTCCTTTGACCTTGGGATGCTGAGCAAATTCAATTATTACACAGGTGTCATTTTCAGCGCTTATACATACGGAGTAGGGGATGCCATTGCAAAAGGCGGCCGATATGACTCACTTCTTGGGAAATATGGCAAGGATGCTCCTGCTATCGGTTTTGTGATCATAATCGATGATCTTATGTCTGCTCTTTACAGGCAGAATGTTGAGATCGAGCATGAGGAAGAGGTCATCAACATCGGATATAACGAGGAGAACTTCTCGGAAAAGCTGGCTGAGGCTGAAAAACTCAGAAAAGAAGGCAGGAAGGTTTCCTTAAGCTTTAAGAAAGGCAAAGGGTGAGCCTATGAGATATCTTACTTTTGCCCTGGGCAAGGGCAGACTTGTAAATTCCACAATGGAAATACTGAAAAAATGCGGCATTGAATGCGAAGAAATACTGGACAAGAAGACAAGAAAACTCATATTTACAAATGAGGAGCTTAAGCTTAAGTTCTTCCTTGCTAAAGGTCCGGATGTTCCCACCTATGTTGAATATGGCGCCGCTGATATAGGAATCGTAGGTGCAGATACCATACTTGAAGAGAACAGACGGGTATATGAGGTCCTGGATCTTGGATTTGGTAAATGCAGAATGTGTGTCTGCGGTCCCCATGAGGCAAAAGAGCTGTTGGAACACAGGGAGATGATAAGAGTAGCCAGCAAATATCCCAATATTGCCAAGGACTATTTCTTTAACCGCAGGCATCAGACCGTTGATATTATCAAGCTTAACGGCTCGGTGGAACTTGGACCTATCGTAAATCTGTCGGATGTCATCGTTGATATCGTAGAGACCGGTTCAACTCTTCGCGAGAACGGCCTTGAGGTTCTTGAAGAGATATGTCCCCTTTCCGCAAGAATGATAGTTAACCAGGTAAGCATGCAGATGGAAACTGAGCGTATCAGAAAGCTCATCAGCGATATTAAGGAGAATTTAGATCAATGCGTACTGTAAGATTGACAGAAGAGACCAAAAAAGAGCTTCTCGGAAATCTATTGAACAGGAATCCCGGAAGCTATACAGAATACGAAGATACGGTTAACCGAATCATAACTGATATTCGAAAAAACGGTGATAGTGCCCTGTTTGAGTATACAAGGAAGTTCGATAAATGCACTCTTGATGCCGATACAGTGAGGATCACTCCAAAAGAGATCCAAGAGGCTTATGAGTCCCTTGATCCCGAATTTATCGAGGTTATGAAAAAGAGTGCTGAGAATATCAGGGTATTCCACGAGAAACAAAAGAGAAACACCTGGATCGACACCAGGGAGGACGGAAGTATCCTTGGCCAGAGGATCCTTCCCATCGAGATCTCCGGTGTTTACGTTCCGGGAGGCAAGGCTGCATATCCTTCCAGCGTTCTTATGAATGTTGTTCCCGCCAAGGTTGCCGGAGTTGAGAAAATTATAATGTGCACACCTCCCGGCAAGGACGGTAAAGTAAATCCGGGAACACTGGTAGCAGCTGATATAGCCGGCGTTACAGAAAGCTACAAAGTAGGCGGAGCACAGGCTATTGCAGCTATGGCATTCGGAACCGAGAGTATACCCAAGGTTGATAAGATCACCGGCCCCGGCAATATATTTGTTGCCCTTGCCAAAAAGGCATGCTTCGGACATGTTTCAATCGATTCCATTGCGGGCCCCAGCGAGATTCTTGTTCTTTGCGACGAGACCGCAAATCCCAGATATGTGGCAGCGGATCTTCTTTCCCAGGCAGAACACGATGAGATGGCAAGTGCCATACTTGTTACCACATCGCAGGAGATCGCAGATAAGGTGTCCCTGGAGATAGAAGGCTTTTTGAAGACTCTTTCAAGGGCTGAGATCATAAGAAAATCTCTTGATAATTACGGATATATCTTTGTTGCGGACAATATGGAGGATGCCATAGAAGCAGCCAATGCGGTAGCCTCCGAGCATCTTGAGATCATTACCAAAAATCCCTATGAGACCATGACAAAGATCAAAAATGCCGGTGCGATCTTCCTTGGGGATTATTCCTCAGAGCCCCTTGGAGACTACTTTGCAGGTCCCAATCACATTCTTCCCACCAACAGAACCGCAAGGTTCTTCTCGCCCCTTTCTGTTGATGACTTTGTGAAGAAGACCAGCATCATTTCCTATTCCGAGCAGGCTCTTTACAATGTACACAAGGATATTGAGCTTTTTGCTAAGCAGGAGGGATTAACTGCCCACGCAAATTCCATAGCAGTCAGGTTTGAATGAGCCCAAGTTAATAACAATATAATGACTGATATGGTAAACACAGATCAGACAGCATTTGAATTGTTAAAAATTGTTTTAAAAATGCAAGTTAACTTTCTAAAATAGCTATAAAGTGCAAGTTTACACAATATTTATAGTTGCGAACAACCATATATAGCATTGTTTTATAAGGAGACACAAGCTATGGATAATCGAAGGGCCACAGTAGAGAGAAAAACGCAAGAGACCGACATAAAAGTTGACATCAACATTGACGGAAGTGGTACCTCAAAGGTACAAACCGGCATCGGATTTTTCGACCATATGCTCAATGGATTTGCCAAACACGGCTTTTTTGACATTGATGTCACCTGCAACGGAGACGTTGAGGTAGATGGTCATCATTCCGTTGAAGATACCGCAATCGTGCTTGGACAGGCTATTTCAAAGGCTTTAGGGGATAAAAAGGGCATAAAGAGATACGGAAGCATGATACTTCCCATGGATGACGCTCTGGTTCTTTGCGCCATTGATCTTTGCGGAACGCCCTATTTTTCCATGGATGCCGAGTTTTCATCACCTATGGTTGGAGAATTTGACACCCAGCTTGTAAGAGAGTTTTTCTATACGATTTCCTATTCCGCAGCCATGAACCTGCACATCAAGGTTTTATCGGGGCTCAACGATCATCACAAGATAGAGGCAATATTCAAGGCCTTTGCGAAAGCCCTTGATGAAGCCACTTCCTACGACCCCAGAATAACTGATGTACTCAGTACCAAAGGAGCGCTTTGATATGTCAAACATAAGAAGATTTATTGGAGCTGTTTACCTTAAGGATCTTAAAGTGGTGGACAGCATTACAGATAATAACGTTATTTCCGATGATCCCGTAGCCTTCGCCAGTGCTTTATCAGATGGAAACGTTGACGAGATAATGGTCTTTGACCTGTCGCCTTCGGGAGATGATAAGGCCCACGAAGCTTCTCTTGATATGATCAAGGACATTTGCAAGGCCGTCGATGTCAATGTCACCGGAGCCGGCAACGTAAAGCGCATGGAGGATATTAAGAAGCTCCTTTATGCAGGCTGTAAGAGAGCCTGTCTCAATTACAAAGATGCAAAAAACGCCGATATATTACAGGAAGTAAGCGAGAAATTCGGCAGAGATAAGATCGTAATCTGTTATGATGACGAAAAGGTTCTTGAATCAAACAAAGAGCAGCTTGAAAAATATGCTTGTGAAGCTGTCTTTTTTGCCCGGGGAAAAGAAATAGCGGCTCCGGCTGCACACATTCCCTTAACGGTGCTTATTGATAAAAAAGACTATGACAGGCTTCCCGATAATATTTTTTACGAGAATGAATCTGTCATGGGAGTAACCGGAAATATCATTTTCGAAAACCTTTCGGAAATTGACGATCTTAAGAAAAACTGTTTGGAGAAGGGCATTAGGATCTGCTGTCTTGAACCGGCCTTTACCTGGGAACAGCTCAAGAAAAACTCTGACGGAATGGTTCCTGTTATCGTTCAGGACTACAGAACAGACCAGGTGCTGATGCTGGCATACATGAATGAGGAGGCCTATAACAAAACTCTTCAGACAGGCAAGATGACGTATTTTAGCCGGAGCAGAAATCAGCTTTGGCTAAAGGGAGAGACCAGCTCCCATTTTCAGTTTGTAAAAAAACTTACAGCGGACTGTGATCTTGATACCATTCTTGCAAGGGTTAAACAGGTAGGCGCGGCCTGTCACACAGGTAGTTATTCCTGCTTCTTTAATGAGATCGCCAAAAAGGACTATAGTGAAAAGAACCCTCAAAAAGTGCTGGACAGTGTATTTGAAGTTATTAAAGACCGCAAGGTCAATCCCAGAGAGGGCTCCTACACAAATTATCTCTACAGCAAGGGTCTGGATAAGATCCTAAAGAAGGTTGGTGAGGAAGCCACCGAGATGGTCATCGCCGCCAAGAACCCGGGCAGTAATGAGATTGTTTACGAAATGTCCGATTTCCTGTATCATATGATGGTACTCATGGCTGAAAAAAATGTCAGCTGGGAGGATATAACCGACGAACTGTCAAGACGATAAGGAAAAGATATGAATCATAATTTAGCACTTTCAGATGAGACACTCCTTGGCATAGAAAAGCCCGAGAGATACATAGGTAACGAGGTCAACAGCGTCACCAAAGACAAGGACGCCGTTGATATAAGATTTGCCTTTTGTTTCCCGGATGTCTATGAGATAGGAATGTCTCATCTTGGCATTCAGATACTTTACGGACTTTTTAATTCTTATGAAGATGTTTGGTGCGAAAGAGTCTATTCACCCTGGATGGATATGGACAGACTTATGCGCAGCGAGCATATACCTCTTTTTACCCTGGAATCCCAGGATCCGGTAAAAGAATTTGATTTCCTTGGATTTACACTGCAATATGAGATGTGTTATACCAATATCCTTCAGGTCCTGGATCTGTCAGGCATCCCTTTTATGTCTGCGGACAGAACCTGGGAGGATCCCATTGTTATAGGCGGAGGGCCCTGCACATATAACCCCGAACCAATAGCAGATTTTTTTGACCTTTTCTATATAGGTGAGGGTGAGACCAGATACAGACAGCTCTTTGACATGTATAAGGAGGCAAGAAAAGAAGGCATTTCAAGACAGGAATTTCTTCACAGATGTGCAAAGGTTCCCGGAATGTACGTACCTTCTCTATACAAGGTAGAATACAATGAAGACTGGACCGTTGCTTCTATAGAGCCGGTTGCAGACGATATCCCGAAAACTGTTGAAAAAGAGATGTGCACAGATCTTTCTTCCGTATTTTATCCCACAAAGCCTGTGGTACCTTATATCAAAGTGACTCAGGACAGGATCGTGCTTGAGATCATGCGCGGCTGCATAAGAGGATGCCGCTTCTGCCAGGCGGGGCAGCTTTACAAGCCACTTAGGGAGAAGGATGTTGATCATCTAAAGAAGCTGGCCATTGAAGCGCTGAATAATACCGGTTACGAGGAGATTTCCTTAAGCTCATTAAGCTCCAGCGACTACAGTAAACTCCCCGAGCTTCTTGACTTCCTTATAGAGCACTGCAGGGACAAAAAAGTCAACATATCCCTGCCTTCTCTTCGAATAGATGCTTTTTCTCTGGACGTAATGAGTAAGGTTCAGGATGTTAAAAAGAGCAGTCTTACCTTTGCTCCTGAAGCCGGAACCCAGAGGATGCGTGACGTTATAAACAAAGGCCTAACGGAAGAAGACATTTTAAAGGGCTCACACGATGCCTTCCTTGGAGGCTGGAACAAGGTCAAGCTTTATTTTATGCTTGGTCTTCCCACTGAGACGGATGAGGATATATACGGAATCGGTGACATTGCAAACAAGGTTGCCAAGGAGTATTTTGAGACCGTTCCCAAGGAAAAAAGAAACGGAAGAACGGTAGATATTGTTGCCAGCACCTCTTTCTTTGTGCCAAAGCCCTTTACACCTTTCCAGTGGGCTCCCATGAATACCAAAGAGGAGTTCCTGGATAAGGCCAACAAGACCAGAAAGGGCATCATGTCCCAGCTTAACCAGAAGCACATCAAATACAACTGGCACGAAGCCGACGCCAGTATGATGGAGGGAATATTTGCAAGAGGAGACAGAAGACTGGCAAAAGTCATATTAAAAGCCTACGAGAAGGGCTGTATTTACGATGCCTGGAGCGAGTACTTTAAATTCGATACCTGGATGGAAACTTTCAAGGAATGCGGCATTGATCCTTTCTTTTACACCACAAGAGAAAGAGGCGACGATGAGATTTTTCCCTGGGATATCATAAGCTGCGGAGTGACCAAGCAGTTTCTTTTAAGAGAATGGCACAATGCCCTTGAAGGAAAGCCTTCCACCAACTGCAGAAGGGGATGCCTTGGCTGCG
>ODAI012447102.1_pt1 | contig 10023 bp, 11 predicted proteins | sample 1539321 | NCBI WGS metagenome assembly ODAI01 (sample SAMN02144231, study PRJEB22623) | gut metagenome | biome: sheep rumen | host: Ovis aries | place: New Zealand | reverse complement strand
GCGGCGCCGTGCCGCCGGACGCGGGCTTTGCCGGCCTTGTGCCGCCGGACGCGGGCTTTGCCGGACTTGTGCCGCCGGACGCGGGCTTTGCCGGACTTGTGCCGCCGGATGCGGGCTTTGCCGGACTTGTGCCGCCGGACGCGGGCTTGCCCGGCGTCGCGGGTTTGACCGGAACGGCAAGACCCGACGGTTTGGCGGGCGATGCCGCCGTCGCCGGTTTGCCGCCCGTTTTGCCTGCGCCGGATGCGTTCGTTTTCGGGGGTTGAAACGCCGAAAGCCGGATCGGCGGCGTCAGGATCCTGATGGGTGGAATTTTGATCATGTTCTTTCTCCTTCCGTAAGCTCGGCCAAAGCCGATTCGAGTTCCGAGAGCTTGCCGAACAGCAGCTCCAGGTTCTGATTCAGATTGTTCTCGTTCTGCGCGACGCTGCTGTCGTATGCGTCCCGATCCTCGCCGTCCTGCGGCATCCTGCCGAGATAGATCGGGAACATCGCCTGCATGCCGGTCGGAATGTATGCCATCGCGATCCCTCCTTACACCGGTCTGCGCTGCAGATCAAAGAGCAGCGCCGCCTTCGCGCCGAGGCGCATCGGACGCCCGTTGACGGTTTCGAACCGCAGCCGGAACACGCGCCCGACGCCGCGCAGCGGAATCTCCGTCACGGACAGCGGCGTATCGCCGAACGCGGCCTGCGTTTCGTACACGCCGCCGTTTGATTCCGCGCGGATGCGGACCGCGCCCTCGCCGCACGCCGTCAGCGAAAGCAGGATCTTGTCCGCTTCTTTGTGTCCGAAATCCATGATCGGCATCTGCCACCACGCTTCGATCGGATCGCCGTCGTAATCGGCGCTGCCGTCAAAGCAGACCGCTTTGCCGTCGCCGGTCAGCGCAAACAGTCTTCCGCCGCGCGACTGCAGATCGATCAGCGAGAAGCCGCTTCGCAGCATGCAGCAATCGCGCAGCAGATCGTATTCGATCATCCGGTCAAGCGTTTCCGCCTGCTCGTCGGACCGGTATGCAAAGTACAGCATATCGTCGCACGCGGCGGACATCATGCCGGACAGATCCGCGCGCTCGAGCAGCGCCTGCACCGCCGTGCCGCCCTGCGGACGGCGGACCGTCTGTCCGTCATAGAAATACAGACCGGAATCGGTCAGAAAATACACGCGGTCCGCATACCGCACGCACCCGGTGTGCGTCGGCATCGAAAACGCCGCGTCGATCGCCGTAACGCGGAAGTTCGAGGGACGGTCGCCGAGCAGGCGATACATGCCGTTTCGCGTGATGATCAGCAGCTGGTTCGACAGCGCGACCAGTCCCGTGATCGGATCGTCGCCGATGCCGATATCCACGAATCCGCCGGACACGTTCTCGCTTGCCGCGTCGGTGCGCCAGTCGTCGATCGTGCGGGCGCCGCCCGGCGCCTTGCTCCAGTAGAGCCGGCACGGTTCCAGCATATTGCCGGACGCAAACAGCCGCCCGAAATACAGCTGCGCGAAGCTCACCGGCACGTCCGACAGCTTCGCCGCGGAGCCGAACGGCGTTACTTCGTTCGTTACGGCGTTATACAGCACCGCCTGCCCGCCGCCGTGCGTGATCAGAAGGCGGTTGTCGCTGCCGATGCGGATCGGCAGAAAATCCATGCGCTTCGGGTCGAGCGTGTCCGTAAACCGGTAGATCTCGCGCCATACGCGCTGCGCGCTGTGATAGAAGAACAGCGCGTCCTGTGACGTTGCAAGATAGCGCGTGCCCCGTTCGGTCGTGTACAGATACAGGCGCGTCAGCGGCGTCTGCGCCGAAAGCACGCCCGACGCCGCCCGCGAAAACCCGCCCGCGCTTTTCAGGTCGCCCGAACGCGTATCCATGTTGCACGCGTCCGGCGTCTGGTCCGCGCGCAGAAGCGATTCGGACAGATCCGTGCGGATCCCGGAAAACGCGGTCAGCGCGCCGTAGGTATATGCCATGCGATCCCCTCCTTAATACCGGTTCAGGATCGTGCAGCCGTACGGCTCGTCCAGATCCATGCGCAGGCGGCGCTTGCGCCGCTCATACAGCGACATCAGAAGGTTCGACTGGCTGAGTCCCGACGCGTCGCTGTGCATCTGAAACCGCGCGACCATATAGAGCACGATCAGCGGATGGCATGCGGCGGGCAGCTGCGGCACGTCGTTCGGGTTCTCCAGCGCGGCGGGCAGATACCGGTATACCACGTCGACCGGTCCGTCCTCAACGCCCTTGACGTGCACGCGCGTCACATCCGTTCCGTAATAGAACGGGATCCGAAGCCCCTTGCGCTCCACGCCGAGCGCCTTCGAAACGGGGTACGGAAGCGTCGAAAGATCGACCGTGCCGTTCGACAGCACCGCGGGATCGCGCCGCCACGGGCGCAGCGATCGCGTGAGATCATCGATCGCATCGTTAGCGAACAGCTTCAGCTTTTCGCGCCACAGATCAAGCGCCGCCGTATCCGACGGATGATCGAGCTCGGCAAGCGCAAGCTCCAAAAGCTCCGACAGCTTCACGGCGCTCACCCGATCCTTCTGCCGCCCGCGTTCCGGTATGCCGAAACCGCGTCCGCGCCTTCCTCGAGCGCACTGCGGCTTTCGCGGATCAATGCGGCGATCCGCTTCGGAACGTCGACGACCTTTCCGGTAGGAATGCGGAAGACGACGCCGTTGATCGCGCCTTCCAGAAACGGTCCGATCCCGTCGGCGGACAGGCAGATCGAAACGGTCTCTTCCTTTGCTTCGTTTGCGGCTGTATTCTGATTCTCTTTCTTCATCGTGCTTCTCCTTTCCTGCGGGGCGCTCCTGCGAGCGCCCCCCAATGAACCGTTCTTATGCGCTGACGCCGTGCTCGATGCGCACGATCCACAGCGGATTCAGCACCTTTGCGGCATACGCCGCGACCTTCGCGCCGACCGTCGAACGCTGGTTGAGCGGATCCGCGCTGCCCTCGGAGCCGCACGGCTTGATGATCGTCTCGACCGCACCGGAGCCGTCGACGTCGATCACGCCGTATGCATCCGCGCCGAATACGAGCGTGGCATGCACGTCCGCACGGCGGTGTGCGCTGCCCTCCGCTCCGCCGTCCTCGGTGTAGATCGGGGTGTTCGTCTGGAACGACACCTGCGAGGTCATCGTGATGATGTGCGTCGCGGGGTTATAGGACTCGATCTCGCACTCCGTATCGCCGACGAGGAGCACGTTGCCCGGCTTGAGATACGCCGCTTCCGTCTCGTTCGGCACGCGGCTCAGCGGCACGCTTCTGGTGTTGGTTCCGACCGTTCTTGCCGTATTGTAGAAGGACTGACGATAGACCTTCGCCTCGGTCGCCTCCACGAATACGACGCCGAACAGACGGCCGATCTCGCCGGAATAGATCTGCTCCGCGTTGCTGTACTTGGATACGTCCTGCCACAGCGGATCGTTCTGCAGATCGTAAGTGGCGTCCGGCGAGCAGATGCACACGAAGTGCGGGCGGCGCATGCTGCCGTCCTGCGCGGTGTTGAACATGCGCGCCTTGTTTTTCTTGAGCGTGCGGACCGCCTTGCGGATTTCGGCGACCGTCAGCTTGTCGTCCGCGCCGATCTCCTCGCGCTCCGTCTTGCCGTTCACGAACTGCACGTTGGTCGTGGCGCACATTGCATCGCGCGTGACCCACTCGATGACGGTGCCCAGCTGTTCGCCCAGAAGCTCCGCGGAGTCCGCGATGACTTCGTCGTACGCGGTCATGTCCAGCAGATCGGAGATCTCCACGTACGCGCCGTACTGCGTGACCTCCGCCTCGACCTTGGACTGCGACAGCGTCTGACCGGTCGGCGTGATGCCCTCCTCCAGCGTCAGGTTTTCGACGTCGGGCGTGAACAGGTCGTATTTTCGGAACTCCACGCGCTTGCCGCCGTGACGCGGGATGCTGCGCTTCTGCCCGAACGATGCGTGCACAAGGCGCGTCTTCGCCGTTTCGAGCAGCTTTTTGTCATAGAATTGCTTGTTGAAAAACGCCGTATCGGTCGTATTGATGGTTGTGTTCATAAATCCGGTTTCTCCTTTCCGTTGTTCAGATCTGTACCCGTCTGCCGCTTCTTGCGGCGCTGCGATACTGCTGTTCCAGCGCGCGGAACGCTTCCTTCGACATGGACATATAGTCCGGACGTGCCGAAACGCCCCGGTCGGTGCGCTGGCTCTTGGGCAGCGCCTTGCGCGCCATCAGCTGTTCGCTCATACGCGCCTTTGCCTGCTCCTCCGCCTCCTCTGCGCGGCGCTCCGCGGCATAGATGCGCACGGCCGCTTTCGGCTCGAACTCGCCGAGCAGCTCCGCAAACGCGCGGTCCTGCACCGCGCTTTTGAGATCAAAGCCCTCGGGCAGTCCGCCTTCCCGCTCCAGCTCGACCAGCGCGTACGCGGCCTCCGTAAACGGGTTTTCCTGCACTGCGTCCGGTTCGGGCGCAGGGTTCTGTTGTTTTCCGAAGATCATGCGATACCTCCAAACCACTTCGTTTTCTGTTTGCGCGGCGGAAACAGCGCTTCCTCCGCCGGCTCCGTCTCGCGAATGTGTTTCAACACCTGATCCTTTCCTTCAAAGACCATGAGTTCGATCGCCTGTTCGCGATCGATCGCGCCCATGGAAAGCAGCCGCAGCATCAGCTCGTTCTGCGATTCCGAGGCGAACCGGCTGCGCTTGACCGCCTTGATCGAAACCGCAAACTCGATCGGCAGCTCGACGCCGCCGGGCGCGCGCTTCTGCATCAGCGCGCTGTCGAAGTACACGTTTTCGGTCTGACCGTCCGTGAGGATCGTCACCGGCCGCAAAAAACAATTGAATTCGCGCTCGGTTTCGATCTCCATCCGCACCGCCTGACGGAACGCTTCGTGCATCTGCTCGGTCGCCATGCGCGCACGCTTCGTGCTCATTTCCTGCAGCGCTTCGATCGCGCGCGCCGCGGTGACGCCGCTCGAAACGGTCCCGCGCGAGGACTCGTTCGCGCCGCTCTCCTCCTTGATGTCCTCGCGGATCGCGCGGATGTAGGAGAGCAGATAGTTCGGCAGCGGCGGCGTGGCAAACCACGTCACGCCGTTCAGACTCTCTCCGGTGTGCACGTCCTTCGACCAATCGCGCAAATCGTCCGGGTCGAAGCCGGATGCGTCGGTGACGAGCAGCTTGTTGCGCGAGGCGAGGAACGCGTTTTTCAGCACGAGCTGGTCAAGCTTGTCCGCATAGCGCTGCTGCGTTCCGAACAGGTCGATGATGCCGAAGCCGAGGGCGCTCCCCTTCCGCGGGTACAGCGTTGTCAGCACGAACGGGTACTGACCGTGTGCAAAATAGCCCTCCGGCTTGACGTCCCGGCTGTCCTCGAGCACCGTCGTGCCCGAAAGCAGCGCCATGTGTACGCGGTACGTCTCGGTTTTCGCGTCGTATTCGCGCCACCAGTATTCCAGCAGCAGCCGCGCGTTCTTCGGATCCGGCGAAAGCACCCCGTCGGTCATCAGCTGCGCCGCGTCGACCGGATGTTCGTCGATCCGCGCTGCAGCGTCGGGATAATGCGCCTCGATCCACTCCTTGGAGCGCAGCGCGAGCTTAAAGACCGCGCGCCCGTCCATAACGTCCGTCACCATCGGATCGAACAGGATGTTCCGGATGTCGACGCGCCGGATAAACGCGCCGCCCAGCCCGCCGTTTTGCGCGCTGTCATAGCCGACCTCCTGCACGCAGTAGCCGCCGACCAGCAGATCATGGATCAGCTTGCGGTACTCCACGGGATAGGACGCGGCGTCGTGATTGCGCTTCACCACCGCCTCGACCACGCGCGCGATGTAGCCGTCCGCCGCGTTCTCGGGCGTTACGACCGCTTCCGGCACCTGATCCATCAGGTCCGCGGTGATGTTCTCGATCGTCGACTGCAGGATCGGTGTCACGGGACGCGGCTCGTTCGGATCGGTCAGCGGCACGTCGTACCAGTGGTCGCCCCGGTACATGCGCTCGTTGTGCTCCTGCCGCCGCCATTCTCCGGCATAGGCGTTGCGGAACTCGTTGAACAGCGCGACCGCCCGCTCCGCCAGAAGCCGTTTGGATTCGGATTGACTCTCTTTCATTTTGCTTCCTTTCTTTACATGTGATCGTCCGCGCGTCCCCGATCGCCGATCAGAGCCCGCAGTATCCGGACGGTACGGGGATCTCGGTCGACAGCGGATCGTAATGTCGCTTCCGCTTCTGCGGCGCCGGCTCGTTCGCCCGCGGACGCGACATCAATCCGTATCGCAGCGCTTCCGGCGCGTGATCCTCGCACGTATCGGAGACGTCCTCGAGATCGTGCGCGTCATAAGTCAGCGCGGGCAGGGTGCGGATCAGGTTTCTGCACGTCTCGAAGATGCGAAGGTTCGGCGTGCCGTCGGCGCCGCGCGCAAGGTTCTCGCGCACGCGCTGCCAGCCGGGGATGCGCGCATTGTCCGCCGGCAGAAGCGGCACGCCGTTTTTTGCAAACACCTCCGCGATGCAGGTGCCCTCCGCGCCTTTCAGCCCCCGCTGCTGCCACGCGTCCGGCGAGGCGACGGTATAGGCGATGCGTTCGTTTTCGGACAGCGTTCTGACGCGCTTTGCGATCTCGCTCGACAGCGTGCGCCGCAGATACAGTTCCCGGTACACGAACAGCTTCCCTTCCGGCGCGATCGCAAACCACAGCACACAGCACGGGTCGTTGTAGCCCCAATCCATTGCGCGAAAGCGCTTCCACTCTCTCGGGAGTTCCGTCGGCTTCACGACGTGGATGCTGCGGTCGAATTCCTGAAAATACTGTCCCTCGAGCACATCCCAGTTTCCGTCGAGATATGCCTTGCGCAGCGTTTCCGGAAGGTTTTTGAGCGTTTCGAGATACTGCGGGTTCCGTTCGAGCAGCACCGGATTGTCGGTGACGCGCGCCGGAATAAAGACGTAATCCTCGCTTCGCTCGCTGTTGCGATAGTCGCGGTCGATAAACAGCCGCTTGACCCATGCATGTCCCACCCCGCCGGGGTTGCAGGTGTAGTACATGCGCGGAGAAAAGTCGTCGCGCACCGACCGGCTGCAGGTGGTCAGAAACTGCATCTGCGATTCGGTGAAGTGCGTCGCTTCCTCCAGACCGATCACATCGTATTCCTGTCCCTGATACTGAAACACGTCCGTCTCGCGGTCGCAGTAGCCGAGCTTGATGCGGCTGCCGTTCGGAAAAAGAAACGCCCGCTGCGTGCTCTGATACTCCGCCGCGCCGTGCAGCTCCGCCGTCAGCGGCAGCACATGGTTCTCATAGAGCTCCGGCAGCGTGCGCCGCAAAAGCAAAAGCTTCAGCCCCGCATAACGAAAGGCAAGGAGCACGAACTTTCTGCGCATCGCCCACGACTTGCCGCCGCCGCGCGCGCCGCCGTAGGCAATGTGCTTTGCCTCCGCAAGGAAGAACGCTTCCTGCTTCGGGTTCGGCGTGCCCGAAAGCTTCAGCGTCATTTCGCGTAGCGCTCCGCCGCCGCGTCCAGCACGACCTTCAGCGCCGGACCGTCGCCCTGCTCCTGCGCCGCAAGCGCACGCAGCGTTTCGAGCGCCACCTGATACGCCAGCTCGCCGAGCAGCGCATGCTCCTGCGTATAGGCGGCGACGCGCATCACCGCGTCGAACAGCAGCCGGTCTTTCACCGTCCGACGCGGTCCGCGCCCGATCTTCAGCAGCGCTTCGGGCGTCATGCCAACCGCCCGCGCCAGTCCGAACAGGGTGTAGGGGATCTGTCTCTCTTCGAATCCGCCGTTTTTCAGCGGGATGCGTTCGCGCGTTGCATCGCATGCCGCAAAGTACGCCCCGATCGCCTGCTCCGTTTCTTTTGTTCGCATGGGTTTGCCTCCTTGCCTTTCGCTGCCCGCAGCATAGCAGAAGACCGAACGCACGGATTATCCCTTTTTTCACAAGTTCTGAAAGAAAAAAACGCCCTGTATCGGGGCGTTTTCAAACCGTTGGATCCAATCTGTCACAATTCTGCCCGAAACGGGCGCAAACGGCACGGGCTTCCCTGCCTGCCGCTTTCGCCGAGACGGCGGCAAACCCGCCCCGTCAATGCCCGTTGCGATTCGGATACAGAGAGAAACCGTCTTTGTCGGCAAAGCCGATGACTCTGCGGAATTCCTTTCCGCAAAGCGCCCAAAGAGAGAGTCGTGTGATGACGATCTTCCTTGAATCGCTCACTGTGCGGTCAGAATCCCGTCTTTCAGCTCCAGCACGGTCTTTGCTTCGTCTGCTGCGGTCATGTCGTGCGTGATCAGAACAACAGCGCGTCCGCGCCGGTGCTCCTCGCGCAGCAGGTTGAAAATGATGTCGCGGTTCTTCGAATCCAGATTTCCGGTCGGCTCGTCGGCAAGCAGCAGGCAAGGATCGAGAATCAGCGACCGCGCAATCGCCACGCGCTGCTTTTCCCCGCCGGACAGGGTCGTTACGGATTGATCGAGCAGCGGTTCGATCCGGAGCGTCGCGGCCAACTCACGGATGCTGCGTCGGTGTGGACAGTTTGTATACAGCGTCGGCAACAGGATATTCTCGCGGCAGGTGAGCGTTGGAATCAAATTGTAGCTTTGAAAGATAAAACCGATATAATGGAGACGCAGCTTTGCATAATCGGCATAATTCCGAATGCGTTTGCCGTTAAAGCTATACTCACCGCCGTCGTAGCTTTCCAAAAGGCCGAGAATGTTCAAAAGCGTCGATTTGCCGGAACCCGACTTGCCGACGATCGCGATATAGCTGTCCCGATCGATCTGCAGATTGACGTCCTTCAGCACCGGACGCCGATAGCTTTTCTTTAGGTGACGGAGTTCAATGTTAAGATCATTCATGCGCGTCACCCGCAATCACGCGGTAGCCCGCGTCGAAGCAATCGCCTTCTTTGACGCCGGACACGCAGACGACGGTTCCGTTGCCATACCCGACCTCGACTCTGATTTCATCCAGGAAACTGCCGTCCTCCGTCACGCGGCGCGCATACCATTCGCCCGAATCGGGCTCTTTTTCGTACAGGCACTTTGCATTCAATGTCAGAGCGGAGAGGTATTTGTTCCCGGTCAGGATCCGAAGCTCTTTCACTTCCGTTCCGTATGCGAAAAACGCAGAATCGACATGCAGACGGACCTTCGTCTTGCCTTCGCTGTTTTTCATGTGCGATACGAACGTGATCGAAACCGGCTCGCCCTCCTCGGTTGTCAGCGTATCTCGGCCGCGATCGAGCAGCTTCATCGTCTTGGCGTCGACAAAACACTCGATTTCGACCGGCTCGAACAACTGCAGTTTGATGTACGGTGCTTTTGCGTATATGTTGATTTCACGGACTACGCCGGTATACTCCGAAAGGATCTCTGCGCCGTTCAGCAAAGCGATCGGCTGCCCCTCCTGCGCCTCGTCGCCCTCGCGAACATACCAGCGCGCGTTTTGTATGTCCCTCGGCGTAAGTTCCATGTATGCGAAAGCGTCTGAAGTGCAGACGCCGGAAACGGTCACGACTTCATCAACGTCCATTCGGCGAACCTTTACGATCTCGCCGTATGCCGTTTCCCGAAAGACGGGCACCGGCTTCGGCGCATACTGCTTCATTTCCTCGTTTGAAATCCGATCAATCAAATAGATCGGCGCTGCAAGCAGCACAAGAATTGCGATCCACAGAATTCCCTTCAATATGGTTTTTATGACCTTCATAGAACCCTCCTTTATTCGGCTTTCAGCTGATCCGCAATCCTCACCTGTGTGGACCGGTATGCAAAGATGATACTGAATCCGACCGTCAACGCAACAGTGCAGGCGCCGAACATGGCGAGCGAATACGGTGAAATATAGATGATCCAGCGGAAGAACTGACCGTATTCGTTCGGCGTCCGTTCATAAATGTACTTATAAACAATGAAGACATCCGCAACAAGCGAGACGGACAGAAGGATGTTGAACAGCGTCACAAGAATGCTTTCCAAAAGAAACTGACAGACAATTCGCATGGAAGAAGCGCCGATCGCCCGTTTGACGCCGAT
>ODAI010139804.1_pt1 | contig 10023 bp, 7 predicted proteins | sample 1539321 | NCBI WGS metagenome assembly ODAI01 (sample SAMN02144231, study PRJEB22623) | gut metagenome | biome: sheep rumen | host: Ovis aries | place: New Zealand | reverse complement strand
GGTGATCGAAGTGGGGATCTTGTAGATTTTCCCCAGCTCGTCGATCATGATGAACATGCCCGTGTAGCCCGCCAGACGGAAGAATGCGGCAAAGAGCTTGAGATAGTCGTACCAGTCGTCATCGCTGATGATGATGTTGACGCCCAGGGCCTCCCTGGCCTCGCTCTTGAGGGCGTATTCGCCCCGGAACCAGCGCACGACCTTGGCCTTCGTCTCGTCGTCCCCATTCACATAGGCGCGGTAGTAGGCGGAGAGGAGCCGGGCAAACTCGAAGCCATGTACCAGCTCGCTGACCGAGGCCGTCACCGCGTAGATCTTCCGGTCCGTGGCGGCAGCCAGGGCGGGATCGTCGGGGCTAAGTCCCGTCTCCTGCATGGCCTCGCTCTGCACCGCGCTGATCCAGCGATCCAGGATCAGCGTCAGCGCGCCGCCCTCCGGCTTTGTTTTGGTGGAGAGATTGGAGATCAGCTCCCGGTAGGTGGCAAGCCCCTGTCCCTTCGTCCCCTGCAGCCGCCGTTCGGGGGAGAGATCCGCGTCCGCCACGATAAAGCCCCGATCCATCACGTAGTTGCGGATGGTCTGCAGCAGAAAGCTCTTGCCGCTGCCGTAGCGCCCGACGATGAAGCGGAAGGACGCGCCGCCCTCGGCAATGATATCCACGTCGTGCAGCAGGGCTTCGATCTCGTTTTTCCGGCCGACTGTGATATACGGCAGGCCGATGCGCGGCACCACGCCGCCCTTGAGTGAGTTCAGAACAGTCTGAGAGATCCGTTTCGGAACGGTTTTATGTTCGATCATTTGTTTCCTCCGAATAGCATTTCCAAATTCTCCCGGTAGTCCTCGACAAGGAAGAGGCGATCCTCCTCGCAGAGCAGTACCGTATCGCCGATCTCGTCATAAAGCGCCTCGTTGACCGTATCGGCAACAAGCGATGGCATCCAATGCATCTGCCGGATCAGTGCTCCGGGGTCTTCGCCGCGCAGCAGAGACAGCATCAGCTGTCGGTACGGCGCGTCAAGAGGCAGTTCGTCTCCGACAGGCTTCGATTCCTCCTGCGAAAGATCAGAAGTGCCGGACTCCGCTTCGGAACGCTCCTCCTCGGTCAGCAGACTGTCACGGGTCAGCATCGCGTCGCGGCGGATACGGTCAAGGCCGGAGAGATCAATCGTGACTTTCGGGCGGCTTGCTTCGATGACTTCGCGCCGGTCTTTCTCGATCGCGGCGCTGATAAACGGGTTTGCCCAGGCATCCTCCGGCTTTTCCCGCAGATAGCGCCCGGTTTTGAAATAACGGCGCAGCAGTCGGTCCGCCTCGTGCAGAAAGCCTGCGATGCGTTTTTTATCAAAAACGGCGCTGTCATAGCATTCAAGCTGCCAGAGACCCAGCCGACAGCGGTAAATACGGCAGGGATCGAGCTCAAAGTTGCTTTCGGCCGGCGGCTTATTCCATAGGAAGAGAGCGTTGGAGAGGGGATACCAGCGGTGCTTCTCCATGCTGCCGAAGCAAAGGGTAAACAGGTCTTTTCCCCCATATCTGTACTCCCGCGCGGCGATGCGCCAGGCTTCACAGAGGCAGCGGGCAGAACGCTCCTGCGTAAAGACGGGCGACTGGGCGAGCTTGTTCCCGCCGAAGCGCAGCAAGGCGGACAACACTTCACTGTCACTGTGAGCAGTCGGCTCGCGCAGAGCGGCGAGCGCGTCGTCCTGTGCGATCAGATCAGGGTCTGCACAGGAGCGAACGGTTTCAACCGGAAGTTCATGGACGATCGCATATTCCATCATCCAGCGCCTGAGATTGCGGCGCATTCGCTCCGGACCGAGACCGGAATCCAGAAATCCGTGCTCAAATTCTTTGAGCTTTCGGATCGAATCCTCCGGAGACGCGGCGCCGATGCCGTTTAACAGCTCATAAATATATAAATAAGAGACAGAGGCGGGAATGGCACGATATTCACCGTGACGGATGCGGGGACGCCAGCCAAAATAAGCGCGCAGCTGCCGCAGCGAGAGATCATGGTAGCTTGGATAGAAACAGACAAAGTCTCCCTCCCAGTCCGCGTCATCCTCATAATCCTGCATAAACAGGCCCTGACGGACAAAGTTCCGCGCTTTTTCCTCCGGCGTTTCGCGGCCGTATTCATACAGGCGGCGCATCTGCCGCAGAGCCGCGGGAACATCTTCCCGCGGCGGCTTGCAGACGCTGTCGGAAAAGGGCAGGGGCGTATCGTGATAGACCTTGTCCGCAGCGGCGGCTGGATAAGTCCGATCGACATGGATTGTCCGATCGACATGGATTGTTTCTTCTGCGTCAATTACGATGCCGCTGTCCTTTCGGGCGGCGGGATGGCTCAGCGTAAGGGTGAAGCCGTGGGCCGTTCCGGCGCGGACGGCCTCGTCCAGAAGCTGCGTAACGATCTCCGTTTCGGTCTCGGGGCCGAAGGCAACACCGGTCCATTTTGCGCCGCGCATCCGTACGGCGGGAAAGAGATACGGCTTGCCCGCAAGCGCCGGCGGCAGAGAGCCGCACTTGATTTCACAGCGTTCGGCTTCCTCGCCGCGTTCACCGTCCCACTGCCGCATGAGCAATGCGATCCACTTTCCCGTCTGCGGGTGGCAGAGCACGGAGAAGCCGGGAAAATCCGCCCACTTGTGCTGTTCTTCGATCCGATACTTCTCTCCGGCATAGGCGACAAGCTCCGCCATCTGCATGAGACCACCTCCCTTCGCCCTGGATGCTTCTTTAGGGCAATACCGCATAATGCGGCAAGAGCAGATTCCGAGAAAAACTGAGTTCTGATGATGGCACTTTTTCGCAGGAATACTTTGTGTATTGCAAGAAAAAGTGACGAAATCAGGGCGCGGTTTTTCCGGAAGATGCCGCAGGCGTATTGTGCGGTGTTGCCTTAACATAATGACATCGAGGACTGAACAGTTACGCGGAATTATGCCTGCTATCGTTTTATCCCTGTTCTCTGGCGCGCAGGGCTTCGACGATCGCGGCGGCTTTGTGGCTCCAGTCGTTTTCCTCGGCGTCTCGCGCAAGCGCGGCGAGATAGGCGGCGTCGTTTCGCAGTGTGAGAGCGTGTTCAATCTGCGATATAAACGCTGCGTGGCTGTGTCCGATCAACACCGAGCGGTACTGTCGGCATTCGTCCATGTCGGTCGTGACGATCGGCCGACCGAGCGCCATATACTCGAAGAGCTTCACGGGACTTGTGGCGCGGGTGATATCGTTGATGAGAAAGGGGATCATCAGCACCGCGGCCTCATGTGCATAGTATTTGAGCACGCGGTAGTCCCGCGGACCGAGATAGTAGAGATCCGATACCGGGGACGGCAGCTGCTCGTCGAAGCTCGTGTCGTACTTGAGCCCGATCAGCACCACGCTGTATCGTCCGGTCGCAGCGAGGCTGCGGACAAGGTCATAGTCAAACCAGCTCGCGAGCGCCCCGTAATAGCAGACGATCGGCTTGCCCTTTGCGAGGATGGAAAGGAAGTCCGGCTCGAAGCTGTACCGGTCAAAGCGGCGAAAGAAAGCAAGGTCGACGCCGTTGGAGGCGAGCACAAGATTCTCTCCGCCGCGGCGGCGCAGCACATCCTGTCGCAGCCGCTCGGCCGTTACAACAACGGTGACCGCGCGGTGGGCCATGGCGTAATCAAACTTTTCCGTGATCGCACGCGGCAGCGCGGTCGTCCCGGCAAGCGCGGGGCTCAGATGGTCGATATACTCATAGACAATGCCATAACCGCGCGAAGCATAGCGCGCGAGCGCACGCGCCGAGAGCTTCCAGTCGGTCGAGTAGAGATCGATATAGCGCGGCAGCGGTTTTTTCTCAAGCGCGTGCTCGAGAAAAAACCGGAGCAGCAGGTTGTTGAAATTGAAAAGCCACAGCCCCGGCGCGATCATACGCAGCGTGGCACAGTCGTCGGTGGCTGTCGTGACCTCGTAGAGCACCAGGCAGCCCTGCCGTGCGAGCGCGTGCGCCATGTGCTGCGGCCGCTGAAAGAGCGGCACCGCATAGCCAAAGCTCGAGCGCCAGAGCAGTACACGGTCATAGTCCCCGGTGAGCATTTCTTCGATCGCCGCGCGATAGCGCCGCGGATGCAGCAGCACCGGGATGCTGAGCCGATCGAGGACGTTGGCGCGCAGCCATGCGAGCAGCTTCTGGCAAAAGCGCGCTGTGCCGTATTTCCGCCAGGCGCTCCACAGCTTGGTCAGATGTGTCACGAGGCCTTCTCCTCCGCAGCGCGGTTCAAGCGGCGGGCGAGCGCGCGGGCAGCACGCATGCAGTCCTCCATCGAGCAATAACCCCAGCCGCCGTAGCGCCCGATCGTACAGATCCCGCCGAGGGCGAGCTCCCGCTTCAACAGCCGCACGGCCGCTTCGCTCTCGGTGCTGATGTGGACGTAGGCCGGGTCCATCAGCAGCGCCTCGTGTGCGATCAGGGCGTTATCCGCCTGCACGAGCCCCTGGCGGCGCAGCGCGGCAAGTGCCTTATCCAACTCGCGCTCCGCATCCACCGCGGCGCCGGCGGGAAAGCCGATCTCCACGTAGAGACTCATCCGCTCGCCGCAGCGGATATTGTCATAATAGCCGACCCGGTAAAAGCTGGCGTCGCCCTCCGGCACATACAGCCAATGCTCGCACGTCAGCGGCCCCTTGTGTGCAAAGCCCAGATTGAGCACCAGCACCTTATTCCATGAGAGCATATCGCCGATCGCGCGGTAGGGCTGGCCAGCGAGCAGCGGCAGGAAGCGGTTGAGCGGCATCGTATTGATCAGCGTCCGATAGCTATAGCGATCCCCGGCGCTGTCCTCGGCCAGATGGGCCTGCGCGTCCACGCGCACGAGCGCGCGGCCGGTACGCACACGCTCGCTCGGCAGCGTCCGGCTGAGCGCTTCGACAAAGGCACCGGCCCCGCTGCGCGGGTAGAGAAAGCGGCTGTTGTAGCTCACACGCTCCTCACCGCGCAGCGCCGCGGCCAGCCCCGAGAGCTCGGCCGGCGGGAAAAAGCGCCCCATGGCGCCGGCATCAAGCGAGGAGAGCGGACAGGCGTAGAGCTTTTCATTGTAGGGGCGCAGAAAGGCCTCGGTGATCGCGCGGCCGAAGCGCGCATACAGCATATCGAGAAAGCTGCCGGGCGCCGCCGTCTCCCGCCGGTCGAGGAGATCGGCGAGACAGGAGAGAAATTCGTCCTCGGGCAGCTCGTGGATATGCGTCTGGAACGGGTAGTCGATCAGGCGGCCGCGGTAGAGGATTTTCGTACATTTTTCGATCTCGAGCAGCTCGCCGGGGGCAAAGCAGGAGCGGAAGAACCGCTCCGCGGCGCCGTCACGAAAATGGAAAAAGTGCCCGGCCCAGTCCCAGACAAAGCCGTCGTGCCGCTGTGTGCGGCAGTAACCGCCGAGCGCCTTTTCGCGCTCGAGCAGCAGCCAGTCCCCGCGCAGCGCTGCGGCGGCGCTCAAGCCCGAGACCCCGCCGCCTATAATCAGCGTATCGACCTTAACTTCCATCGTTCAGTACCTCCCGTATCGTTTGATCGAGACACGCGGCCACACGGCGAGCGTCATATTTCGCGGCGATCCAGTCCCAGTCGGGCTTGACCCGTCGGCCCTGGTACAAAATCTCATACAGGGCCTGCTTGATCTCGCCGACTGAAAAGCCGACAGTCACCATACCCGCGCGCTCTAAACAGCGCGTCACGTCCCCGCGCGGCATGCCGATCGCAAACACCGGCACGTGCGCGCCGAAACAGTCGGCGAGCTTGGCGGCAAAAAAGACGTTTTCGTTCCATACCGCGCTGAGATCGGCGTCGATGTGGAGCGCCCAGTCGGCCGCGGCGAGCTGCCGCAGGCTGTCCAGATAGCCAGTCGGCGGCGAATAGCGGACGAGCCCGGTCAAACCGAGCCGCACGATCGCGGCGAGGTCGTGCTCGGCCATTGTGCCGTAGAAATCAAAGACCGCACGCGCCGGGAGATCCGCGCAATCGGCCTTCAGCTCGGCGATCGCCTCGAGCAGAGGGGCGGCGCTGCGCTGCTCGTCGAGCGCGCCGGTGAACACAAAGCGTGTCGGCTCGCCGCTCTCTCGCCGGGGCAGTGCGTCATAGAGGGCGGGCTCGTAGCTGTGCCGCAGCAGCACGGCCTTTTGTCGCAGATGCTCCGGCAGCAGATAGCGCAGCTCTGAGCGGTTGTTGACAAGGATGCGCTCGGCGCGCTGTACAGTCTGCTCTTCCAGGTCACCGAGTGCCTGTCGTTCCCGCACGGCGGTGCGGTGCCGCAGCAGCCAGAGCGCCTCGTGGGCGAAGCGCCGCGGCGAGAGACGAAAGGAGAGCGGCGCCCTCCGGTTTTTCAGGCTGTCGAGTGACCAGGCGGAGTACAGCGTCTCATCGAGGTGCCGGTAGGGGTTGTCCTTGATCGGATCGCCGAAGGAGGCCAGCCAGGGGACGGCAGGGAAGGTCTCCTTGATCCGCAGCCCGGCCGCGTGGCACTCGGGCGGCATCGAGCGGGTCATCACAAGGCTGTACGAGTCGGTGTGCGACTGGAAGTATCGGAAAGCCTCATCGGCAAAGGCCGACGGCGTGGAAGCATGCGCCTCGATCCGATGCACATTGTCTGTCTCCGGCAGCGCGGCCGAGCGCCCGTAGGACCACTGTTCGCAGGACGACTCGGTGAATACATCGTAGTGATATTGTGAACGGCCGAGCAGCTTGGCGGTGACCAGGCCCTCGGAGGAGTTGAGCGGCGGATAAAACCAGCTGACGACAAAAATGCGCTTCATAACGAACTCCCATGAAGCGTACGACGGAAATGGAGCAGCCGCGGCAGCACCCGGCGGCCCAGCAGCAGCGGCAGATAGCCCAGACGGCGGTAGATCCGAGGTTCTGTGTTCGTATCGGTGCGCCGGTAGAGCTCGGGCGCCGTTTGCCGGAGGAACGCGTCAAAGTCCCGGCAGCGTCGAAAGGCCGCGAGCCGCCCGGGCATCCGCCGACAGAGGAGCTCGAGGTGTGTATAAGTCATCAGCGAGATGACGCGCTCGATGTAGTCGCGCGCAGCGGCGTTGAGCGTTGGACGCTGCGCGGCGTAAAAGTCGATCAGCGAGCGCAGCACCTGCTCGTGCTGGGGGATATTTTTCAAAAACTGCGCCGGATCCATGCTCTGCCCAGTGCGGCCAATGAAATAGCGGTAGACGCTCTCGTTGATCAGGCGGACGCGCTGCACCAAGGGGATCGGGAAGAGAATGTACTGCATGTCCACATAGCTGCAGTGCTCGCTGAGCTGCAGACCGCAGCGGCGCAGAAGCTCGGTTTTCCAGGTGGCGGCGGCCAGGGACACATAGGGCATCTCTCCCGTCAGATCGAGCTCGTCAAGCGCATAGCTGCGCTTGCCTGACAGCGCGGCATAGCGCACGCACACACGCGGTTTTGCCCAGCTGTATTCCTGCGTGTAGGGCGTGACGATCAGATCCTCGTCACAGGATGAGAGCGCGTCAAGATAGCGCAGAAAGGCGGGCGTGTCAAACCAGTCGTCGCTGTCGAGCACACGAAAAAAGCGGCCCGTGGCGGCGCGCAGTCCCGCGTTGACGGCGGAGCCGTGGCCGCCGTTTTCCTTGTCGATCACGCGCACAGTGCCCGGATGGCGGCGTGCGGCCTTCAGCAGGATCGAGCCGGAGCTGTCCGTACTGCCGTCGTTTATCAGGATCAGCTCCAGCCGGTCAAGGGCCTCCGGCACCAGCACCGAGCGCAGACAGCGCGGCAGATAGCGCGCGGTGTTGTAGACCGGGACCACCACAGTGAGCAGCTTCACAGTAAGACCTCCTTTTTCAATGAGGAGTGAGGAGTGAGGAGTGAGGAGTGAGGAGTGAGGAGTGAGGAGTGAGGAGCGAGGAGTGAGGAGCGAGGAGTGGGGAGTTAGGAGTTAGGAGTGAATAGAAACTAACTTCTAATTCCTAACTCCTAATTCCTAATTCCTAATTCCTAACTCCTAACTCCTAACTCCTAACTCACCCTCTTCCCTAACGAACTGTCATTCACTACGCCCGCGGTGTGTTCATACGCCTCGCAGAGCGCGTCCGTCTCGCCGATGGCGCGCACACGCCCGCCCTCGAGCCACAGTACACGGCTGCACAGCCGCCGGATCGAGGCTAAGGCGTGCGACACATAGAGTACGGTCGTCCCGCCGCCGATCAGGCGCAGCATCCGCTCCTCGCTCTTGGCCTGGAACGCCAGATCACCGACCGACAGGATCTCATCGACGATCAGGATCTCCGGCTCAACGACGGTGGCGATCGAAAAGGCCAGGCGCGCCGTCATGCCCGAGGAGAAGCTGCGCAGCGGGGCGTCAAGGAAGGGCTCGAGCTCGGAGAAGGCCACAATCTCGTCAAAGCGCCGCACAAGAAAATCGCGGGAATAACCGAGGATCGCGCCGTTGAGATAGATGTTCTCCCGCGCCGTCAGATCGAGATCGAAGCCCGTGCCGAGCTCGATCATCGGGCAGACGGTGCCGCCGAGCGCGATGCGGCCCTCGGTGGGCTTCAGCACGCCCGCCACCAGCTTCAGCAGTGTCGATTTTCCGGTGCCGTTCGGCCCGATCAGGCCGAGCACCTCGCCGCGGCGAACCGTGAAGTCCACATTCCGCAAGGCCCAGAATTCGGAAGCTTGTCGGCGCGCAGCGCGGCGGGAGGGGCTGAGTGCGTCGATAAAGGCCTGCTTGAGCGTTCCGCCGCCCTCCATTCCTCGCTGAAAACGCATGGATACGCCCTCGGCGCGGATCATATCGTCAGCCATAGCGCACCCCATTACATATAGTAGTAGAATTTATCCTGGCTGCGCCGGAATACATGCAGACCGACAAGCAGCGTGCCCGCGGCCGAGAGCGCACACAGCGCGAACTGTCCGGGCTCCGGCGTGCGGTGCAGCAGCAGGATCGTACGCGCAAAGCCGATGTACTGCGCGAGCGGGTTGAACGCAATCACCGTTTGCAGCGGAGAGGGGAGGATCGAAACATCGTACATGATCGGCGTGAGATACATCCACAGCGTCAGCACGATGCCGTAGAGATAGACGATATCGCGCAGAAAGACCGCCGCGGCGGCCAGCAGCAGACCGACGCCCAGCGTGAAGACAAAGAGACAGCCAACGGCCCAGGGCAGATAGATATGCTGCCAGCATAGCCCCGTGCCGGTCACGAGCAGCACCAGATACAGCGGCAGCAGGCTCAGCAGAAAGTTGATGCCGCTCGAGAGACACTTCGCGAGCGGGAAAATCGCTTTCGGAACATAGACCTTGCCGATCAGACTGCTGTTGGCAAGCACCGAGCTCATCGCGAGATTGCTGCCCTCGCTGAAATAGTTATAAAAGACAATTCCGGTCAGCAGATAGGCCACATAGCTGACGCCGGCCGCAGAGAAGCGAAAGACGTTCGAAAAGACCAGCGACAAAATCGCCGTTGTCAGCAGCGGATACAGCAGGCTCCAGCCGACGCCGAGCACACTGCGCTTGTATTTCACTTTGAAATCGCGCAGCACCAGCTGCTGCAGCAAAAACGCATAGCGCGCCGATAGCGCGCCAAGCCGAGCGGCGAGACTCATGAAACCACTCCTTTGTACCGGTAGCTTGCCCAGAAACAGGAAATTCTAACCCGGCGCGCGGCAATTGGCAGGGACGAACACTTCAAATTACTGACAAATATTCATTTATAGAACGGCAAATAGGCGAATATTCATAGCATAAATGAATAACGCATGAAAAAAGGAAAAAATATAGAATATTTTTTCATAAAACGCTTGACAGATCCATACACTTGTGCTAAACTCACAACCGTTCCAGCAAGGAATTGGTAAAGTTCAATGAAAGGATTGTGAAAAATATGAAAAACATGAAGAAATACTTGTGCGTTGTGCTGAGCCTTGTAATGGCACTCTCGCTCGGTGCTGTAGCATTTGCGGCTGACGATGCCGAGATCAGCACGGTCGTCCCCGGCAAGCTGACTGTGGCCTCCAGCCCCGACTTTGCCCCCTATGAGTTCT
>ODAI014430963.1_pt1 | contig 10024 bp, 9 predicted proteins | sample 1539321 | NCBI WGS metagenome assembly ODAI01 (sample SAMN02144231, study PRJEB22623) | gut metagenome | biome: sheep rumen | host: Ovis aries | place: New Zealand | reverse complement strand
CAGCCCTTAGAACGAAGCGTTGATTATGTGCTTTTCATATCAGCTTCTGTATTTTAGTTTAATATACGTATTGGCCTTGTAGGAGTCTTCGCCTTGCGCATTTGGCTTAACGGAACTGTTCAACTGTTCGTTCGGTCATCTGCCCTGGCCTTTGACCTTTGACTTTTGACCTTTGACCCTCACCAGCCCGGCTCATGAGTATCACCAGCCCGGCTCATGATACCCTTTCGTACCAGGAAAGACCACTATACGCACCAGAAAAGATTACCTTTCGTACAAGAAAAGACCACCTTTCGTACAAGAAAAGACCACCTTCGATTGGGTGTAGATAATCAGTTAATCCCACTACCCTATTCCATCATGTCATCCTCCCTGATGTCATCAGGCCACCAGAACTGTTGGAGTTCGTGGGTGATGTCATCCCAATCTTGCATAGTGAACCGAGGGAGCAGCGAAGGCCGTCCGAGCTCGCTCGAAGACGGCTGAGTCGCGTCCGAGGAAGGCGAAGCCAACGTGCCTTCGCCTCTCATCATGATGGTCATGGTGATATCGTTGTAGGTACGATAGACGTTTGTGTCCCTAAACCCGTTACGAAGATAGAACGCTTGGCGTTGTTTTCGTTGCTCCAGGTTATCGCAAACTTGGGTGGTACTCTCCATGTCCAGAACGAAAGGCTGACCCTTATATCGTTCAATCAGCTGAGTGAGTATCTGCTGGCCATAGCCTTTGCCTCGCAGCTCTTCTCGAACAGCAAAGTACCAGAACCAGTTGAATGACTTGCGTGGATACACGATGGTGAAGCCGATGAACGTTTGACCTTCGGCCGGGTTCTCTCGCGACTCGGCAGAGCTCAAGCAAGCTTGTCTTAGCTCTCGCTGCTCCATCACTTCTCCATCGTAGTAGGCAGTGAAATCCAATGGCATTTCCCCAACCAGGCGCATCAAGTCATCCCATGGGATTTGTTCGCCTTCAGGGAATGCCGTTTCATAGAGCTGCTTTATTTGCTCGTCGGCTGTCGCTATGGTAATTCTTTTCTCTGTCATATTATTCGATTATCCTTTCATCACTTGTTTTGAAACCGTCATGTTTCCTAACGCCATGTTTTCCTGACAAGTGTTGAAATTGTATGTTTGATGGTGCGCAGATGGAAATTCTTGCCGATATGACATTATTTGAAGTCTATTCCGGCACGATGGGCTTGTGCCATCGGCTCTGCTCTTGCCACTCTCTCATTTCACCCATGTTTCTTGTATTTTGCCTTTACTATCTCGTAGGAGTTTCTGGTCAGTTCCTGTAGGAGTTCATCAGGCGCATTGTCTGGATCTATACCAATCCAGTGCTTGGGCGATTCGTTGTATGGATTTCCAATGCAGTCATATTGTGCTTTCAGGTCTTCAATGCGCTCTGGCTGGCATTTCAGTGTAATGATACTGAAATCATCGCAATCGAAGAATGAGAACATGTGGCCATATACATAGAACACCAAGACACCACTGGCATGATGAAAAGCCGTGAAAGGCAGTTTCTCTTCCACGTCATTGCCCAAAGAAAGGCAATATTCACGATAGTCTTCTATGTTCATTCCGTTTATTTATTTGCTCTAGTTTCTTTTCTATGTCACCTTGTGTGATTTGATTGTTTGCCATTATCTGTCTGTTTGATAAATTGGATTTTATCCAATTTCTGGCTTCGCCTCGGCATCACTCGATATTTTTTTAATTTCAATTCTCATTCCCTGAACAAATCTGTCATGGTAAGTTGGCAATGAATATCGTCCGCATAGCCTCCAGGAGTCAGGCCAAAGGATGTTATCATGGTTAAGAGAACAGTCTTCTCTGTCCCAGTTTCACGAATGAAGGCTTCCCGCCTGTTTCTGATTTTCTCATCCTCTTCCTCCGTGATTGTGTATGGGGCGTTGGTATATTTCATTTCACAGAGGTTGATGGTGTCATCTTTCCTGTCTATCAAGAGGTCTATCTGAGCTCCCTTATGTATTGTATTGCCACTGACAGGATCTTTCATGCCTTTACAATACCAGGAATGAACACTGCTCACTACCGCAGAAAAGCCAAGAGCCGCTTTTATCTGGTTGATATGCTGCATGCACACACGCTCAAAAGCCCTGCCGGCCCAACCTGCATGAATGGAGGTCGCCGATTGGGAAGACCAGAAATGCTCGTCTCCATTTACATTCTCACTGATGAAGTCAAAATAGAATAGCGTGTAATTATCTATCAACTGATAAATGGAGTCCCTGTTCTTCTTGCCTATAGTTGTATATTTACGAATAAAGCCGCATTGCTCTAATTCTTGAAGAGACTTGGAGAAGTCTGTGTTATCTGTGAGTTTTGCTGCCTTCAGCAGTTCACCTCGCTGCAATCCGCATTTTTTCTTTGCCAACGCCGATATGATTGCAATATGGCGTTTGGGGTTCTTAAATAGCGAAGCATAAAGAGTATTAAACTCCTGAACCAACTCTCCACCTGTCTGGAAGAACATTCTGTCGAAATTCTGAGCAACGCTCTGCCCTTTCTTTAAGAAACTCCAATAATACGGTATCCCTCCCAATGCCATATATGCTTCGAGAATCTGCCGGTCCTTATACCCCAGGTTCTTTGACTCACAGTACTGCTTGCATTCTTTGAGACAAAATGGCTGAAGATGTACCTGGCATGTAAGCCTATTATGCAAACCACCATAGTTCATGATCACGTTGTCGATAATCCATGACGTGGCACTTCCGCAGATAATGAGGATGATGTCCTTGCGTGTCGTTGCCCATGCGTTCCAGAAATGGTCAAGCGAATTGACAAAACCCGACTTTTGTGTATCCATCCACGGCAACTCATCGATGAAAATAATCTTCTTCTTTTCACTGATGGGCATTACTTTCAGAAAACCCCATAAAAGACGGAATGCCTCTGACCAATTCTTTGGCATGGCACATTTACCCATACCTGCATTATACAGAGAGTCGCGGAAATCACTCAATTGTTGTTTCCTTGTGGCTCCGTAAGTACCCGTATGTTGAAATGCAAATTCGTAGTTGTACGCTTCTCGAATGAGAAACGTCTTTCCTACACGACGACGACCATAAACTGCCACAAACTGAGATTCATCAGATGTCAGCAGCCCACGTAACGTGGCTATTTCTTTTTCTCGACCAATAATCATAATAAATCAATTTAGCATACCTGGGTGCAAAGTTGTGATTTAAGCTAGCGCAAAGATCATGCTTATTTGGAAAAGCGTGAGCAACTTTGCGGTATCGATGTTGCAAAATTACAAAAAAGTATTGATTATCCGTGGAAAAGTATCGAAAAACGATAGATTTCCACGGAAAATAAGAATATTTATAAATAATGGAAGTTAAACATGCTATTGCTTTGACACAATGCCTTTAACATCGGATGAAAAGGTAAAACAAATAATAGTTGTTTTCTCGGTGAAGCACTTGCCGTAGTCGCAGAGGAAGGGAGGTTCCACGAAGACATCCGGGGCAGAGTTCGGAAGCAGCTCGCGGGTGATGCTCGCCATCGTCGGCTCATGGTCTCGGTGATGTTGAGTCTCTTGAGCCGTTTCTTCACTTCTCCACGCCACGCACGCATCTCCGGCGTGTGGGCGTCGTACGGCTCACCGTTCTGCATCCGTCTCAGTTCATCCTGAAGGGACGGGCTGTTTTCAAGTTCTTCTCTTCGTGATATCCCGCATCATTTCCCTGGCATATTTCCTGAAGTTGTTCATCAATCGTCCGGCACCCACCACATTGTAGAGCAGGGCGGATGCCGCAGGGGCGTTCACCTTGCCGACATAGGGCGCCACCGTTGAGATTTGTATCTCGTCCTTGTCAAGGTTGAGATGGGCTTCATACAGCCTGCGTGTGGGCATCTCAAAATCCTGCCGCTTGCGCACGTCGCGGATGACAGTTGTCGTGTTGTTGGCCCTCACCACCTTCCATTCCTTCAATGCCTTGCTGAGAATCGTCTTCTCCTTGGCAATGGCTTTCACGAATTCCTCATAAGGATATTTTTCATGGTATCTGTGTTCTATTTCCATGTCCTCATGGAGTTTCGGACGGACCGTCCTTTTGTGGAACACCTTGTCGGAATGGATGTCTCTTCTCATGCAACGGGCCAGGAACTCCATGTTCTCCTGCATCAGCATCCTTCCATGCTGATATCCCCTCATGTCATTGAAGAGAGCGTCGGGCAAGAGGTCGTGTTCCATCAAGTACAGGAGCATCCCCGGGCTGCAGACATTTTGCAAGCCGATGAACTGGAAGCCGTCTTCCTCAGCGATGGACTTGTTGTAGAAAGGGTTGTCGGGATGTCTGATGCATTGCGGCTTCAGGCACATGGTCATCTGTCCGTTATCCTCGAAGAACACGGCAATGGGCGTTTCCTTGTATTCACTGAAGAACCCCAAGTCTGGTTTTGGGATTCCCAATTCTTTCTGAAGCCATTTCCCATAGTGGTTGAGGTCTTCGAAAAAAAATAGTTTCTCACCCCCGTGTTGCCGGATGAAGCCATCATATTGCCCCCTGTAATCGTTCATGGCATGGTCTTTATTCCGATGCTTTTCCAGATAGTCCTCGTATCTGTCCTTTTCTGGTGACGACCACAGGCAAGGGCCATTGAGCCGCCATTGGCCGTCCAGACAAATGAAGGATGCGGCCATGTGGGTGTTCTCCCTCTCCAACTTTTTGGTGTTACCGAAGAAATCACTCCGGCTCACACTAATGACTTCATCCTTGTAATCCTTCAGCTTGAGCGTCTTGCCGTCACTTCCCACCAGTTTGTAGATGCCGAATGGCTTGTAAGCAAGCTTGTCGATGGCGGCAGCCAGTTCGTCCTCCGGATCGTCCATGTCCAGGCGTATCATCTCCGCATATATATGCTGCGGGGCAAGGGACAACGGCCATGTGCGCTGTTCTGACAGGTCATAGCAGTCCGCTGCATATTCGACGGTGTCCTTGTCGGCATGCTGGAACAGGTGCTTGATGTCATCATCTGGAGCGGTGTTGACGAACCACCTCCCGAGATGGCTGTATCTGCCCAGCCATATCAGGATGGTTTTCACCAAGTCGGCATCACGCTGTGTCTCCTCGGAGTAGATGCAGTCGGCCAGCTCCTCGTTCGGCGGCAGGGTTGTTCTCTTCTCATGCCATAGCCGCACCAAGCTGTCGGCGATTTTCCTGATGCCGTCGTTGGTTGGGTTGGCTATCCTTCCTTCGCGTTCCGCACAACAGCTGTGCCACAGCATGAAGCACATCGCATCAAGCTCCGCATGTTCGTCATCGGCATTGGCCGACTCATAGAAAGGAAGGTACGCGTCGAACATTTCCAGATAGATTCTCGTGAAGGTCTCGAACAGGTGGGTGTCACTGCGGAGGTCTTCCATGTAGAGAGCCATGCTGATGCTGATGTTCCTGCGTTGTGAATCTTCCATGTACGAAAGGCCATCTTGGAGCAAGGCATGGATGTCGTTGGCCAGCCGGGCGTAAAGGATGTCTGTCTTGCAGGTGAGGTATCTGGGATGGCGGCGTTTGATGTCTATCGCCGTGATGCTCTTGATGTTGATTGTCTTTGCCATTTTTTTGCAGGAATGTCTTTGTGGAACGGTGATGAGAGTCGGCTTTTGTCCGTTCATGGAGACGTTCATGTTCCCATCACCACAACAGTTTCCAGTCGTGGTGCAAAGTTAGCATAAACCGTTGAATGTTCAAAGAGAATTATTGGCTCTCAGGGTTCGAGTCACTGTATTTTTGGCAGCTTCTTCGCAGGCCGGCCATAGTCTTGATACATGGTGGCACCAAGGTTGTGATTCTTGGCATAAACGGCCAGTCCGTCGGCTCTCAGCCTCTCGCGTGCTTCCGCATCGCTGTTGATGGCATGGAACCTGTCGTACTTGTCACCAAAAATTTTCTTGGCCGATGGCAGGTTGTTGGAGCCGTCCTCCACCTGGTCGAAGCCGGTCACCACGTAGCCCTTTTCCGTCTGCCGAATGTGCATCAGTCCGGGATGGCTGCCGCCAGAGACGCATTTCAGCGTGTCGCCCGCCTGATTGTAGTTGAACACCCAGAAGTCGCCCCAGACGAGGATGTCCTCCCCGTTCCGCTCATCGACAGTCACGATGCTGTGGATGGGGACGCAGTGCTCTCCCTCGGCATAATGCTTGCCTATTTCATTCACCAGGTAACGGTCGATGGCAGGGAAATAGGTTGTTTCACGCTCATTGACGAGCACGACTTCCTTGTCCTCGTATTTCTTGTCGAGGATGATGATGGTAACGGGCTGGATGCTGTATGTCTGTTTCTCCCCGGTCTTTATCTCGTAGGTGTAGAGGAGCGTGTCGCCCTTTTCCTCCACTTTTATGGGTTTGATCTCCGTGTCGATGTTCGTCACGGGTAGGACGATGGCCAGTACGAACTGCTTGGAGAAGTCGATTTCCGTTGGCTTCCCGTCTTTGCCCATCGTCGTGGCCATGCCGAAGAGTTTGTTGAACGCTTCTTCCGACGTGATTTTCGGGTCAGCGGGAATTGCCTCGCCATTCTTGAAGAAATAGTTCTTGGCCTCTTCAAAGGCTATCTCATTGTTGGTCTCGCCAATCTCGGTTTTCTGACCAGCGGATGGTTTGTTTCCACATGCCTCCATCATCGTCAGGGTGGCGAAAGTGAAAAGGACGGCAAATAGCAGTTTTACGAATTTTGTCATGATATGATTGTAATGGTTTGTACGTGATAAGGGATTTCAATCCTGACCATGTCCTTTCAACATAAGAGATGGTGCATCAGTCATAGCAGGAATTTCAGGGTGGGGGAGTGGTGCTTATCCAACTTGAAAGAGATGGGAAGGTCGAATGTCCCTTGATTGTCAGGCTTCCATTTGGGCATGAGGCTGACCACCCGCAGAGCTTCTGCATCGAGCAGTGGATGGACGCTCTGCAAAACGTGCGGGTTGGTGATGCTGCCATCGGCTTCGACTTCAAATTCAACTACCACCAGTCCTTCTATGCTGTCTTTCACCGCCTGCTCGGGATACTTTGTGTTTTCATCCAGAAAGTTGAGGAGTGCTTGCTTTCCGCCGGGGAAAGAAGAAGTGTGAGCAGGTACAGTCATGTCCGGGATGATCTCGCCGGTCACCGGAACGTCAGTTTGAAAAATGGTGTCGGGGACAGTGTCTGGGTCTGTCGCACAGGGGGCTGCAGCAGGGTTGATTTCCGACAAGGTGTCGGGGATGATATCCGCTTCACCGGCAGTCTGATTTGATGCTTTACCACCACACGATGCCATGGCGGCCAGCCCCATGCTCACGCCCACCACGGCCACGGCCTTGCCCAGCTGGCGGCGCAGTTGCAGCTGTTGCTCAAGCCAGCGCACCTCGGACTCGCATTTCGGGCAGGTGCCGGCGCAGTCCCCTTCGTAGTGGCATTCCGTGGGAGCATATTTGATGTCGTTGGCCTTCGCCACCTGCATGCGCACCTCCTTGAGGGAGTTGCATATCCTTTTTCCTTTTTTCATTTGCATTTTATTAAAATGGGTAAGTTATATATTGATTTCTTGCTTTTCCCTTTCTCTTTCGCAGGTATCCATTTGGGCATGAGACCGACCACACGCAGCGCCTCCTTGTCAAGTGGTGGGTCGAGACTTCTTATCACTTTGGGGTCAACGATGCTGCCGTCTACATCTATGGTGAAACGGACGACCACCCGGCCTTGGGCACAGCTTTCATAACCCTCGGGGTATCTTACGCTCTGGTCCAAAAACGCCAGAAGGGCTTCCTGTCCGCCAGGGAAACTGGCAGGCTGTTCATCATCCACAAAGAGGCTGTCAGCTGTCTGACTCCCTGTGGTTGTAGTGGCTCGGGTGGAAGCCAGATCAATCATTTGGCTTTCACAGGCCGTGAAAACTGATAGGCAAATGCATACAACCACTATCGCCTTGAATGTTTTTCCTCTTTTCATCATGGTCTTTATGCCTCAGTTGTCTTTTGAGTTGTTTGTGGGGAGAGAAGATGGCTCTTTCAGTTTGAAGGTGACAGGGATGTTGTATTTAACTCTGACAGGGATGCCATTTTGATAGCCAGGTTCCCATTTGGGCATAAGGTTTGCCACCCGCAGTGCTTCGGCATCGAGAAGAGGATGTACACTCCTCACAACCTTAGTTTCGGTGATGCTGCCATCGGTCTCGACAACAAAACTTAAAACCACCCGTCCCACTATGCTGTCTTTCTCTGCTTGTTCAGGATATTTTGTATTCTCACGTAGAAAATCGAGGAGAGCTTGCTGACCGCCGGGAAAGGAGGGCTGGTGTTCCACGACATCACCCATCCACTGGGAAATCCTGCTCCCCGCAGATTGGCTTATGTCGGAAGATATGGCATTGTCGGTGCTCAGTTCTGTCAGTTGGCTCTCACACGCCGTCAGGGCGGCCAGTCCCATGCTCACTCCCACAACGGCCACGGCCTTGCCCAGCTGGCGGCGCAGCTGCAGCTGTTGTTCGAGCCATCGCACCTCGGACTCGCATTTCGGGCAGGTGCCGGCGCAGTCCCCTTCGTGTTGGCACTCGGTGGGAGCATATCTGATGTCGTTGGCCTTTGCCACCTGCATGCGCACCTCCTTGAGGGTGTTGCATATCATTTTTCCTCTTTTCATTATCGTTATTTCTTTGATATATACCTGTCGGTTGAAAGAATGTTTGCAAAGATACGTCATATTAAGAAGAAAAACAATTATTATTTCCATAAACTTAATGTTACGTCATCAATCATTGTTATCATTCTTTTCTTTTCTTTACATTATGATTATTTAAGCATAATTTGGGAAAAAGTACTGTTAATAATGCTATCTTTGCCGACTGTAGAGTTTTCCTTGTATAAACAGGTCTCAGAAAATGCCAGTGCTGTTAGACGATGAAAAGAATATTGACCATCATTTTATTGTTTTTTGTGACAATCACTTTGGAAGCACAAAATGAAATTGAGGTGAAAACGCAGGATATTTCGGTTCCCGACAATAGGACTGATAGCGTTTCGTCTCGTTCTTTCCGTGCTTTTGATACGGGACATGTCATCCTGGCATATCTCATGTGTCCGTCCCCAAAATCCCCCAGGTTGTTTGACCCTCAGATTCCCGCATTTTGGCTGGGAAGCATGACGCCACGCGATGGCTTTATGGGGCGCAAAGCTGATGGAATACCATTAAAAGAAGGTTTCCTTCGCCAAAATGAGGCTGGCTTTACTTTGATGCAGTTGTCGAAAGGACTTCGTCATGATGTTTTTGGCGCAACAACTGCACTGCAGTTGGGTGTGGGAACCATCGGTTTGGATAGGGACTATGAAGCGATGAGAGAGGATGGGAAAATTGGTTTCGTTGACGCAGAGGAAACATTAAGTTCAAGTACGATTAATTACCTCACGATAAGAGTCCCTGTTCTTTTGGGTATTCAAGACAGGAGGCACAGATTCTCTTTGCTTTCAGGCGTGTCGCTTGATTTTTGCATCCCAGGTCGTGATCTATACAATTATAGGCATCAGGATGAAGGCAAAAGCCATCATTGGCGTATTCATGCGAATTGTCTTTCCGCCAACTGGCAGGTGATGGCAGGAATCGGTCCATTGACGATAAGTTACATACAGGGTCTTATTCCTTTGTTCAAGCTGAGGGACGGCAGCGGCATATATACCAGTTCGTTATGTGTTGGTCTTGACCTTTGGTACTTGATAAGAAAGTAAGGTGCAGGAACAACTTGGGTGGAATGTGGCGATAGGGGAGGAAAAGAGAATTTTTTTTGGTGCATTTTTTTGAAGGAATATTAGTGGGGCGACTGGGTTTTTATCTTCTTTTTCCATGCCCCATAGGTGTGTATATAATCCGAAAAGTAAGGTAATATGCACTCAAACCTATAATTTTTCTTAATTTTTTATTTTCCCCTTGCGTAATTGCCTTATTTCCATTAACTTTGCGGCTGATTGGATTTGGGTATATATTATTAGAATATTCACTAAAAACATTATGCCGCGCGTTG
>ODAI012699611.1_pt1 | contig 10024 bp, 15 predicted proteins | sample 1539321 | NCBI WGS metagenome assembly ODAI01 (sample SAMN02144231, study PRJEB22623) | gut metagenome | biome: sheep rumen | host: Ovis aries | place: New Zealand | reverse complement strand
TTGAAAGGTTTTCTGCTTCTGCACCGATTCCATTTATGGAATCGTGTGCTTAGGAACGAACTGAAGTTCGTTCCGATCCATTCGATTTATCGAACGGATCATTTCCTCTTAGGAAAATTGCTTTGAGTTTAGTGAAGTTGCAGCCGCGAAGAGACGGACTTTTTTATGATCAGCATATCCCTCACAGCCCAGGGGGGGTAAACGATTCACCTGATGACGAACCTGAACAGCTTGTGTTTCAGCGATGTTTCGGATATACTTTAAAGACCGGTGTATGTATACAGAATATCTCATAAATGGTACAGGTCACCTGATGATGACCCGGAGGACAGGGATGAAGGATATGATAAGGCTCGTCGCCGTGGATATGGACGGCACCCTTTTAAAAACCGATAAATCGATACATCCGGACACTGTCCGCGATATAAAAGAGGCAGAAAGACATGGAGTTATCGCCGCCTTCTGTACGGGACGGGCGGTTCCCGAGCTTAAGGGCTTTCTTGACACCCTTTCCATGATAAGGTACGGGGTCTGTCTGGCCGGTGCGCTCATCTATGATTTTTATGAAAAGCGGGCCCTGCACAAAAGAGTGCTCGGGAGCCTCTGTGTGCAGAGCATCCTAAGGGCCGCCGAAAAGGAGGATGCCATGGTTCATTTTCTTACGGAAACGGATTCCTTCGTAAGAGCAGACCAGATAAACAGGCTGAGCGAATACAACATGGCCTCCTATCAGCGCCTGTATCAGGAAACCGCGCTTCCTGTCAGCGATCTTAACAGTGAAATGCAGAAGAGACGGGACGTACTTAAGGCAAACGTTCATTTCCATTCAACGGAGGACAGACAGGAATGCTTAGACGCTCTGTCCGCTCTTCCCCTCTCCTTTATCTGCTCCGAAGCCTCGACACTTGAGATAACCGCAAAGGGTGTCTCAAAGGCCTCCGGTCTGTCCATGCTCGGGCTCTGTCTGGGCATCCCTCTTAAATCGGTCATGGCCATAGGTGATGGCAATAATGATCTGTCCATGCTCCGCTCGGTCGGTACAGCCATAGCCATGGGAAATGCCGGGCCGGAATTAAAGGCTGTCTGTGACTATGTGACGGACGATAATGACAATAACGGCGTCGGAAAGGCCATACGCCGCTTCTGCTGTCCCGGATCACCTTCTATGTCGGAATAAAGCCCGGAACGCCTTTATCCCATCCTTCGTATATCTGTCTCTGCCTTCCTTATCCGCTGCTTACACTTTGCTTTTCTCAGAATTTATAATTGATCCCGCTCTGCTTCATTATGCCGTTTGCTGTATGCCGCGACTTAATCTTCCTGTCTACTGTAAAAATACGTTTTGTTAACGGACTGTACCAGACATCGTGATCACCCTTCCCATGACGCAGAAACCGGCATCCGTTCTCTATGATAAGCTCCTTGACCTTCTTCTCATAATCAGCCATAAGCTGCCACCCGATCCTCACGCTCGGTAAAATAGGACAGACGGATTCCATCAGGCGCTATTCCGTTCAGCTCCAGCAACTCAGGTACTGCCATTCGAACCTTCTCCACAAGCGCATCAAAGGAACCTGATTCTAATACAAGCCCCGGAACATCATCGCTGGTTGCCACCCACACGGCAGCATCCTCATCCCAAAGGAAGTTAACTTTATAAACCATAGGATTCACCTCCTTACGCTTCACATTATACAGACCCTGCTGATATTCTTCAAGACGTGCAACGCCGAAGCGATCCGGGCCGGATCATTCCCCAAACATCTTATCCATCAGCGAACCATGATACTCCCTGTCGCAGGGCAGGACCACGGTAGTGTCCGGGGGATATTTGTCAACGGCCGCCAGCATGGAGCAGCGAATAAGCTCGCCAAGGCTCCTGATATACTCCTTTCCGACAGCAAACAAAAGCTCCGCGTAGAGCGCTTTTTCCTTACGGTTATAGTGGATCAGGCATACTCCGCATACTTTTTCGTTATCATAATCATTATCCCCGTCCGTATCCTCCTGCACATAGGAGGATACATCCAGGTCAAAATAATCCGCCGGGATATCAAACAGCTCCTCCGGGAAGCCTGACAAAGTCTGCAAGTCGCTATTAAAACTTGGAAAGGAATTTCAGCCGATAAACTACGACACTACAGTATCAAGTACCGCTCTTGTATTTACAAGGTACACTATACTTGAATGGATCCGCCGCCAGAACAGCGACCCTCATTCATTGGGGGAAATCTTTTTCTTCTGCTATGACGATGTCCGCGACATAGAACTATCAGACGCTCTTAATCGCTTGGTATCCATAATGGCAGAAGGGTTGTCTAATGGAACCATAACCATGGATGAATCCGTAAGGGCTGAGATCCTTGATTGGTATATCTCTCAGCCTGTGTTCATACAGAACATATGCAAGGACTCACTGGTTAATTCCGGATTTATTGCCGCAGGCAATCACAATGGCAATGAATTGTCAACAGCAGCATAATTTAGCAACTATAGTTAGTATTTACAAGGATTTGCGGTGCAAAACCTTGTGGGAAGTTTGAGTTATTAAAATCAAAATAAAAAAGTTCATAAATATCATGGCCGCCATCGTCAAACACTTCGCCTGACGGTAGTTTAGCAAAGGCAGAGGTATGGGCAAGGTCTGATAAATCTTGCAACAAAATCGATACTTATATATAATATTGACTATATTTGTTCAGGGGGAGAGAGACAGCTCGTCTTTTCCACCTCAACATCATCGCAGAAAGGAAGGATAAAAAAATGAAGAATTCCAAATTCAGAAAGAGTTGCCTTGAACTGGGGCTTCTGTTGGCTATGTCGGTATTTATGACCGGCTGCGTCGTCACCGTGGACGGAAAAAGCGCGTACATTGCTCCCGCGCCGGATACCGCCGAAGTTTCAAATGGTGCTTCCGCCGACACCGACAGGGAAGTGATAAACCAGGTATCTCTGCTGCAGGGGCTTACATTCGGCGACTACAGCGGGAGCGTTCCTGTCAGCCGTCTCAGGGAGCTTGGCGATACCGGTATCGGCACCTTTGATGCGCTTAACGGTGAGCTCATAATGCTCGACGGAACCGTTTACAGGGCCGCGTATGACGGTTCTGTAGAAGAAGTCGCTGATGAGGAAACGATCCCATTTTCAAATGTTACGTTTTTTGATGCGGATGAGGAATTCAGCCTAAGCGGCATAGACAACGTGAATACTCTGAAAAGCGAGCTTGACGCTAAGGTAGACGAGCTTGGTGACAACCGTTTTTATATGATAAAGGCCACCGGCAGCTTTACCAATATGCAGGTAAGAAGCGAGCTTCCGCAAACAGAACCCTACAAGCCGTTAGCCGAGGTTCTGGAAACCGATCAGACCTTTTTTGATTACGAAAATATCAAGGGAACCGTCGTCGGACTGTACTGCCCGGCATATATGAATGACTTAAACGCCGTTGGCTGGCATTTCCATTTTGTTTCGGATGACCGGCTCTATGGCGGACATGTGCTGGATCTGGGCGCTGAAGAGCTTGATATAAGCATAGACAGAACAGACGGCTTTGCCATGGTATTGCCTGACAATGATATGTTCAATAACTTCGACCTGACCATCGACCAAAGCGAGGACATTAAAAAAGTAGAAACAGGCGAGGATTGATATTTATACACCCACCCGCCTCGGCGGGTGGGCCTGCTTCATTTATTTCGCCGATTTTATCCTCTTCCACAGCTCATTATACATTGCCTCTCCGTCCCGGCAGCATGGAACGAAGCCTTTTAAGAAAGCTTTGTACAGGCCGCAGGATCTGTATCTTTTTTGAGCGCGGATCCTTTTTTGTGTAGGGATGGTCCTTCGGCTCATATGCGCGTACCGCCTCTGCCCCATAGTAGGCCGCTGCCCCCGTATTATAAGGATCTCCTTCATAGGTATCAAAGCCGATGATCTTATATGTGGCCTCGTCGATCCCCCGATCCTTCGCCAAACGGGTCCAGAACGGTGATATCATAACGAACGGAATATTCACGATCCCGCCTTCCTTTCCTTCCGGGCTCCACCCGCTGGCCGTTTAGCTGTACCATCCAGTCCTTCCGGTTTAAGTAGAGGATATTCCCGTCCTCAAGACGCCTCACGATATCCCCGGTACGGCGCATCCTCGGATGACCGTCCCTGTCCTAACGTTAAAGAGATACTTTAAAGAGATTATGCCAAAGAGATTGCACATTTTGGGCTTTGAATTTGCCCCTGCCTCCACGATTTTGCTGACCTCAGCAAAATCGTCCGAAACACCATGTCTACTGTTCTCACAGGCTATCATTGCTCTGTCGATTACTTTGCTGAAATATCTCGTATTGTAATTTATTTTGTTTTCCATTATCCTTAAAGATGTTTTCAAAATAAAATGCGAGGTGAGAACATTGTCAGATCAACTTTTCAGTGTGGAAAACAAAATATGTATCGTAACCGGAGGCCTTGGCCAGATCGGAAAGAATTTTGTGAAGGAGTTAAACAAACGCGGTGCGCTTGTCGCCGTCTGGGGCCGGACAGTTAATGATGAGAAGATTTCCTCCGCTCTTGGGAGCGAGGCACTTAAGGATCCTTCTCTTCGGTTCTATTCCGTTGATATTACCGATAAGAAGAGAATGAATGAGGTACTTGATGATATGCAGACGGCATGGGGTACCGCACCCGACGTCCTTGTGAACAACGCCGGGATCGACACCCAGCCCTCTGCCCCACCGGAGGTATCCGGCCCGTTTGAGGATTTCCCCGAGGAAATTTTCCGTGAGGTAGTGGACGTCAACCTTGTGGGCACATTTCTGGCCTGTCAGGCCGTGGGTGCCAGAATGATCGATGCCGGAAAAGGAGGCTCCATCATCAACATCGGCTCCATCTACGGAATGCTCTCTCCTATCCAGGATATCTACGCTTACAAAAAAGAACAGACCGGCGTCCCCTTCATCAAGCCTGTCGCCTACTCAGCCGCAAAATCAGGCATTTATAATCTGACCAGATATCTTGCAACCTACTGGGGCCGTAAAGGGATTCGCGTCAATACGCTTACACCGGCAGGTGTCTGGCGGGATACGCAGGATGCAACCTTCCAGAAAAATTTTACCGAAAGAATGCCAATGGGACGGATGTCAAAGGAGGATGAGTATAACGGAGCGCTTATTTTTCTTGCTTCAGAGGCCTCTTCCTTTATGACAGGATCTAACCTTGTGATAGACGGAGGCTGGACAGCATGGTAAAAATAAACAGAGAACAATTTGCCCGGATCTGGTCCGCTTTGATCACGCCCATGCATGACGATGAAAGCCTCAACGAGGAGGCGTTAACTCAGATCATCGATCAGCAGCTTGAGGATGGTGTGGAGGGCTTCTATTGTTGCGGCTCCTCCGGGGAAGGGCTATTGCTTAGCCTTGAGGAGCGAAAACGTGTTCTGGAGCTTACGGTAGATGCTGTAAAAGGCCGTGTCCCCGTCATTGCACATGTCGGAACCATCCGGACGTCAGATGTGATACAGCTTGCGGAGCATGCGCTCTCCCATGGCGCAATGGCAGTATCCATGATACCTCCCTATTATTACAAGTTCTCAATGGACGAGATCCTAAGCTACTACGAGGATGTTATAAAAGCCCTGCCGGATGCGCCGGTTATAATCTATAATATCCCGCAGTTTACCGGTGTTGAGTTCACAAAGGATAATGCCGGAAGACTGCTTGAAAATGAAAATATCGTCGGGATCAAACATACCTCAAACAATCTTTACAGCCTTGAAAGAATGCAGAAGGCGTTCCCGGAAAAAGCTCTCATAAACGGCTTTGACGAGCAGTTCATTGCGGCCTTTTCCATGGGAGCGCACGCGACCATCGGAACGACTGTAAATCTTTTTGCTCCGCTGTTTGTAAAGGCACGCTCCGCCTATGAAGCAGGAGATCTTGCACAAGCTCTTAAATACCAGCATGAAATAAACGACCGGGTGGAAAAGACATTAAAAATCGGAATATTCAACGCCATGAAATACGGATGGACACTCCGCGGAATAGACTGCGGACGCTGCCGCGCTCCCTTTAAGGAACTGACGGACGAGCAAAAAAAGCTTATGGAAAAGCTCATCACCGGTCGTTGCTGACAAAACGATCACAGGGTCAGTCTCCTGTAATTAAACGGACAGCATCCGAAAATGGAAGCTCATATACTATTGTCTCCTCCACAGGTGTGGCCTCGGGAAAGATCTTATTCAGGATCTTTTCCGTTACATCACCTGTTATATGAAAGCTGATACGGGTATCCCCGGAATTAAAGTGTACCCCTTGTCAAGGACATTTTTTAAAACAGAACAGTAAAATGTCGAAACTATATTTTGGGGTTCCTTTACCACCTGACGGTTACTTTTCTCTAATGATCATGGCAGCAATAAATACTATAAGCACATATGGATATATAAGGTATGGAATGATCGATACACTGGTTATCTGAGCTATGTTAGCCGCAACCAGAAGCTGCGCACCATAGGGTATGATTCCCTGCATGATACATGAACAGGTATCCAGAAGTGATGCTGTCATCTTAGGCGGTACCTTATATTCATCACTGATATCCTTTGCAATAGGAGCAGCTATAACTATCGCCACAGTGTTGTTTGCCGTCGCCACATCCATAAATGCCGTAAGAAGCGCTATGCCAAGCATGCCTCCACGCTTGCCGTTTGCTTTTTGCCTGATGAGTGACAGGATCGCTTCAAAGCCGCCATTTTCCTTCATAAGTGACGCTATAGAAGCAACCAGGATAGTAACGATCATAGTCTCGAACATCCCGGACATTCCTCTGCCCATAGAATTAAGTGAAGTAGCATAGGTAAGCGAGCCGGTCAATATGCCTGCTCCCACAAACAGAATAATGCCTGTGATAAGAACTATAAACACATTTATACCAATGATGGAAAGGATCAGAACAACAAAATACGGAAGCGCCTGAATAATACTGAACTGAAAGTCACCTACATCGGCACCGTTTTTCATCAGCGCGTATATGATAAGAATGATAAATGTAATGATTGCGGAGGGAAGCGCCACCTTGATATTGGTGCGGAACTTGTCCTTCATCTCTACCCCCTGAGTCTTAGTCGCAGCAATGGTCGTGTCTGAAATGAATGACAGATTATCGCCAAACATAGCTCCGCCAACCACGACTCCCAGACATAGAGAAAGATTGATACCGCCATTTCCGGACACTGCACAGGCTATTGGCGCAAGTACTGATATGGTTCCAACGCTGGTACCCATTGCCATTGATATAATGCAGGCAATAAGGAAAAGCCCCGGTACCGCAAACCTGCCCGGTATAATATTTAACAGCATGTTTGCCGTACTGGAAGCCCCGCCTGCTTCACTGGCTATACCGCTGAATGCGCCTGCCATCAGGAATATGAACAGCATGATGACTATATTATCATCGCCTATTCCCCGTGCGCAGATATGGATTTTCTCTTCAAAGCTGTAATTCCTGTTTTGTAAAAATGCGGCTATGAGCGAGATTGAAAAAGCCATTACAACTGATACGACATAGAACCCCATCTGGTTATCAATAGGTTTTATGTATTCAAAATAAATTCCATTACCCAAATAAAGCACAAGGAAGAGAATAATTGGAAATAAAGCCTTTGGATTGGACCCTACTGCCCTGCTGTTTTCTGTTTTCATTATGATAATCTTCTCCTTTGTTTTTAACTGGTATATTAATGACCGGAAGCTGACGTTTTATTCACCAGGATCAGTGTTGAATTTATTCCAAGCAGCAGGTCATATTCAATTTTTGATGATATTTTTTTCAGAACCGCAACATTGTCAAAAGAGTAATCCAGATTTTCATCGTAAGTCAAAGGATTAAACCCAAAAGAGTACCCGAATTGTGTGGAATATTTTTCTGCAACAGCCTCCCTGAAAGATGGTATACCGGGGTCAGGCGCATACTTGTTTCTTCCGTTACACAACGCATTGTAGGCAGCATCTACAATATGCATCGGTGTATCAAAATCGGGTTCACCGTTACAGAGATTGATCGTATCCGAGTAGTCTGCGGAGAGACGGAACATCTTGCCTATTTCAGGCTGCTTGTAGTTCCTGGCACTTTCGGATATTCGGCTTGTCTTACCACTTTCGATCAATTGCCGGAACAGTTTTTCTCTTGTGGGATCGTCAATGATATGTACTGATCCTGACTGTTCGTCGCATATCCCTTTGTAGGCAAGCAGATCTTTATACAGTTGATGTGTCTGAGGCTGCAGCACATTCAATATCAGAGAGTCCAGGCATCCGTCCTTCAATTTCTCCGCATAGCCTGAATTCACCAGTGAAAGACCTGCCTCCAGTATTTCACGCATGAGAGATGCCTGTCCCCTGGTAACTGCTTTCTCTGTTTCCACAAAAATGATGTATCGTCCCGGATCTGTTTTATGGTCAGCACATACACTTCATTCCACAATATGGAGCCCGGTTTCTCTTTCCAGTCGCTCAACCGCAAACTGAAACTGATTTTCGCTGACTTTTTCTCCTGTAATATCAAGCATATTATATATCTCGGTTCTTCTCCTTTCTATTATAAGGACTCGCAAATATCAATACACGGCCTGTCGTTTCCGGCTCAATAAGGGCCCCTATCTGTCCCGGCCATTTCAGGGATGCCTTTCCATCCCATCTCCGTATCAGGGACTGAAAGATAATGTATCAACAGAAGCACAGTATACCACAAAACTTCATAAAATTATACATTTTCATGGTGAAGCTTCCTGTTCGGAAATAACATCCTATGTTATCGATCACTCCACGGCAAATCTGTTTTCCTCAATTCCGCACAGGCGCAGAGGTTCCTTCCGTATAACCTCATATTCGATTCCTAATGATGCAAGCTCATTTAGGAAGACTCCAACAAACTCGTCAGATAAAAAGTTCTGAGCTATTGCCAGAAAGAAATGATGATTGATGCAGGCGATTTCACATAGGATATCTGATACGCCAGGCTCTGTCAACATATACAACTCTTCTATATATGGATCCAGAAGACCAAGGGATCTGCTGTTGGTATAGGATATCATTATACTCCAATGTGGACTTACTGCTGTCTTTGCCATAATCTCTAACTTCATTTCCAGAGGCATCTGATCACTCTTTGCGCATTGTGCCTTCATTTGTTTCATTACCCAGAGGGAATTCTCCGGCTGTGCCTGGAGCATCACCTGCCCGCGGGCAATGGTACACGCTTTCGTCAGATCATCGAGAGATCTGCTCACGGGAAAATCCAATTCAACCACATTCGTGCCCATGCGATAATTGTCGTGATTTCCAAGCATAGCTTTGTGGTCAATTGCTACAGCAATACTTATTGTCTTTTCGCTATCCGGATCAAAACGGCGGACAGCCCTAGCGAACACCACGGACATAAATGCATTCGGGCTTCCATCATAGTCCCTGCAATACTGCATCAGCTGTGCTTCTGACAGCCTGATACAGGTTATCTGCGGATTCTTCTCTTCTCCGGCATCCAACCGATAGAAGTCTTTTGCAGTCTCCTTTGAATAAAAAGGCGCTTCCGCCCCATCAATGTCCAGACCAGCGTAAGGATTCCCTGTCTCCGACTCTGGAATATCGTCCCCCGGCAGTCGAAAGCCTTCCGGGTCAAAAGTTTCCCCTGTCTTTCGGGACAGGTAAAGATACAGCGTGCTTTTGATGTAGGGAAGCACCCCGGCACCATCCGTTAACGTGTGTGTGGTCTCAAAGGCCAGTCGCTTTCCTTCGTATTTCCACGCAGCAAGGTGATAATTCGATTCTCTCGAATTGAAATTTAGAGGGTTCCATGTGTTCCGCACTTGTCCCGGATAGACCTTTCAAGTTCTCTGGACGCAATGCTCAAAGCATATTCGTTATTCTTTATCAGGCAAATATATCGTGTCGGCATATTCTCCTTGATCTTCAGACGGCAGATATTATCAGCATTCCCGTCAAGAAACGGCTCAGGCACAAATCCGATGCCAAGA
>ODAI012663590.1_pt1 | contig 10024 bp, 6 predicted proteins | sample 1539321 | NCBI WGS metagenome assembly ODAI01 (sample SAMN02144231, study PRJEB22623) | gut metagenome | biome: sheep rumen | host: Ovis aries | place: New Zealand | reverse complement strand
TGCAAAGATGCGGGAGATGTTAGCCGACTGGAGAGCGTAGGCAATCTGTACGCCAAAGAATCCAAAGCTCAGATTCCAAAGACTCCAAAAAGGTAAATTCGGTTTTTGTTTCATGACTACTATATTTTATTTTTTTTATATTTACGACAACATGGACAACTAAGACAACATTTATAGGAACTGTTTGACTTTACCATCGGTTCCTATAATCTCCATAGTGTTGAGGTCAAGGAAATAGCGTTCGATTTCAGCAAACTTAGGTGTAAAATTAACCAAGATACCAAACGGGAACCTTAACAGACGCATGTAGTTGAACAACTGGGCACGGTGTGTGCTGATAAGTTCTGCTACAGCTTTACATTCTACAATGACATTTTCTTTGCACAAGAAGTCTAAGCGATAGGTAGCCTCCATCTGTTTACCATGATATTCCGGATGGAATGTCATCTCACGCAGAAAGGGTATCCCTTGTTCCTCAAGCTCCATTTGCAGTCCTTCCTGATAGCAGTTCTCATTCAACCCAGGCCCCAATTCCTTGTGAACCTCGTGAATAGCCCCTACCACCTCATATATGTGTTGTTTATATTTTGTTATATCTATCATCGTCATAAAGTTGTCTTAGTTGTCCAAGTTGTCGTTAAAAACCACTACCTAGTCGTGCCTCTTATCACCAGACGTGTGCGAACTACGCGGCGCTCAGCCTTATCGCGAGGAAGAATGCCCTCCACCTGGTCTATCAGGATGTCGGCAGCTTCTTCGCCCACCTTCACCCCACGTTGTTCAACGGTGGTCAGCATGGGGTCGCAAGCCACAGCACGCTGTCCGTTGGTAAATCCACAGATGGAGATATCGTCGGGCACTCGGAAACCCATACGCTTGGCAGTGTACAGAATGCCAATGGCTGTATCGTCGTTAACAGCGAAGAAACCATCAGGCACATGCTCGCCCTCCAGCAATTCAGGAGTGATGGCCTCAGCATCCGCACGATTGTCGCAGATGCGAGTAATGCTCTCGTCAAACTTCAAACCATGTTTCAAGAGGGCATCCTTATAGCCATTGAAACGGTTCTTCGAAATTTCCAGAGTGGGCGCAGAACCATAGAAGGCAATGCGCTTACAACCCGTCTCAATGAGATGAGTCACCGCATTGAAGGCTCCCATATAGTCGTCCACCACTACCCTACTGGCATTCACGCCCGTACATATTCTATCATAGAAGACCAAGGGGACACCCGCCTCCATCAGACGCTCGAAATGGTCGTAACGATGGGTATCCTTCGCCTGCGAGACGATAATGCCACAAACCTTGTTCTCGTAAAAAGACTGACAAATGCGCACCTCACGCTCATAGCTCTCGCCACTCTGTGCCACCATGATAAGATAGCCTCGAGCGGAAGCTTCCTCCTCAATGCCAGCCAGCACAGAAGAGAAATAAAAATGAGTGAATTCGGGTATGATGACACCGATCACTTTGACGGGTTGCACCTTGGAACGGCGCAACGACTCAGCCAGCACATTGGGTGTAAAGTTATGCTCACGCGCATACTGCTGAATCATTGCCCGTCGTTCTGCTGATATACGGGGCGAATCCTTCAGAGCACGTGACACCGTCGACACGCTGATACCCAACTCGCGGGCGATGTCCTTCATTGTCATTGGAACTTTCTCGTTCATACGGTTCTTAGTTCTGAGTGCAAAGTTATTGAAAAGTTTTATTCGCTATTCTCTTACCTTATTTAATTATTAATAAACGCCAATGCAAACGATTGCATTAACCATATAACGCATTTAACCAAAAAAAAGTATCAACGTATTTAAATTTCCTCTACTTTTGCAGCTGATTTAAGTCAATATTATCGAATTTCGAGAACAATAACTTTATTTATACTAACTTTAAAAATTAAATGATGAAGCAATTAAACATTCAAACTCCGTTTAGGATGTTTGTCCTCTTGCTGGGACTCTTCCTATCCGTAGGTGCCTTTGCTCAGATTGATGTTAAAGGCCATGTGAAAGATGCTCAGGGTGAACCCATCATCGGTGCAACCGTACGTGTGGCCAACACACAGATTGCTACGGTGTCCGATTTCGACGGTAACTTCGCCCTTAAAGCTAATCAGGGTGCTGACATCACCATTAGCTACATTGGTTATCAGACCCAGACTGTCAAGGCTGCTCCTAATCTGGAGATTACGCTGCAAGAAGACCAGGCTCTTCTAAACGAAGTAGTAGTCATCGGTTACGGTGTTGCCCGTAAGACTGACTTGACTGGTTCTGTAACGGCTATGAAGCCCGATGAGAAGAACCACGGTTTGCAGGTTTCTGCTCAGGACATGATTCAGGGTAAGATTGCTGGTGTGAACGTTAACTCCACATCTGGTGAACCTGGTGGTTCTTCACAGATTCGCATCCGTGGCGGATCTTCACTGAATGCAAACAACAATCCTCTGATTGTGATTGATGGTATGGCTATGGATGCTAATAGCACCAAAGGTATGAGTAACCCCTTGTCATTGGTAAACCCAAATGACATCGAGTCATTCACCGTTTTAAAGGATGCCTCAGCTACAGCTATTTATGGTAGCCGTGGTTCTAATGGTGTTATCGTTATTACTACCAAGAGAGGACGCCGTAATCAGGAGCCTCAGTTCAACTACAACGGAACGCTGTCTGTTAGCACGGTTGCAAAGAAACTGGAAGTAATGAATGCCAGTGAATATCGTCAATTCCTTACCAATTGGTATGGAGCGGGCTCTGATGCCGTTGCAGGTTTAGGCAATGCTGACACAGACTGGCAGGATGAGATTTATCACGCAGGTATCAGTTACGATCACAATCTCAGTGTTAGCGGCGGTGTTGGTAATCAGAAGTGGTCTATGCCCTATCGTGTCAGTGTAGGTTATACCAAACAGGAAGGTGTACTTGTTGATTCTGACTTTAAGAGATTCACAGCTGGTTTCACTCTGAATCCGACACTGTTGGACGATCACCTTACCATGAATATCAATGCGAAGTATGCATATACCAAGACCAATCCTGGAGGACAGGGAGCCATCGGTGCTGCAACATCTATGGACCCAACGCGTCCTGTATTAAGCGATGATCCCACCTATACAAATTGGGGAGGTTACTGGCAGTGGGCGCAACCAACATCCGTTTATGACCCCACCTATCCTTACAGTCGAAACGGCGATGCTCCTTCTAACCCTGTTGAATTAATCAAAAATTACCGAAACGACAGAGATGCTCACGTCTTATTGGGCAATTTTGAGGCAGACTATAAGATTCATGGGTTCGAAGATCTCCATCTGCACCTTAATTTGAACGGCGAGTACACAACTGGCGGTGAGTACACCAACAATTTGCCACAATCCACATATGGCTATTACTATGGCGGAACTGGTGAGAACACTGAAAAGAAATACAATCTTACCGCGACAGCTTATGCTCAGTATTACAAAGACTTCAACAAGAAGCACCACTTCGACATTATGGCTGGTTACGAATACAGTCGTATGAAATATTGGGGTGGAAGCACTTACGCAGACTATTATCCAATGACCTATCAGGGAACTTTCGACGACGGTACTCCTAAGGCTGGAACTATCAACAACTCTTCTGATTTAATTTGGAAAGGACAGACTGTTCTTGTCAGCTGGATTGGCCGTGCCAACTACACGCTCCTTGATCGTTACCTCTTTACTTTCACTTTCCGTGCCGACGGTTCTAGCCGCTTCGCTGACGGACATCGTTGGGGATACTTCCCCGCAGCCGCTGCAGCTTGGCGTATTAACGACGAACCATTCTTGAGAAATGTATCTAGCCTCAGTGAACTGAAATTGCGTTTCAGCTGGGGTAAGACAGGTCAGCAAGACACTGGTATGGAATATTACACCCCGACCTATCAGAAGACAACAGGAACTGACCGTCTTTATCCTATCGGTCCTAACAATCCTGGAACGCTGTTCAGACCACTGGTTTACAACAATGACCTGACTTGGGAGACGACAACCACATGGGATGTTGGTTTGGACTTCGGTATGTTCAACCAACGTTTGACTGTGAATTTTGATGCATACATCCGCAAGACAACGGACCTTCTCAGCCGTCCTACCATTGCCGCTGGACAGAACTACGACAATGCCATGTGGATGAATGCTGGTGAATTGAAGAATACTGGTGTTGAAATAGCCATTACAGGAAAACCTATTCAATCTAAGAACTGGTTTGTTGAACTTGGTGTAAACGCAGCATACAATAAAAACGAGGTTGTTGCCATCAATGCCGGTGGACGCGACATGATTGAGGCAGGCATGACTGCTGGTATGTCAAAGGCTATTACCTACCATAAAGTTGGACAGCCAGCGAACTCATTCTGGGTATACCAACAGGTATATGATGAGACTGGTCGTCCTGTACAGGGCGTATATGTAGATCGTGATGCCAATGGTGTTATTGATGAAGGCGACCGCTATTTCTACAAATCGCCAACTGCCCCATGGACTGGCGGTTTCTATTTCAAGCTTTCCTACAAGAACTGGGATCTTGGCACCAATTTCCGCGCAAGTTTCGACAACTATGTCTACAACGACATCATCCAGGGCAAGATGAATTCAGATGTAACTTATAATGCCTCCAAGGCATTCTATCAGAATACGACACCAAGTATCGCAGCCCTGAAATGGACCAGTTACGACTATCCTCTGTCTGACTACTTTGTGCAGAATGCTTCATTCTTGAAGTGTGACAATATCACATTGGGATGGAACTTTAAGACATGGGATGACTATCTTTCTGGACGTATTTATGCTTCTTGCACAAATGTGTTTACCATTACCAAGTACGATGGGCTTGATCCTGAACAGACCTCTGGTAAGGAAAGTAGCCCCTACCCACGTGCTCGCACTTTCTTGGTTGGACTAAATCTGAACTTCTAATCAATATTCATTAAATTAAGAACGCTATATGAAACTCAATATAAACAAAGTAATAGCTCCTGCAGTAGCCTTACTGTTAGCTTCCAGCATGAGCTCTTGCATGAGTGACTTGGACAAGGGTAATATTAACCCGAATGTTCAATCTGAGCCAGACGTAACTGCACTCTATAGCAAGTGTTACGCAAGTCTCGTTTTGGAGGGCATGGATGGTAGTGCTGATTTTACCGTTGAGTCTGGAAAGGAAGGTGAAACGGTATTAATCCGAACCCTTTTCAATGCCAATGTATTATCTTCCGATGAAAGTATCTGTTGGTGGACAGATGGTGGTATCGCAGAATACGGACTGAATGAATCTACTCCTAGTTCAGATGCCATTCGTTTCTTGTATTACCGATTAATCACCGATATCTCTTATTGCAATCATTATCTGGAGTTGGACGCTGCTCAGGCTGATCCTACGAAACTGGCTGAAGTACGTTTCATCCGTGCATATCTTTATTCACAGATGCTTGACTTGTTTGGCGACCCGTCATTTATTCCTGCTATTTCCACAGAAATGCCAAAGCAGGCTCATGCATATAATGAGAAATTTGACGCAAGCCAGACATACACTCGTGCACAGCTTCTTGCCATGGGACGTGAATTCCTCTTTAACTGGGTAGTCAACGAACTGAAGGCTTGTGAGGCCAATCTGATGGATGCCCAGCCTAAGACAGACAGCGATCCTAACTACGGACGTGTTGACAAGGCTGCTGCTTGGCTGATGCTGAGCCGTATGTACTTGAACGCTGGTACATACCTGAATGACAATGGTCAGGACAACCCCTATTGGGCAGAGGCACTGAGCTATGCCGAGAAGGTTATCAACTCACCCTATGCACTCTTCGATGACAGCAAAATATCAGCCCAGGCAAAGGCTAACGGCTATAGGCCCTACGACCTGCTGTTCATGGGTGACAACGGTTCTAACGGTGCTTCATGCGAGGCAATCTTCCCGCTACTCCAAGATGGTAAGACAACAAAGGCATGGGGTGGTTCCAAGTTCTTTGTTGCAGCCTTGTGGAATGCAGAAATGGCAACTGTCACAGGAAAGGATGCCGGTTGTACAAAAGCTGCATGGGCTGGTATGCGAGCTCGTCCTCAACTGATTGAGAAATTTACGAATAAACCTGAGTCGTTTGTTGGCAAGACATCTGCAGAAATTCGTGCAATGAACATCGATGACCGTGCCATCTTCTGGGGTGTTGGAAAAGATTTGGAATGTTTCCCCAACGACGCAACAGGTTTCCAACATGGCCTGACTTCTCCGAAGTGGAGCAACAACTATTCAACAGGCGGTACACCTCATGGAACAGAAGATGTTGACATTGATTTCTTCCTGCTTCGCAAAGCTGAAGCTTACTTGAATGCAGCTGAAGCCGATATGCATATCAGTGGTGAAAGTTCACCAAAGGCAAAGCAATATCTGGACCTCATTCGCAGTCGTGCACATGCTACAACAACAATTAGCAACTACACGCTGAATGACGTTCTTGACGAGCGTGCTCGCGAGTTCTACTTTGAGGGTGTTCGCCGAACCGATTTGATTCGCTTCAACCAGTTTGGTGGCATCAACGTACAATACGGATGGCAAGGCAAGGGTGGCAACGAAAGCTATACAGGTGCTCCTTTCGAGAAGTTCCGCAATGTCTATCCCATCCCCTCTGCTGAAATCATGGCTAACTCTAATCTGACCCAGATTGACGGTTACAATGAAGTCAAGTAAATGATGGTATAATACGAAACAATAATAAGAAACGCAATATGAAGAATAAACTATTGCTTGGCGCACTGCTCATCGGCTCCGCCAGCTTATTCACAGCATGCTCGGATGACAACGATTCGAATCCCTCGCTGATTCAGCCCACAGAGTTCACGTTGAATACTCCCGCATATATAAATGAGACGGTTGACCTTGAAGCAACAAAAGAATTGCAGTTGTCTTGGTCACAGCCCAAATATACGGCAGACAATGCTCCTCTCCCTGTGACCTATGAAATACAGGTTTCACCTACCAATTCATATACAGTGTCTACAACCGAGGCTGCCGCTGATGAAAGTGGAACAACGATAGCTGATTATGCAGCCATTGCTCGCACCACAACATTATGCACCTACGCACTACAAACAGAAGACCTCAACAAGGCATTGCTACAAATTGGGAAATGGACAGATGCATCAAATGTACCCACGACACAGTTGGTATACATTCGTGTAAATGCTTACATTCAAGAAAATGCCAAAAAGCTCAATCCCATTATCACTACCAATGAGGTTAAAATCAATGTGAACCCCTACTTCATTACCCTCAAGGATGCTGATCCTATATTATGGTACATGGTAGGTAGTTGTATCGGTAGCAAGTCATGGAACAATGATGGTGTATCCAGCATCGGCACTGGCCTCATTCCTCTGTTTATACAGGCTAACGAAAAGTACGATAAGACAACAGGTGAGGGTGTTATTGCCTTTACTGGATATTTCCCGAAGGATGGTCAGTTCAAACTCGTGCTTACCCCTGGCGGATGGGACGACCAGATGAACTTCGAGAACGTTGAAAGTGGTGCTAACCTCCTTTACGACGCTGATGGCAATAACCACAACCTTGGCATCTCTGAAAGTGGCTATTATACTTTCAAAGTAAATACCAAGACCAAGAAGATTGCGGTTGAAAAGTATGAAAAGGCCGTTAAGGTTTACGAACAGCTTTGTGTTGCCGGTACCATGAATGAGTGGGGTGACAGCGACATGACACCTGTATTCACACTCGATGGTGCGGAGAACCACGTTTGGTCATTCGTTGTGAACGGTGGCGATCACCTAAAGATTAAGACTGCAGGTAGCTGGGATACTAACTGGGGCTACAGAGCTGGTCTCCAAGGTTCTGCAGATGGCGACGGCAATCTCGTTATACCTGACGGAAAATACCTGCTGTTGTTCAACGACATTACAGGAGACTATATGTTAATCGAACAGTAATTAACTAAAAACAGAAAAGTATTATGAAAAAAATAATATTATGTGGATTCGCCTTGGTGGCAGGACTCATGTCCTGCACCGAGGACTTCACCGACTGGGCTTCGCCTCAAAGCAATTCTGCTAATGAGCCTACAAAAACACTGTCAATGATGGTGCAGCCTACCGTTGGCTCAATAGACTTTGCCACTCAGACTAGCGAGACCATTCAGTTGTTTACCACCAACCTTGTAGCTGGACAGACTGACGGATATACAGTGGTGCTCTCTTCTGATGAAAAGGAAGCTACAGCAACTATTGCTGCTAATGCTGATGGTTATGTGTTAACAGAAGATTTGTCCAATGCTGTGTCTTCTATTTTTGGAAAGGCTCCCGTTGAGCGTACTCTGAACGTGACTGTATCAACCATTGCTACAGCTCCAACGCCTGATGGTGATGTAAAAGTCAGGAGAATAGCCAACCCATATACGTTGAAAGCCACTCTTGACGTACCTTACATTGCTACTGCTTACTATTTGGTTGGAGGTCCTAACAGCGACTGGGCAGCCTCGGCTGCAGCCAAGAGCATCAAGTTCAGCCATAGCGGCAAGGATGTTTATGAAGATCCTATCTTCTCAGTAGTATTCGATGCTGCAGCCTCTGGCGACACTTGGTTTGCATTTGGTGATGAAGAAGCATGCGACGCTATCGCTGGTGGTGACTGGTCTAAGCTCTTTGGATGTGTAGACGGTAACAGCCAGGCCACATCCGGACAACTTGACTACCGCTATAATATGGGCAAAGACAACTCGTTCTGCGTACCTGCTGGTGCCAAGAAGATTAAGATGGTTGTCAACATGTTGGAGCGTACCTATGAAATCACACAGGTGAACATCTCTGAGAACTACTACCTCATTGGTGGTGAGAAGGGATGGAGCGAGGCCGATGCCCTGACCCAGCCGTTCTCTCATAGCAATCAGAACGTCTTTGACGACCCCGTATTCACATATATTCTCAAAGGTGGTGCTGAGCGCTGGTTCTCATTCGGTGATGCTGATGCACTATCTGCTATCACCAAAAATAATGATTGGAAGCAGTTGTATGGATATGTAGATCAGCAGGCTGATAAGGGTAAGTTCGCACGTCGATGTGATATGGCTGGCCAACCTGACAACACCTTCCACGTTGATGGTTCTGCAAAGTTCTATCGTTTCTCTGTCAACATGCTGACATTGGAGTACGAGATTACCCCACTGAACTTCGACCCATTTATCTATTACATTGGTTCTACCGATGGTTGGAGTAAAGCAGAACAGAGGCTTGCCCTTACTGACGAGAGTGGCATCTACACTGGTTTCCTCTATTGCGCTGACCCGAATGGCTGGGGCAATGAGTTCAAGTTCCAGAAGGTTCCTGGAAACTGGGATTCTCAGGTAAATCCAGACATGATGACAGGTGGTATTACGGGTGACTTCACTGCTGCTGGCAATGGCAACTTCAAGGCTAATGCTGGCGAGGGTGTTTACTTTGTCACTCTGAATATGGCTAACATGAGCATCAATGCCGTTCGTATTACCAATATGAACCTTGTTGGCGACTTCAACGGATGGAACCAGGCAGACGCTGCCCAGCAGATGACATGGGATGCAACCAATTACTGCTTCGTCATCACAGGTGCTGGCGTAAATGCTAATGGTTGGAAATTCACAGCCAACAATGCATGGGGAATCAACTTAGGTGGCGACATCAGCGACTTGTCACAGGATGGTTCTAATCTCTCTGCAGTTGGAACAACCATCAAGCTCTACCCCACTCGTAAGACCTCTGACAAGATTTACTGCACAGTAAAGTAAACCTCTTTTCAATACAACATTCAGGCGGACACAACAATGTGCCCGCCTGTTTTTTGTCCTCATAGGCACAATAAAGTGGAGCACTTCATTGAGTGCCCCACTCTTTTCTTTACGCCATACACGAGGTTACTCCCATCGTAGTTGCGATTGCCGTCAGTATGCTTATCAGCAACTGAATCAGCCATTTCCATGTCTCCTTCTTCATAACGTTCACTGTTCACTATTCACTGTTCACTATTCA
>ODAI012657071.1_pt1 | contig 10024 bp, 7 predicted proteins | sample 1539321 | NCBI WGS metagenome assembly ODAI01 (sample SAMN02144231, study PRJEB22623) | gut metagenome | biome: sheep rumen | host: Ovis aries | place: New Zealand | reverse complement strand
TTATCCTGCTGAGGTTAGGCACTCCCAAGGAAATAAATCCTATGGGGCCGCAAATACTCACAGCGCTGGTAACCAGACACATGATTGCCAGCAGGCTGAAAGCTTTGTGGGGCTTGCTCAACTCCGTTTCTCCTCTAAAATGTGCCGTCAAGAGCCGGCTGTCAAGAAGCGCAGCTGCAAGACCTGCAGCAAAAAGGCAGAGGGAGAAGATAATGTCTCCTGTCGTCACCCCCTCGAGTCTGAAATTTGCCGCTCCCCAAAGGTAATACTGCTTGAGCAAATCCCCGTTTGGAGCGTTTGTTACGACAATAGTTCCAAGCGAACCGATGAAAGTGCCGAACAGAATGCCGAAGGTAATGAGACTCTGAGTGTTGACCTTCAACGTGACGAAAAAGCAAACCAACGTACAGATCAAAGTGCAGATGAAGCTCCCTACCGTAAGCGAGCACCAACCGGTCATGGTGGCTGCAGCAGCCCCGAGGCATGCTGCGCTGCCAAGTCCGAGGGAATATACATCTCCCAGCTGATTGCGCCACAGATATTGCATCTGGATGCCTCCGACAGGCAGCGCTATGCCGGAAAGCAATACATACAAAAGGCTCAGCAGCATATAGCTAACCCAGATATACCTTTTGCTCCAGCAAACTCTTCTTCAGCTCCGAATAATCCAGGCTCTGCGGAGTCGCGCCGTTTTTGAGGCACAATGCCGCGGCCGTGCCTGCAGCCTGACCGAGAGCCATGGCGGGCGGCATGACACGAATGGCACCTGCGGCAGCAGAATCTGCGCTGATACAACGTCCGGCCAGCAATAGACCTTCTACGTCCTTGGGCAGCAGGCAGCGGTAGGGAATACCGTACATGTCTTTCTGTATTGGCATGTACAATCCTCCCGCAGGGCCGCCCATCGCTCCGTGCACGTCGATGGAATTGGCAGAGAGCAAAATGTTGTCATCGGGGATGACCCCGTCTATGAGATTCTGCACCGGCAGCACAAAGTCGCCGTGAACATGGCGGGACTCGCGTATGCCCATTGTTGAACCTGTCCCCATGAGGGTGGCTTTTTCGCAGCCGGGAACGTACTTGTGGAAGAAATTCATGAGTTCTTCGACCTGCCGGCGGCCCTCGATTTCGGCGGCTGTGAGGTTCTCTGCGTCAGTAGCATCTACACCGTGTATCCTGGTGCAGTTGACAACCCACTGATCCTTTTCTACGGAGCGCCATATATTCACGGATTTGCGGGCCAAATCCCACTCTCCGGCAGCCTCGGCCTCGGCGACGCGCCAGTGCAGGCAGCGGTAACTGACTCCGTTGACCCTGCGGAATTCGCTCAGATGCGGCACTACATCGGCAATCAGGCGGTCGGTATCTACATTATTGATTCGGAAGAACAGCGAAGCCGGCTGGACCCTTCCGTTTTCTGGATCGCCGAAAACGCAGGGGGCGCCTGCCCTGTAAGCGACTGTGCCGTCTCCGGTGGCGTCGATGACCATCTTCGCACGGACAGCCTCAAGCCCAGACGGAGTGAGGATCACAGCGCCGCATATACGCCGTCCCTTCATTATGGGATTCACAAAATTAGCGTGGAACAGAACTTTAACTCCTGCTTCCGAGCACAATCTGTCATAAACCTTCTTTAGGATTTCGGGGTCGAACGGAGTGACGTGGTCATGCCCTTCCGTTATCCAAGCTGTAAATTCGGTGGTATGGCGAATCTTAGACGGATGAAGCGCTCCGCCTTCCGCAATCAAGCGGTCCACTATTTCTTCGAAAAGACCCTTGATGATCTGTCTTTCGCCTTTAGCGTCGTAGCAGGTCATAAACGGCCCGACAAGGCCTTTGGTGCCCATGCCGCCAAGGCAGTTGCCGTTATCTATCAGCATAACCTTGATTCCCTGGCGTGCAGCCGCTACGGCCGCACATACGCCCGAAGGACCGCCGCCGACAACGAGCAGGTCTGCAGAATACGATTCTTTAACATTATTGAGCGATGCTTCAGAAGCAATACCAGACGGAGCACATGAACTCAATGACGGCAGTACGGCGGCACCTGCGGCAGCAATGCCCATTTTCTCAATAAAGTCTCTTCTGTTCATTGTTGAAGGAAATTTACGTTATCGGAATTAAATGAAGGACAATTAGCGTCGGAAGCAACGGTGACCGACAGGGGCAAATAATTATCGGCAGTAGCGGTAATGGCATCGCTGAAATCGGCTTTTGATGCCAGAGAACCGCGTACCGAGCAGCTCTTTATGACCGTGGGGTCGGTGGCGTTGGTGATGCGGCCGATCAGCAGGGCCGATGTCCCCGCAGGACCGCAGATGCTGCCGGTGTTCCGGCAAGACTCGAGTGTATAGCAGCGGGTAAGCCCGGCCACTCCGCCGACAAAGCTGTCCGGCTCTACGGAGACCACGCTTCCGTTGTTCGTGCAATCTTTTAAATATGAGGAATTTGCAGATGTGAAACTGCAGTATCCCATTATGCCCCCGAGGCGGACTCCGCTTACGCTGGTTCCTGAAGCGATGGAGCTGGAATAGTCTGCCCTGATGTTACCATTGTTGGTGCATCCCTCGATCTGGGAATAGAAGGCGTTGCCCACGATGCCGCCCACATGGTGGCCTTTGACATCCATGTCGGCATTGTTGATGCAGTTCTTGAAGGACACTTCGGCCCCCTTGTTGGTCACGGCCCCGGCTATTCCACCGAATTCCGACGTGTTGTTGTTGGAATACTTGGTACCTATGTCATTTGTCATTGTCCCTTCGAAGGTGCAGTCTGTAAAGGCAGTTGATCCTTTCTCGCTACTGCTGACAAGTCCGGCGATGCCTCCGATGGCGACGTTGCGCGAAGCTGTGGAAGTCGCTTTGCCTGAGAATTTTGCGCTGACCCAAACATTCTCGAATTTGCTGTCCACAGCGCAACCGGCGACGGCGCCGATGGCTATACTTCCAGAGCTTATGCCGCTGCTGTTGAAACTCATTACGGCCTCTTCGAAGCGTACGTTCTTTATCGTAGCTCCCTTCAGGGCGCCGAAGAATCCGCAGGTATTGACATCGTTCGAACTTACGACCAGATGGAGACCTATGATGCTGTGGCCCTGGCCGTCGAACACGCCGCTGAAGGCATTGACCGTGACCGGAATGGCATTGTAGGTGACGCTGGCCGACGTACCTGCAGGCTCCCACGCTGTATCAGGCATCTCGATGTCTTCCAGCAGCACCACGTCGCCCGCCGCATTGCAGTACGACGATATGTCACCGCCGGCATTCACGAGAGCTGCGAACGACTTTAACTGGGCAGGAGTGCGTATTCCGTTTTCGCCCTTCACTATTTCTCCCGGATCTGTGCTTCCGCCTCCGCCGATACCTTCTCCCGGAGTGATTCCGGAAGCATCCGGCTTGCGATACTCATCCACATGTCCGATGACTACTTCTTCGGCAATCTGTCTTAGTTTGGCAGCTGTGGCGGAGTTAACTGTGCAGTCCGGAACATTTGAATCGAATTTTTCTCCGAACAGCAGCAGGTAGTTCACGCAGGCCTTGAGATAGGCTCCATTGAGCCCCGGGTGCTTGTCGTCGGTGTGATACAGCGAAATGCCGGCCTTTCTTGCCTTCTCGAAGGCAATCCCGATGGGCGACATCCAGGTGCCGTTCTGTGCGCTTACGAGCAGGGCGCCTCCCAGCAGGGCTTTGTCGAACAGTTCGTAGCTGCCCAGTCCGTTGTAGTTGGTGCTGCCGTTGTAGGCCCATGTTTCTTCTATGACCGGCTGCACGGAAGGGGAGTATTGCTTGATGAGGTCGAGAATCTTCTTGGTGTCGGACATCACTGCCGAATTGGCTTTGGTGTCTATGTAGTAGTCTGCATGCCTGGTGGACATGTCCTGCAGAAGAGCAAGTTCGTAACCGCCTTCTTTGATGACTGCCTGAGTGCGTTCCAGGGGATAATGCTCGCCGAAATCCTGTCCTCCTTTGAGGTGTGCACGCATTCTGAGTTCGTGCCCCTGGGTGCGGGCTATCTCCTTGAGCATGAAGTCGGTGCCGTAATAGTAAGTGAAAGAGTTGCCGATAACAAGGGTCTTCTTGCTGTCTTTGACCGGCGATCCCTGATAGATGTCGATGTGGCAGGCCTGCCAGGCCGAATTGATGAAACTTATGTATGCTCCGGTGGAAGGATTGAGAGTCGCTCCTGAATTGGCATATTTCCCCACAGCCCTGATGCGCATGCGCAGGTCTTCGTTCTTAAGGGCTTTGGAGATTGTGAAACTCTGCGTGAACGTAGTGTATTGGTATGCGCTGAAGTACTTTACGTAGAAAGAATACTTGAGGGAAGGATCTTCAGATGCGCTCAGCAGATCCTGCTCAACGCTTTTCCAGGAGCCGTCGTCCCAATACTCGAAAATCCAGTATTTGGGCGAATTCCCGTTGGGCGACATGAGGCTGGTCATGAAATCTACCGAAGTGCCTGCGGCAAGGGTAAGCGATGGCCAGGTGAATTCCAATCCGTCACCCTCGGCGAGATTCGACGCGGAAAGCCGGTTCGAATTGGAGCTGCGAACGGGTTCAGAGTTACCGCCTTCACGGGTGAATGTGCTTATGAACGCCTTTGAAGCGCCATCTCCCAATTGTGCGGTAAACTTGTTGCCGCTTACCCAGGATGAAAGTCCGGAGCTCACGTTTGAACTGGTGTTTTGCCATCTGGCACTCAAGTGCATATAAGCTGCCGGCGGCTCTGGCTGGGGCTCAGGCTCCGGTTCAGGTTCGGGTTCCGGCTCCGGTTTTGGAGGAACAACTGGGGTAGGATCAGGTTCCGGCTCCACTTTGGGGCCGCAAGCGGAAAATGCCAGCACTGCCGACACGATCATAATGGCAAGTCTCAGTTTCATGTATTCGAAGGTTAGTCTTGCTAAGTTAAATAAAAAAAACTAAATTGCGTACCCAAATGTTTGAAGAGTATATCTTACCTTTTTTCTTCCTCCTGGAAGAAATGGCTCCCTACCTGCTTCTGGGGCTTCTCGTGGCGGGGATTCTGCACTCTTTCGTGCCGCGCAGCGTATATAACAAATGGCTGTCCGGCAATGATTTGAAAAGCGTCCTTCTGAGCGTCGCCTTTGGCATTCCGCTGCCCTTGTGTTCATGCGGCGTGGTGCCCACGGCCGTGGCAATGCACAAAGAAGGGGCTTCCAGAGGGGCGACAACTGCTTTTCTGATTTCTACTCCACAGACCGGAGTTGATTCGATACTTGCCACTTATTCTGTATTCGGTTTGCCATTTGCGATTCTCAGGCCCGTGGCGTCCCTTGTGACGGGAGTGTTCGGCGGTCTGGCTGCGGGCAAATTTGGCTCAGAAGGAGAAAAAGATATTCAAGATAAGCGGGCGCAGGCGCCACAAAATGTAGTGGATGGCAATGCGGGCTTTTTCCGGCGCTGCCGCGAAGCTCTGCGTTACGGCTTCACCGACATGTTGCAGGATATAGGCAAATGGCTGGTTCTTGGATTGATAGCTGCCGGCCTGATAACGATATTTGTCCCGGACGACTTTTTCCTGACGTTTGCAGGAGGGGCAAAATGGCTTAATTATCTGCTGGTACTGCTGATTGCTGCACCTATGTATGTTTGCGCCACTGGCTCCATCCCAATAGCTGCCGCGCTTATGATGAAGGGGCTCAGTCCGGGAGCCGCGTTCATTTTCTTGATGGCCGGTCCTGCCACCAATCTTGCATCGGTCCTGGTGCTCGGCAGAACCCTTGGCCGAAAGACATTAATTACTTATTTGCTTTCTATTTTCGCCGGAGCTTTGGCGTTCGGCGCTGCTGCGGATTTCCTATTCCCGCAGGAGTGGTTTACGGCAAAAGTGACAGGCACTGTTTGTGGGCATTGCCACGGTGCGTCCGCGCAAGAAACCGACTGGTTTAAACTCATTTCTTCTGCCGTTCTGCTTGCACTGATTGCCAGAGCGTTCATTTTGAAGCATATACAACCTAAAACGAAAAATAATATGTTGACATTTAACGTTACAGGCATGATGTGCAATCATTGCAAAGCCAATGTTGAACGCACGGTTGCTGCAATCGAAGGGGTAAGCTCCGTCCAAGTGGACCTGACTTCCGGAAAAGTGCGTGTGGAAGGGCAGGTCTCGCCTGAATCCGTGATCAAAGCAGTTACGGAAATAGGCTACGGCTGCGAAGTTGTTTAGCAGGCACCGTCGAATTCGAGGTCGAGGTCGCTGATGAGGTTTTCGATTTCCGAGTAGTTCTCAATCCAGAGTTTAATTTCTTTTGACATAACTTTGTGTTTTTAAATTCTGATGCAAAGATAAGCCCTGGTTTTGACAACTCTTGACAAATTATTTTTTGTTCGTTTCTTCCTCCCAGATTTTTTCGAACAAACTGCGGAGCAGTGACTTGTTGGCTATCATCTTTCTTAATTCTTCGAGCTTCGCAGCATTCGGCGACTCGGGGATCCATAGCTTGAGATAACCGCCATAATCGTATTTCTCTTTCAAATGTGCCTGCGTGCGCTCCCAGTGCGCTTCTTTATCTAGTTCCGGATAGTGCCCCAGCCCGAACTGGACAGTGCGGCGAATCACGGTAAGCGGCTCTATCTGCCTGTCGGCTTCGGCGATAATGCGCCCGTAGATGCTGCGTGGCTCATGGTCGGCTGACGCTCTGTGGTCTTCCGCCGCTTGAGCGGCCAACTCCACTCCGTCGGCTCCCAGCAACTCCTTCAGCACGGCATTCGCCCTAATAAGTTTACCGGATTCCAGATGGTGAATGTCCCGTCCGGCCGAAAGCCCGATGTCGTGGCAGGCGGCTGCAGCGTAAACAATGTCGCAGTCCACGTCGTAGTAGGATGAAAGCTCGAGTGCCCTGCCTATAACGGCCAGTGCATGGTCTCGCCGGTGGGCTTTGTCGAACGAGTCATACAGGGGGATTACATTTTTTTCTACGTAATCGACAAGTTTCTGGTTTACAGGGTGTTTCATTTTACGCTGGCTTTGGGGATATCACTCCAGAGAGTAGTATAGTGGGGGGACTGATGTTCTTTTGACATTCTTATTTTGCCATCGCCCTGGAGACCAAGCAAGATGGCACCCTTGCCGTATATCCTGTTGATGGAATCGATGCTGTCGGAGAGTCTGGAGTCGCGCAGTTCGCTTTTCTCATCAGAAAAAATGGACGGGGTGTAGTCGGACTTCTGTATGATTTTGTTTATCACCACTCCGGCTTTCTTATATCCGTATCCATTACAGAACAGTTCTCTGGTCGCTCTTACTGCGGCAGAAACTATGGCTCTGTATTCGTCCGTTGCATCCGGGAAGACCGAAATACGTGACGCATAAGTCTGAGGCGCATTCTCTTTGAAGCGGTTCGTAAATGCAAAAACGCTTATTTCTTCAGCCACAGAGCCTTGGGCCCTTAGTTTCCTGACGGCTCCTTCGGCAAAATTGGCCACTTGCTCGCACAAAATGTCCGGGTCGGTTATTTCTTTGGTAAAGCTTCGTGACACGCAAATGCTCTGCCTCGGCTCAATCAGATCTTCGAATTCTATACAAGCGGTTCCCTTGAGCTCCAGCCAGGTTCTGTAGCCTGGAAGCGCAAACAACTTCCGCACGGCCGTCTCCGGCAGCAGCGTAAAATCCCACGCCGTCCTGACGTTCATGGAAGCGAGTTTTTTTGCGGAACGGCGCCCTATGCCCCATACGTCTTCTGCGGGAAACCTGCGCAATACCTTTTCGATATCTTGCGGCCGGTGCATGTAGCAGCCTCCCTGGAGTTTGGGATATTGCTTGCACAACTTTGATGCAATCTTGGCCAGAGTCTTGGTAGGGGCGATGCCTACCGAAACGGGAATGGCCGTTTTGCGGCGGCATTCGCGAGATATTTCCTTGGCCAGGGCGTCGGGGTCCTCTATCCTCATCCCGCGCAGGTCGAGGAAAGCCTCGTCGATAGAGTACTGTTCCACGGACGGGGCGAACTCACGCAACACTTCCTGCACCCGCCGCGACATGTCTCCATACAAGGCGAAATTGGAACTGAAAACGGCCACATGGTTCTTTTCTACGATGTCCCGGATCTGAAAGAGGGGAGCGCCCATTTTGATTCCGAGGGCTTTGGCTTCATTCGACCTTGCCACTGCACAGCCGTCATTGTTGCTCAGGACGATGACGGGCTTCCCGTTCAGCTCCGGACGGAAAACGCGTTCGCAGGAGGCGAAAAAATTGTTGCAGTCGGCGAGAGCGAACATCGAAGAGGTCAGGCTTTCTTGATCACGTAAGTCACCACGCCCCACACGAGGAAGTCGTCGTCCGGCCCTACCGGTATGGGCTTATACTTCGAGTTGTGGTCATTGCAAGGACGGAGTATGATCCCCGAACGGCCAATCTCGACTTTCTTGACGGTATATTCTCCATCGATGAAACATACGGCTTTGCAACCGTCGTAGGGGTCCACGGCGCGGTCCACGATGATGATATCGCCTTCGTCCATGTCGGCGTCAACCATAGACACACCGTCTATGCGGAAGAAAAAAGTAGATGCGTTGTGCCGGACCAGCAATTTGGCAAGGTCCAATTTCTCTCTGACGTCTTCTGCCGGGGACGGGAAACCGGCTTTTACAGACCCCATGATTTCCGATTCAATGGGGGTATTGTCTTCAATTTTATATGGTTGCATCGTATCTTGACGTAAACAGGATTACAAAAATACGAAAATTGTTTATATTTGCGGACGTTATGTTAGTAGATAAGAAAGGATGGCTTGCCGTAAGCCCTTTGCTGGTTTTCCTGGTTGTATATTTGGTCTCGTCTCTTCTTGCAGGGGACTTCTATAAGGTGCCGGTTACCGCTGCGTTTGTGGTTGCTTCGACCTATGCAATCCTGACGACCAGGGGCACGACCGAACGCGGATCGAGGCTTGACATGGACGGCCGGATTGCCATCTTTTCCAAAGGCGCCGGCGACAGCAATGTGCTGCTGATGATATGGATTTTCGTGCTTGCAGGGGCTTTTGCTGCAGTGGCCAAAGAGATCGGCGCCATCGATGCGACCGTAGCTTTTACCCTGCGCATCCTGCCTGCACGCTTCCTTTACGCCGGCTTGTTTCTGGCCGCATGCTTCATATCGATGGCAATCGGTACCAGCGTCGGCACTATCGTGGCGCTTGTCCCGGTGGCTACAGGTCTGGCCCCCGAAGTCGGAGCCAGCGTGCCCTTAATGACTGCGATTGTGGTTGGAGGAGCATTTTTCGGGGACAATCTTTCCTTCATTTCAGATACCACGGTAGCGGCCACTAAGAGCCAGGGGGTCCAGATGCGGGATAAGTTTAAAGCTAACATTATGATTGCGGCTCCAGCTGCAATAGCTGTCGCAGCTCTGTATGTATTCTTGGGCAGGGACATCGTGGCTCCGGGGTCAGAGCAAAGTGTTGACTGGATAAAAATGATTCCATACCTGCTTGTTATAGGTCTCGCTCTTGCCGGCATGAACGTCATGGCTGTGTTGGCGATAGGAATTCTTGCCTGCGGTATTATTGGAGCAGCTTGCGGCGGTTTCGGCATCGTGGAATGGATGGCCTCCGCCGGAAGTGGAATCGCGGGCATGGGGGAGCTTATAATAGTGACGCTCCTTGCCGGAGGTATGCTGGGCTTGATACGGCACAACGGGGGAATGGACTTTATTATCCGCGGGCTCACAAGGCATATTTCCGGGCCCAGGGGAGCTTCGTTCAGCATCGCCGCCCTGGTGTGCCTGGTTAATCTTTGCACGGCGAATAATACCATTGCTATCATCACCGCCGGGCCGCTGGCTAAAGACATCGGTGATAAGTATAATCTCAATCCTAGCCGCACTGCAAGCATACTCGACACCTTCTCCTGCCTGGTTCAGGGCGTTATTCCTTACGGCGCTCAGATGCTCATGGCATCAGGTCTGGCCGGAGTGTCAGCAGCTGCAATTATAGGTCATCTATATTATCCTCTGGCTCTGGGCATATGCTCGGTGGCAGCAATTCTTTTGCAGAGAAACAGGAAAT
>ODAI010580038.1_pt1 | contig 10024 bp, 14 predicted proteins | sample 1539321 | NCBI WGS metagenome assembly ODAI01 (sample SAMN02144231, study PRJEB22623) | gut metagenome | biome: sheep rumen | host: Ovis aries | place: New Zealand | reverse complement strand
GGTAGCGCACTTGACTGGGGGTCAAGGGGCCGCAGGTTCAAGTCCTGTCACTCCGACCACGCACATTCACAAGCGTCTTGCTTGTGAATGTTTTTTTGTGGGGGGATGGGAAAGCACAAGCAAGCCGCTTGTGTTTTTTTTCTTGCGCATAAATCGCAAATATAATTAGCATAATAATCCCATAACAAGAATAATATAACATTGATGAAAAAAGCATTTAACCACAACAGAGGAGGTCATCAAATGGAGAATTTATCAAACAACCAGGCATCAATTATGGGAACAATCGAGGAGGGTTTTGCGCTCAGCCACGAAATTTATGGTGAGAAGTTCTATGTGACGACAGTGCGCGTGCCGCGGCTCAGCGAGGCGGCGGATTACGTGCGGGTGATGGTGTCGGAGAGGCTTTTGACGGATAACGAGTATAATGTGGGTGATATGGTCGCGGTTACAGGTCAGTTCCGCTCGTACAACAGCTATGAGGAGGGCGGCAACCGCCTTGTACTGACGGTTTTTGCAAAGGATATTGCGCCGTATGAGGAGGGTGAAAGCAGAAACCCAAATACGCTTTACCTGAACGGATATATCTGCAAAACACCTGTCTACCGCACAACGCCGTTCGGCAGGGAGATAACCGACCTGCTTTTAGCCGTTAATCGCAGCTACAACAAATCCGATTACATACCCATCATTGCGTGGGGACGTAATGCGAGGTTTGCGAAGAATTTGAGCGTTGGGGATAATGTGAAAATTTGGGGAAGGATACAGTCGCGCACTTACCAAAAGCGCATAAGTGACGAGGAAACAATCGAAAAAACCGCCTATGAGGTGTCCATTAACCGTATGGAGCTTGTCACCGATGAGGACGGTAGTGTTGAATATGAATAAAATAATGGGACGCTTATGCGTCCTTTTCATCGTTCCAGCCCAAATATGTCGCTTCAACGCGGTAAATCGGCATACCCATTTCGCTAAAGCGCGTTTCGTATTCGGTCATAATATTGCCCTCAAATTTGGAATTGTGGAGGTCGAGGGTTATATTTTGCATTTTGAAATTTTCCTCTGCAAAGGAATTGAGCGAAAACTCAAACAGAGCCTTGTTATCGGTCTTGAACCATATATAATCACCGTTGTTTAATACATTTTTATACCTGTCCAAAAATCTCTTATGCGTCAGGCGGCGTTTTGCCTGCTTGTTCTTTTTCCACGGGTCGGAGAAATTCAGATAAATACGGCTTATCTCACCCTTTTCAAACACATCCTCTATCCTCTCCGCGTCCATATCCATAAACAGTACATTAGTAAGTCCGGCCGCGGCGGCTTTTTCCATTGCCATAACCATAACATCCTGCACCTTTTCCACGGCTATGAAATTCACGTTGGGATACATCTTCGCCATACCCGTCACAAAACCGCCCTTGCCGCAGCCGATTTCAAGGTGAATGGGGCGGTCGTTACCGAACCTTTCCGCCCACTTGCCCTTCATATCGTCCGGCGCATCCACAAGATACGCCGCGCACCTTTCCCAGCGCGCGCCAAGATTTTTCTTTTTCCTCATTCGCATAGGTATTTCCTCCAAAAAAATATCCGCTCTTCCGAGCGGATTATGAATTTTACAGCGTCTTAATATACGTCTTGGCGAACTCCTCCAAAAGCTCGTCACGTTCTATCTTAACAATAAGACCTCTCGCTCCGTTGTAGCTTGTTATGTAGGTGGGGTCACCCGAAAGTATATATCCTACAATCTGGCTGATGGGGTCGTAGCCCTTGATTTTAAGCGCCTCGTAGACTTTCGCCACGATTTCCTTAACCTCCTGTTCCTTATCGAACTCCAGATTGATTTTCATCGTCTCGTTAAATTCCATCTTAATTCACGCCCTTTCATTTAGTGATATACATAGCTGTTGTGTGAAAATAACGCATTTACCACTATATATAGAATAGTACAAAATGCGTAAAATTGCAAGTGTTTTCACATAAAATTCTTGTTAAATTCACATTTCAGACATATTTCAAGCGGTTTTTTATATATTTCTCTGCTTTCGCGACGCAACGGCAGATGAAAGCGGTGAAGTTATTAAAAATCAAACAGCTCTTCTACCTGTTCCGCCTGTCCGACGGCCGCAAAGCAGGCCGTATCGGTGTCAAGCACGCGGTCAATCATATCGGAAACACTCTCTTCGTTTACCGCGTCAATTTTTCCGAGAACCTCCTCCTGCGTATAGATCGGCTTTCCGGCAAGCAGCGCGCGGCCTGCGCCCTGCATTCTTGCGCCAGTGCTTTCGCTGGCTAAAATATAGCTGCCCTTTAGCTGCTCCTTGCTCTTTTGAACCTCCCCGCGCGTCAGCTTGTCGCGCTTCAAGGTTTTTATCTCACCTGAAATAAGCTCTGCCACCTCTTTTAGGCTCTCCGGCTTCATACCTGCCGCCACGTCAAACACGCCCGTGCCGGCGTATGAGCTGTGGCCGGCGCTTATCGAATACACCAAACCGCGCTTTTCACGTATGTTCTGGAAAAGGCGCGACGACATTCCGAAGCCGAAAATATTGTTCATAGCAAGCAGACTGTAAACGCCCTCGTCCATAACGCCAATACCCTTAAACGACACCACAAGCTGAACCTGCTCAATATCCTTTTTCCGCACAAGCGTCTGACCGCTTCTGTACTCCGCCTTTGGCAAAAGGGGAGGGGTGGAAGAAATTTTTTGCGTGCCGAAATATTTTTCAAGCATATCAAAAAAATCGTCACTGAAGTTGCCCGAAACGGATATGACAATATTCGCGCTTGTATAGTGCGACTGCATATACTCGCGCATAATTTCGGGAGTAATTGCCTCAAGCGTTTCGTATGTGCCCAGTATCGTGCGCCCCATCGGCGTGTCGCCCCATACCGCTGCCGAGGAAAGGTCATACACCAAATCCTCCGGACTGTCCTCGTACATCCGGATTTCTTCCTCTATAACGCGCCTTTCAAGCTCCATATCTTTTTTGTCAAGCGTCGGGCGGAATATCATTTCCGACAGCACATTTAAGGCGATAGGCGCGTGCGCGTCAAGCGTTTTCGTATAAAAGCAGGTGTACTCACGCCCTGTAAATGCGTCAATCTGTCCGCCTATACTATCAATCGCACGAGCAATCTGGTCGGCTGCAAGATTTTCTGTTCCCTTAAACAGCATATGCTCAATAAAATGAGATATGCCGTTTACTTTTTTATCCTCATAGCGCGAGCCGTTTCCGACCCACACACCGATTGAAACCGATTTTAAATAATCTATCTTTTCGGCAACAACGCGTATGCCGTTTGATAGCGTTTTGAAAATGTACATATCTAAAACTTCCTTTTAACTTCCTTAACTAATCCGAATACCCGAATTCTTGTAACATCCGCACCCTCAAACCGTCTTGGGGGATACATCGGGTTTATGGACTGCAGCTCAATAAAATCATCACCGTAAACAACTTTTTTTATAACACCGTCCTCGCCGTCCACAATAACTACTGCCAGTGAGCCGCTGTCAACGCTTGTCTGACATCTTACCAGCACAAGGTCATTCTCCATAAGCATAGGATACATACTGTCGCCTACTACCTTTAAAAACGCGTACTGCTCACCGCCGCGTATGTCGGATTTTAACACCGTTTCATAATCTACTATGTTATTCTCCGCAAAGCAGCTTATTCCGGCTGCAACGCGGCCTACAACAGGTATCTTAACAAATTCATTCTCATCGACAGGCTCTATGTTTGACGGCAGGTTATCCCAGCCGAGTATGTATTCCGGCGTGGTGTCCAAAATCTGCGCCAGCTTTATAAGCGACTCCTTCTTTATATTTGTGACTGTGCCTTTTTCGTATTTTTGTATCGCAGCCTTTTGTACGCCGATTTTTGCGCCCAGCTCCTCCTGCGTGAGCTTATGCTCCTTGCGAAGCTGCTTTATCCTTTCACCCGTAGTCATTTTAATCAGCCATCCTTTCACTTCGTTCAAGGACAAATAGGATGCGAAAGAACTTCGTTCTTTCACACTAATCACCCTTTCTTTATACCTTATAGTAATAGTATCATAAAAATATACCATTGTCAACAACAAAGTATCTGAAAAATATGTAAAATTCAGTATAAGATATATAAAATATCGCCAAAAGATATTCAACTATTGACAGAAGTATCTTTTTATGGTATAATATGGCATATAAAACAGGGAAGGCGAGAGACCTTCCAATAATTTTTAAATAAAAGTATCTTTACAAGATAGAAAGGAGATAAAAATGATTTATTCAAATGATGACCCTATGGCGCTTTACGCGATGGAGGCGGAGCGCACAGGTAATTACGGCAGCGACTATTATGGTGACGAAGGCATATACACCCCGCGCTGTCCGGTATGCGGCGCGTACGAGCCGGAGTATTTCTATATGAATGACGACGAGGAATGTCTCGGCTGCAGCGAGTGCGTTTACAGAACAGAGGAACTGTTTTAGAAAGGAGAAAATATGTCAATAGCAGAAAAGAAAGAGATTTTAGAATTTTTTACCCTTACAATGCGCGGCGAGAACCTTGATACCATAACAGGCAATATGTTCAAGGCGGCGGAAAATCTCGGCAAATATTACGGGCTTTTCAAAGGTGAGGGCTCAGGTGAGGGCGGAGATGTGATAATCGTTGACGACATCGGCAGAAACACAAAGAACACATCTCAGTAACCTGATCGCTCCATCGTTTTGCGACGTCCACCGCGAGTGTGAAAACTATACGCATTTCTGGCTTTCGGGCGGACGCGGAAGCGGTAAATCGAGCTTTATAAGTATAGAAATTATTTTCGGCATAATGGAAAACCCAAATGCAAACGGCGTTGTTTTACGTAAGGTCGGAGAAACGATACGCGACAGTGTTTTCGCGCAGCTTGAATGGGCGATAGAGATGATGGGCGTGGGCGACAAATGGGAGATAAAGAGAAGTGTGCCGGAGATGGTTTTCAAAAAAACGGGACAGAAAATTCTGTTCCGCGGCGGAGACAATCCGCAGAAAATAAAATCCATTAAGGTCTCAAAGGGCTACATAAGGTATATCTGGTATGAGGAAGCGGACGAGTTTCACGGAATGAAGGAAATCCGTAACATAAATCAATCCCTGATGCGCGGCGGCGCAGATTTTACGGTTTTCTACTCCTACAATCCTCCCCAAAACCGCCGGAGCTGGGTTAACCGTGAAACGCGTACAGAGCGCGACGATACGTACACGCTCAAAACCGACTACCGTGGTATGCCGCGCGAATGGCTGGGTGAGCAATTTTTTTTGGAGGCTGAGTATCTGAAAAAGAGCCACCCTGAAAATTACAGACACGAATATTTAGGCGAGCCGACAGGAACGGGCGGAGAGATTTTTACAAACTTGGAGCTTAAAAGCCTGACGGACGCGGAGGTACAGACCTTTGATAATATCCGCTGCGGCGTTGATTTTGGCTTCGCGCTTGACCCGTTTGTTTACATTGTGTGCTTTCTTCATAACAACAGGCTGTATATCTTTGATGAGATATACGCAAAGGGCATTGCGAACAGCGAAGCGGCGGAGCGGATTTATGAAAAGGGCTACCCGGATAAAATGATTGTCTGTGACAGCGCAGAGCCTAAGAGTATAAATGATTTGCGGCAGTATGGGCTCAGAGTACGCGGAGCGAAAAAGGGGCCGGACAGTATAAGTCACGGCATAAAGTTCCTGCAAAGCCTTGAGAAAATCGTGATTGACCGCGCGCGAAGTCCGAACGCGGCGCGGGAGTTTTCGGAGTATGAGCTTGACCGTGATAAAGACGGTGAGTTTAAAAACACATACCCGGACCGTGACAATCACACGATTGACGCGGTGCGATACGCCTTAGAGGACGACATAAGCTGTCGCAGAGCAAGAATTATCAAAAGAAAGGATTTAAACCTATGATTATTGACGAGGAAATTTTAAAAGGCGGTATTACCGATACAATTCTCGCGAAGCTCATAGCAAGACATCAGCTTTTGGGCGAGAGGTATCAGAAGCTTGGCGACTATTATCTCGGTAATCACGCTATCTGCTCGCGCCGCCGCGCAAGCGACAGAGCCGCCAACAATAAAATAGTCTGCAATCACGCAAAGTATATTGTTGACATCGCGAAGAGCTATCTTGTCGGCAATCCCATATCCTACGCCTGTTCGGACGGCTACAACATTGAAGCCGTCAAGAACAGCTATATTGTGCAGGATATGCCCTCGATTGACGCGGAGCTTGAAAAGACGATGAGCATTTACGGCACAGCCTTTGAAATGGTGTACGCAGACGGCTCCTCGCAGCCTAAGAGCGTGTGCCTGCCGCCTATGAATACGTTTGTGGTATACGGCGCGGGCGTGGGCGAAATACCGCTTATCGGCGTGCATTACTTCAGAAAGCGCGACATTGACGGAAACGTTACCGGCACCTCGGCCGTTGTGTGCGACAGCGCTATGGTTTACACATTTGAGAATAGCGCGGACAGCTTTGAGCATATGACGCTCACTGCCTCGCACCGGCATTATTTCGGCGCGCTGCCGATTTTGGAGTACCGAAACAACGAGGAAAGACAGGGTGACTTTGAACAGCTTATACCGCTTATTGACGCGTACAACATCTTGGAAAGTGACCGTGTCAATGATAAGGAGCAGTTTGTGGACGCGTTTCTCTTCCTCACCGGTATTGACCTTGACAGCACGCAGGCGAAGAAGCTTCGCGAGGAAAAAATCCTTATGGGCTATGAGGGGGCTGAGGCTAAATATCTCAGCAAGGTGATGAATGAAAATGATGTTGAGGTTTTAAAGAATGCATTAAAGACCGACATTCACCGCTTCTCAATGATACCCGATCTCTCTGACCGTACCTTCGGTTCAAATCTTTCCGGTGTTGCGATAAAGTACAAGCTGATGGGATTTGAACAGCACGTCCGTAACAAGGAGCGTTATTTTGCAAAATCACTCAAAAAGCGTTTTGAGCTGTACGTGAGCTTTTTGTCGCTGAAGGGCGCGATGGAATATGTGCCTATTCACAGGGTAGACGTTATTTTCACGCGCAATATGCCGGTAAACGAACTGGAGATTTCGCAGATGATAAAGAACCTGGAGGGTATCGCGACAAATGAAACGCTTTTAAGTCAGCTATCCTTTGTCGGTGACGCAAGGGAAGAAGCGATGCTGGTGGCTCGTGAGAAAGCGCGTGCATCAAGTGCGGTCTGAAAAAATGCCGAGAAGCATAGCACCGCTTTTTGCCGAGGGCAGTACACACGTACGGCACCGTCGGCTTCAAAGCGGCACTCTGCTAACGGCATTTTCCCAGATATTTGAGAAAGGAAGTAAATATGGAAGAAAAAAAGAAGAAGGAAACCGAAAAGCAGCCTGATATTAAGGCGCTGGTGGAGAAGTATGTTGCCGAAGCGGTCAGCGGCTTAAAGGAGAGCTTCGGCAAGGATTTTGAAGCGCGAATTGCAGCCGAGCGCGAGGACGCGGCAAAAATGGCGCAGATGTCCTCGGAGGAGAGAGCCAAGGCTGAGATTGAAAAGAGCCGCAAGGATTTTGAAACGGAGAGAGCGCAGTACGTGAGCGAGAGAGCCGAGTTTGAGGCTGCAAAGGAGCTTACGGCGCAGAATCTGCCCGTGACGTTCGCGCGTTTTGTCGCGGACGGCGATAAGGATAAGATGCTTGAAAATATTTCGATTTTCAAGGCAGAGTTTTTGAAGGCGATTGAGGCAGGTCTCAGTGAACGCTTAAAGGGTACGCTGCCGCGCGTTTCAAAGGAAAATGAGCCATCGGCCGATCCGTTTTTAAGCGGTCTCGGCATTTGAGAAATCAAAAGGAAAGGATGATTTAATTGGCAATAAATTACGCAAGTAAATACGCACAGAAAATTGATGAAAAATTCGCGCGCGAGTCTGTAAGCTCACCCGCGGTAAATAACGATTATGACTTTGTCGGTGTTAAGACGGTCAACGTGTATACTGTACCGACCGCGCCGATGAACGACTACACCGCCACAGGCACGAGCCGTTACGGTACGCCGGCAGAGCTTCAGAACACGGTGCAGGAAATGACGATGACAAAGGACAGAAGTTTTACCTTCACCATTGACCGCGGCAATTACAATGACACGCAGATGTCAAACGCGGCAGGCGCGGCGCTGCAGCGTCAGCTACGCGAGGTGGTAATTCCCGAAATCGACAAGTACCGCTTTACAAAGATTGTCGCAGGAGCAAAGACAACCGGCACAGGCACTGTTACAAAGGCTAACGCGTATGATGTGTTCCTCACAGGCGCGGCGGCGCTAATCGACGAAAGCGTTCCGCTTACAGGCACTGTTGCGTTTGTTTCGAGCAACTTCTACAAGCTCATCAAGGAGGATTCCAGCTTTATAAGAAGCGGCGATATGGCGCAGGATATGCTCGTTAAGGGTCAGGTCGGTATGGTTGACGGTATTCCCGTAATCGTTGTTCCGACCTCATATCTCCCCGCGGACGTTGAGCTTATCATAGCAAATCAGGCTGCGACAACCTCACCGGTGAAGCTTTCGGAGTACAAGATACACGACAATCCTCCGGGCATAAACGGCTGGCTCGTTGAGGGCAGAGTGTACTATGACGCGTTCGTTTTAAACAACAAGAAGAACGCAATCTATGTCTACAAGACAAAATAATTTTATGAAAGGCAGTGAACGCTATGGGGGACACTAAAACAGATTTTCTTAACGCGGCAAAGCTGCTTTTGGAAATAAAAAATGACGAGAGTGACGAGCTTTTGTCATATCTCATTGACGATTGTGTAAACGCAGTGCTTTCGTACTGTCACATAGACGTACTGCCGCGCCAGCTTGAGGGATTTATCCCTCAGATGGCCGCGGCAATGTACCGGGAAAGGCAAAAAGGCGGCGTAAAATCCATAACCGAGGGTGAACGCCGCATCGAGTACGGGGACACTAAAACGGACTATCTGACGGAGTACGCCCAAAGGCTGAGGCCGTTTATAAGCCGCGAGGCATTCGTTCCGTCAGACAAGGATAAAGGGGACACTAAAGATGAATAATCCGTTTGAGAGATTTTACGACACGGAAATTGAAATATACAAAAAGACAAACGGCGGCTATTCAAATGGGGACACTAAAGAATATATCGGCAAAATAATATGCGACCTTCAGCCATGCCGCGAGGAAACCGAAGACGGTATGCGCGGACTAATATGTGAAAGACAGTACAAAATCTTTGCCGACAAGTACCCGATTTTGACGGAGGGTAACCTCGTTCTTTTTGGCGGCGCGTTTTACAGAATAGTGAGCGCGGAGGAATGGACGTTCGGTACTACGGCTGTTATGAGGTATGCCAGTGATGAGAGTTAATATTACATCCACAGGCTCGCTTTCGGATATTGCGGCAGGGATAGAAGCTGCCGTTGCGGAAGCCGTAGCCGCCGGAGCGGAAACTGCGGCGGATAACGCGAGAGGTGTTTGCCCGGTTGATACGGGTACGCTGCGTGACTCAATAGCGGTCACGCAAAGCGGCACAAGCGCACAAATCAGCGCGAACACCGATTACGCTGCATACGTTGAATTCGGCACCTCAAAAATGGCAGCGCAGCCGTATCTTGTGCCATCGCTTTTGGGAAATGAAAACGCAATTATTTCCGCAATAGCCGCAAGTTTAGGAGGTGCGATATGACAGATATTAACCTTGAAGCAGAGGGGACACTAAAACAGCTTGACTGCGCCGTTGTGTACCAGCATCCGCGCGATTTTACTTCGCTTCCGGTTGTAAGCTACTACAACGTAACCGAGCACGGCGCGCTATATACCGATAATACCGAGGATATACAGTCCGGCTATGTACAGGTGGACGTATGGACGGCGGCGGCTAAGGAGTGCGGTGATTTGACGCTTCGCGTAAACGACATAATGACTGCGGACGGATATATGCGCGAAATGTCCGCCGATGTCCCCGAAAAGGACGGAAAAGTTTATCACAAGACAATGAGATTTCACAAGTATTTTAT
>ODAI012282544.1_pt1 | contig 10026 bp, 6 predicted proteins | sample 1539321 | NCBI WGS metagenome assembly ODAI01 (sample SAMN02144231, study PRJEB22623) | gut metagenome | biome: sheep rumen | host: Ovis aries | place: New Zealand | reverse complement strand
CATCATGATGTTCAGGAGCAGGTGTTTTCTTTGTCTCATATCTGTCTGCCGTTATTTTAGATGAACGACACTTTCCCGCATACCCCTGTCTAAGGTTGGAACAGTTGAAGATGGAAAATGCCTAACGGGTGCTAAGATAGTGCTTTTCATTGAAAAAAGCAAGCGAAAGGACAGAGAAATGACTCCCATGAAGAAAAAACGGCATCACCTGCCACAAAGGACAGCAGAATGAACCAAACTTGTCTGGGAAGTGCCCGATGGCAAGGGCGGCAGGCGCACAGAGAAGCTCTGGGTGCAGGACAGGTATGCTGAGAGCGGAGTGCGTGATGCGGGGGCAGCGGCCCAACCGCTGCCTACGGAGAAGGAAGACGGCGGGCAGGAAACAAACCAGTGGCCTAAAACGACAAAATATCAAAAAAAAGAGCCTTGAGGTGAGTAATATGACTTTTTTTTCCTAATTTTGCAAAAGATTGGAATAGCACCCTCACACATCAGGTATTTTTATGGAATCGATCAGAATCAACATCCACAAACAGCTTGGCCGCGACGGCCTCGTGCCCGTTATCTCCTACCCTGCAGAGTCGGCCTACGACTTCCGTATCCGCAGCTGCAAGGACGATATGACCAACCTCTCGACAGACACCGCCTACCGCATCTGTGTCTATCCCGACGGACACAACCTGCAGGCTTCTCTCATCAAACCGCTGATTGATGGATTCATCGAGTATTCCATCCTGCTCAATATCAGTCAGAAGACCGTCGACGGACAGCAACTCACCGACACACTCGACCAGTTGGCCGCCACCTACGAGCAATTAGCTGTCTCCGACCCCAAGCCCAATGAGAACAGACAATTCAAGGACGCGGTGAGCAACATCTACCGGAAGCTGACCGACAATGCCGCGCCAGGGAATATCTCACAGTTGCCTGTGCCAGAGAAAGAGGATGCCACTCCCCTCACCTACTACATGAACTATAAGACCAAAGGTGAGATATCCACGCTCATACGCTATCCCGACCAGGAGTTCTTCCGTCACACCTCCGTCATTTATCTCGTGGGCGAGAAGGTGGTGCCCACACGGCCGCAGCAGTGCAAGCATATCCACTCCATCGTGCTCAGGTCGTTCAAGATCAAGTCTCCGCAAGGACACGAATACGGCGAGGTGAAGGAGGGAGAGACCGTGAGAGTCAGCCTCCTTGGCAAAGAGGGGATGCTGCCCATGACCACCGATGTGCGAGGCGACGTGACCAATCCCACGCCCTACGGCTATTTCGACACTGCCACGAGCACCATCCGCATCGACGAGCGCACCATCAAGTTCTATTACGAGTTGAAATTCATCGTCAAGCACAACGGAAGAGTCTACCGCAGCTGCACCGTCCGCTACAATGGCGAGCAGGTGATGCCCGACAGCAACGGCTGCTACCTCATCAAAGTGTATGAGGACAGGGTGAACGACGCCGGACACATCCAGTTCAGCGGCGAGAATTTCAAAAACTCGCAGATACAAGTCACCCCGGGCATCGTGAAGCAGCAGGAATATGTCTTCAACCCCGAGCCGCAGCACGACATCACCTATGTCACCCTCGACTTCGGCGACGGCCACCCCATAGAGACCAGCATCGACGTGGGCACCAACGACAGGCTCTTCAACCAGTTGCACAATGGCAAGGTGAAAGGCTACCGCGTGAAGCAGGAGGGCGACAGCTTCCGCATGTTCATCCCACGCAAGCTCACCGCCACCTCGAAAAACATCCTGCGACTGTTTAAGCTTATCGCCATGGTGCTCTTCACCCTCCTCGCCTATGCCCTGCTCACATGGCTCGCCACAAAGCACTGGCCATGGCCCATCGAGCAATGGCAGCCCACGGAAAAGGTAGCCGCCAAGACGCGGGTGAACACCGAGGGTGAGGTGACCACCGTCAAAAACGAAGATGATGATGACTACGGACTCATCGTCGACGACCGCGACCAGGTGACGCTCGAAGCCATCGACCAGGCCTATCTCCGCGACAACAACATCTGGCGCAAAGACTCCATCAAGAGCAACAAATACAAGGATGTGATCAACACCATCTTCAACGGCCGCATCAGCGAGATCAAGATGAAGAACTACAACGGCAAGGTGATCGACAACGAGTGGTGGATGCTGCTCTGGCGCAATGTCATCATCCCCAACAACATCCACAACGCCAGTGCGAAGGAGGTGTTCCAGCAGGTCATCACGCCCGACCACAACAGCCTTGACGTGCAGGTGCTCTATGAGGAACTGACCAAGAGGCTGCTGCCCACAGGCGACGTCATCAGTCCGGGAAAGACTTCGATGGGCGTCTCGGCACCTAAGCGGGTAAGTGCGCCCGCCACAACACCGTCAACGGCTACGACGACGCCAGCCGCCACAGCCCCTGCCACACCCGCCAACACACCGGCCAGCGAACTTCCTTGAGCGGAAACTAAGAAGAAAGATGATTTTTCTGTCCTCTGACAGGGCAAAATCCATTTAATATTTGTATATTTGCAGCATCATTAAAAATACATCAAGATGTTCAACGCTATTATCGGACTTGCAGCCTTCCTCGTCATTGCCCTGGCAGGATGGGCCATCGCCGAACTCAAGGGCAAGGCCTGCAATTATGAGCAGAACCAGGATGAAATCGATGTCGACGCACGTCTGGCAGAACAACTGCACAAGAACGGCTTCACCGAACTGGATATCAATGATGTGATGAAAAGCATCAGCACAAAGGGATTCAAGACCAACTGACGCCCTACCCTTCCAGACGAGACCACCCTTGCCGGCTGGCTTGACACCAGACTGGCAAGGGTGGTCTCGTCTGTTTTCCCGTCTGCCCTATCTGCTCACCACGCGGCTGCGGGCGCTGCCGTCGTCCATCATGGTTTTCTCCACATAGAGGCCACCGGCGGGCGCACTTATGCGTTGGCCGGCAAGATTATAGTATAGAGTGCGCACAGGGCGGCGGGCACTGACAGTGCTCACGCCCGAATCGCCTTTGCGGCGGAGGGTGGCGCGCCCCAGCACCAGGTCAGCCCACGAGGCGTCGGCGGTATAGAAAGCCACGATATAGCGGTTAGCCTCATTGATGTCAAACAGGTAATTGTTGATCGATGTGCCCGAGAAGCTGTTGCTTGCGGCATTGCCCACATTCGCCGTCGGCGTGAAGGTCTCTGCGAACACCTGCTCGCCCTCAAGTGTCTCCACTGCCACCGTCACGGGCGAGAACGAAGGCTGGTTCCAGTTAGCCACCTTCATATAAAGCTGGTAGTTGCCGGGATAGAGCATCAACGACACGCTGGTTTTCTCCGTGGCATACTTCGCATACCCTGCGCGGGCACCGCCCGTCGTATTGCGGGTGTAGAGTCCCCAGTCGAAATCGTGTTCGGCACCCGTGAAGTGGAACACCCGGCTTCCCTGGCTGAAACCGTCGCTGAAGCCCACTCGGTTCTCACTGCCGTCATAGGTCTCCCATCCGTCGGGGACACTCCCCTCCACGTCGAAATTGGTAATGACGAAAGTGGCTGTGCTCAGACGCTCGGTGACGGAGATGTCAACACTGCTTTTTGCCATGCGCCCCTCGTCGTCGTAGGCCACGGCAGAGACAGTATGGTTGCCCTTCGCCATCCCTTGCAACACATAGGTATAGGGCGGCTCCTTCAACTCGGCCAGCAGTTGGTCGTCCTCATAGAAAGCCACTTTCTCCACGTATCCGTCGGGGTCGGAAGCCTCGGCTTCCAGGAGAATGTCGGGCACCACACATTCGCCGCCAAACGACACAAACGACAGGTTGCTCTTGGGCGAGAGCAGGCGAACGGTGGGTTCAGTCACTTTGAGTGAGAAGCGCTTGCAGAACCGCCATATCTCCTCGCCGGTCTTCACCCCGTTGTCGTTGGAAATCCAGTGACCTTTGTTGGCCATCTCCATCAGCACCACTTCCACACCGTTCTCACCCGGTCCCCAAGTGTGCCGCGTGATATGGCTGGCACGATAGGGCTTCTCCACCTTGGCTTGGCTGGGACATCCGTTGCGCTTCACCCAACCGGCCAGCACACTCGACACGCCGCTGAAATTCACCACATCGTCGCTCGTGCCATGGGTGTGGATGATGGGCACAGGACGTGAACTGGTGAAATTGGCCCCCCAGAGGGGATAGCCGCTGATGGGGGCAAAGGCAGCAAACACGTCGGCCATGCGGTTGATGGCAAAATAGGTGAACATGCCTCCCATCGAAAAGCCGGAGAGATACACCCTGTTGCGGTCGATGTCATATCTCTCGACCATCTTGTCGATGAGGGCCTCCATGAAATGCAGGTCACGGTTTCCCGAGAGGTCCCACGACCTGTCGATGCCGTTGGGAAAGACAGTCACAAACTTGGCCGTGTCGGCCACCGACTCTATCTGAAGCATCCCTTTCTGATAGGCGGCGTCCTGGTTCATTCCATGGCAGGAAATGAGCAGCGGACGCTTTTCTCCAAGATTGCGGGGCACATACACCAGATAATTTCTCTTCGTTCCATCCACGGTGATGTCGTCGGCATAGACCGAGAGAATCGACATCAGCATCAGGATCAGGGCGGTCAGTTTTCTCATATCTGTTCTGTTTTACTCGTTTTTGCAAAATTAGTAAGAAACGGCGCAAAGCCTCTTGATATTTGTTGCGTTCTTTTGTCTGAATGTATCATCATCCTGTTTCTTACAAGGATTAAGACTTTTTCATCCCTACAGCGATGAACGGCAGTTAAGGAATATTAATGGAGATGTGGACAAACAGAGGAGTTCGACTCTTCCGACCTTCTCAATTAAGAAGTTTTGGCCCACGGTGAAGGGCATATACATCAATAATGGACACAAAGTCGTGATTAAATGAGAGTGGTGTGGAATTCATCGAGCATTGTAGGGAATCCATGTGGTGATATCAACTACATGTTGAGCACACCAAAGAAAAAAGCGGACGCCTCGCAGTGGAGGTGTCCGCTTTTTTGTATTGGCGAAGAGGCTTTTAGAGCCATCTCACATAGCAGAAGTCCTGACGGTGCGGCAGTTTGTCGTTCTTGGGATACATACGCACACCCGTCTTGAATGTGCCAGCCTTGTCGGGAGTGACGCAGCACTCGAAGGTGTAGATATTGCCCTCACGCTTGACGAGCTTGAAGGGATATACATTCGAGATGCGCTCCTCGCCGTTCTGATCGGTTTTGAGAGCCACAAACTCCAGGCCGATGGCGTCGTCGAGCCCCACCTCGTCGATGACGAATGTCAGTTTGAACTCCACGCCGGTCTCGGCAGCTTCGCCGAAGTTCGACTCCTTGGAGACGACACGGATGGAATCCCAGCGCTCGGCCACGGTCTCCTTCCAGAAGGCCATCTCCTTGGCCATCTGATAGTCATTGGCCTGAAGCTGCTCTGAGCGCTCTGCCAGACGGCAGTAGAACTTGGAGTAATAGTCGTCGAGCTGACGCTTCATGGTGTAGTGGGGAGCAATCTGGGCGATAGAGTTCTTGATCACCTGCACCCAGCCTTCGCTGAAGCTTTTCTCGTTCTTGTTGTAGTAGAGAGGAATAATCTCGTTCTCGAGAAGGGCCGAGATAGTGGCGGCATCGAGCTGGTCCTGATAGCCCTGGTTCTGATAAGTGCGTTTCTCGGTGAGCGCCCAACCGGCACCCTGGCGGTAGCCCTCGAGCCACCATCCGTCGAGCACGGAGAGGTTGACCACACCGTTCATCTCGGCTTTCTCTCCGGAAGTGCCGGAAGCCTCAAGCGGACGGGTAGGTGTATTCATCCAGATATCCACGCCGGAGACGAGACGACGGGCAAGACGGAAGTCGTAGTCCTCGAGGAAGATGATCTTTCCGAGGAACTCCGGACGCTGGCTGATCTCAAAGATACGCTTGATGAGACCCTGGCCGGCACCGTCGGCAGGATGAGCCTTGCCCGAGAAGATGAACTGTACGGGATGCTCAGGATTGTTGACAATCTTAGACAGGCGCTCCAGGTCGGTGAAGAGCAGGTGCGCACGCTTGTAGGTGGCGAAGCGGCGGCAGAAGCCGATCATCAGCGCGTTGGGGTTGATTTTCTGAAGAAGAGAGACCACACGTGAGGGGTCGCCCTGGTTCTTGAGCCATGTCTCGCGGAACTTGTCGCGGATATAGTCCACCAGTTTTTTCTTCAGAGCCATGCGGGTGTTCCAGATCTCCTCGTCGTCGACGTTGTAGATGGCATGCCAGATTTTCTCATTGCTCTGGTCGCTCATGAACGACTTGTCGAAATGACGGGCATAGAGCTGGCGCCACTCCGTGGCTGCCCAACTGGGGAAGTGGACACCGTTGGTCACGTAGCCCACATGGTTCTCCTCAGGATAGTATCCAGCCCAGATGGGAGCGAACATTTTCTGGCTCACCCATCCGTGGAGCTTGCTCACGCCGTTGACTTCCTGGCAAGTGTTGCATGCGAAGATCGACATGCAGAAACGCTCGTTGCCGTCGTCAGGATTCTGGCGTCCCATGCCGATGAACTCGTCCCAAGTGATGCCGAGCATGGCAGGATAGCCGCCCATATATTTGCCGAAAAGGTCTTTGTCGAAATAGTCATGGCCGGCGGGCACAGGAGTGTGGACGGTGTAGAGCGACGAGGCGCGCACCACCTCAAGGGCCTGGTTGAACGACATGCCTTCACGCACATAGTCGCAGAGACGCTGCAAGTTGCAGAGAGCGGCATGACCTTCATTGCAGTGGTAGATCTGCTTCTTGATACCCAGTTTCTTGAGGGTGAGCATACCACCGATGCCGAGCAGGATTTCCTGCTTCAGACGGTTCTCCCAGTCGCCGCCATAGAGTGAGTGGGTGATGGGCTTGTCAAACTCCGAGTTCATCTCGTTGTCGGTGTCAAGCAGATAGAGCGAGATGCGGCCCACATTCACACGCCACACATAGGCATGCACCATGTAGTTCATATAGGGCACGTCGACGACGAGTTGGTTGCCGTCGGCATCCAACTGGCGCTCAATGGGAAGGGAGTAGAAATTCTGTGCCTCGTAGTTGGCAATCTGCTGTCCGTCCATGGAGAGCGACTGCTTGAAATAGCCGAAACGATAGAGGAAACCGATGGCGCACATGTCGACATTGCTGTCCGAGGCCTCCTTGAGGTAGTCGCCAGCGAGCATGCCCAGACCACCGGAATATATCTTCAGCACCTGGTTCAGACCGTACTCCATGCTGAAATAAGCCACGGAAGGACGGTTGGCATCAGGTTTCACATCCATGTATTTGCGGAACAAGGTATACACGTCCTTGACACGCTTCATGATCTCCTTATCTTTCACAAGTTCCTGCTTCCTCTCATAGCTCAGCATTTCAAGAAGCAGTACGGGATTATGACCGACTTCCTCATAAAGCTCTTCGTCGAGGCTTCTCCAAAGGTCGCGAGCCTCATAGTTCCAAGCCCACCACATATTGTGGGCAAGTTCATCCAGACATTTGAGCTGCTCGGGAAGCCTTGACTTCACAAGCACCTCTTTCCACTGGGGAGCATTTGCATAATCTGCTTTAATCTTCATAACAAATAAAAATATAACTTACACATTGATTATTGTCTCATTCTGCTCGCCGCTTTCTCAAGCGCGATATCATAGGCCTTATAATAATAGGTGATGAACTCGCTCCACAACGCCTTCTTCGACAACTTTTCGGCATTGCTGCGGGCTCTGGTCACCTGAGCCTTTGTATAGGCAGAAAACTCTGCCACCGTATCCTTGATGGCGTCGGCCACCTCAGAGTAGTTGTAGTCTGTGCGGTGAATCACCTTCACACCGTCGGCCAGTTCGCTGTGGCCGCCCTTGATCGAGTTGGCCCACTGGCCGAAGCCAGCCAGGTCGGTGGTGACGCAAGGCACCTTGAACGCCACTGCCTCAAGAGGAGTATATCCCCATGGCTCGTAGTATGAGGGATAGATGCAAAGGTCATTGCCAAGCACCAGGTCGTAATATGTCATATTAAACACACCGTCGTCGCCCGTGAGGTAGCAAGGCAGGAAGATAAGCTTCACATGGTCGTCCTTGCGGTTCCACATATCGAGAAACTTGAGCATGCCCAGCACATTGTCGTGACTCATGTTGTGGAGCCAGTGGGTGACGAGGGGCACGTCGAGAGGAGTGTCAAATTTTTTATTAGACGCGAGACGCTCCACAAGGTCGTTCCTCGGCTCACCTACCCATCCGGGCACCTCGATGAAAGCAAGCACCTGCTTCTTCAGTTCTTTGTCGCGCAGCAGGCGGTTCATGGCCTCGATATACACGTCTACACCCTTGTTGCGGAACTCATACCTGCCACTGGTTGAGACAATGAGCACATCATCGTCCAGGTCGGTGCCCATAAGCGCATTGGCCACCTCGATGAGGCGCTTGCGGGCCAGCTTGCGCTTGCGGGTGAAAGCGGCGCCCTGCGGCACGAAATTATTCTCGAAGCCATTGGGGAGTACCACGTCGACAGGCTTGTCGAGCAATTCGAGACACTCACGGGCAGTGATGTCGCTCACTGTAGTGAAACAGTCAACATATTTCGCAGTCTGCTTCTCGATGCTGTGCTTGCTCTGCATATTGAGCTCACAGGCCATCTGGTCGCCATTATAGGCGAAGAGATAATCATAAAGAGGCTTGTTGTTGCCGGCAATACTGCGCCCGATGCTGGTGGCGTGGGTAGTGAAGATGGTGCCTATCTGGGGCAGACGGTGGCGGATGTAGAGCAGGCCCAGACCCGTCATCCATTCATTGTCATGGTAGACCACGCGGTCATCGCCGTTGAGATAGTAGAGATAGAAACTCTCCACCACCCTCCCGGCCGCATAGGAGAACATCGACGCCTCGTCGTAGTCGCCATAGGCATGCAGGCTGTCCACCTGAAACAGTTCCCAAGCCTTGCCGTATATCTCATTCTTCTGGTCAAAGAAAGGCTCAAAGTCTACTAAAATGGCAATGGGCTGACCGGGAACGTCCCAGCGCCCTACCTTCACTTTCAACCCGTCCTCTTTCTCTGCCTCTGCCGATTTCCAATCAGCAAAAAGCGCGGGGTCATCCACAAAAAACGGACAGGGATTGTCGTGCCAGCAGTCGGGGCCGATAAAAATGATATGGTCGGTGATTTTCTGCTGCAAGGTTTTCGCCCTTGTAGATAAAACAGTATAAATGCCACCAACTTTGTTGCATACTTCCCAGCTTGACTCGAAAATATAGTTGGGAAATAATAAATCTTTACCCATCTCAAAAAACTAATATTACGTTTGCAAAGGTACTAAAAAAAATTAAAAAGAATCTGAAACGAGACAACATTTTTCTTGATATAAATCATTATATGAAAGAAATAGACTACCTTTGTGATGTGAAGGAGCGGTCATTTTTATCAGTCACTGATACTCAGCCGCCTCACACTTTCATCAACATAAGCAAAAAGAAAATGAGAAAAGGCATATTATTCATACTGACGCTGCTCCCCCTCATGGCGTGGGCACAACATTTCGACGGATATTACTACAACGAGGAATACCAGGTGTACTTGAAAATCAATGCAGAGCGGTCGGACATCACAGTGCCCGGTCAGGAGATCTACGGACAGCTGACGGGCTATTTCGGGTCGAAGCGCGACGGACGGCTGTGGCTCATCACCGAGATGGAGCAGGTGAACGACAAGAAACTCATCATCACTGTGGTCAACGACTATGGAAGCGAAGACTTCACCGCCTCGCTCACCGAGGACGACAACCACGTCATCACAATGAAGCACCAGGAGGGCAGCACCTACAAGATCGTCGTCAACAGCAAATACGTGAAGATTCCCAAGCAAATCAAACTCGTCAAGACCGACAAGCCATAAGCAATAAAAAGACATAAAAAAATGACCCCGAGCTCCTTGGAACTCGGGGTCAGTCATTATAAAGGAGGCGGCGACCTACTCTCCCGCATTGCATTGCAGTACCATCGGCGCAGGCGGGCTTAACTTCTCTGTTCGGGATGGGAAGAGGT
>ODAI010571174.1_pt1 | contig 10026 bp, 6 predicted proteins | sample 1539321 | NCBI WGS metagenome assembly ODAI01 (sample SAMN02144231, study PRJEB22623) | gut metagenome | biome: sheep rumen | host: Ovis aries | place: New Zealand | reverse complement strand
CTCGGCGGAAGCAGACTCGACCAGCAGTTTGTCCCCATCGAGATCCCGTTGCTTTCCAAGATACCTGTTATCGGAAAGACCTTTTTCTCGCACACGATACTCATCTATCTGGGCATTGTTATAGCGATCGTTATGTGGTTCTATTTCGAGAAGACTGTGCCCGGATTAAAGCTGCGCGCGATCGGCGAGAACCCCGGAGCGGCTGACTCGCTGGGCGTAAACATCACTTTGTATAAGTATATCCACATCATAATCGGATCAGGCATCATGGGCATCGGCGGCCTTTACATGGCACTCAACATGGGCGGTACTTTCGAAGGCTCAAACTGCTGGATCAACGGTTACGGATGGATCTCGATCGCGCTCGTTATTTTCGCGAACTGGAGTCCTGCGAAGGCTATCTTAGGCACGTTCATCTTCGGATTCTTCAACACATTGAGAGTCCAGAACGCGCCTCTTGCAACGGCTTTCCCTAATACGCTCGGATGGCTTACAAAGATACCCGCGCAGTTCTTCTCCGCGCTGCCGTTCATCATCACGCTTATCGTGCTCCTGATCAGCTCGGTCAGAAAGAACAATAACAGCTGCGAGCCTTCCGCTATCGGAAGAAACTATTACCGCGAAGACAGATAAAGGAGAGTTTTGGCAATGAAACTTACTGGTGCCCAGATCGTTATCGAGACCCTGTTGGAGCAGGGTGTTGATACTGTTTTCGGTTTTCCGGGAGCGACAGTTATAGATATCTACGACAAGCTTTTCAGCTGCAAGGATAAGATAACCCACGTGCTCACGGCACACGAACAGGGCGCTGCTCACGCTGCCGACGGATATGCCAGATCCACAGGCAAACCGGGCGTTGTCATAGCGACATCAGGACCCGGCGCCACCAACCTCGTTACAGGCATCGCAACGGCATTCCTTGACTCCGTTCCTGTGATCGCTATCACGGGAAACGTATCCAATTCCATGATCGGTCGTGACGCTTTCCAGGAGATCGATATCACCGGCGTAACGCTGCCTATTACAAAGCACAATTTCTTCGTAAGGGATATCAAGGTCCTGGCGGACACCATCCGCGAGGCATTTAAGATCGCGACTTCCGGAAGACCCGGTCCTGTTCTTATCGATATCCCGAATGATATCCAGATAGGAACATGCGAATTTAAGCCCCTGAAAAAGGTTATCCCCGCAAAACCGCCCAAGGCCGATGATGAGATGATCGCAAAGGCTGCGGAGCTGATCGCCGAATGCAAAAGACCTTACATCTATTTCGGCGGCGGTGCGGTCAGAGCCGGCGCAGGCACCGAGATACTTACTCTTGCAGATAAGATCGATGCATTTATAGGATGCTCCATGATGGGACTTTCGGAGATTCCTTCTGCACATCCCAGATTCCTCGGAATGCAGGGAATGCACGGTCATTTCGCTTCTTCCGTCGCGCTCGCGAAAAGCGATCTCATGATCGCCGTAGGCGTCAGGTTCTCCGACCGCGCGACAGGCAAGACAGACAGGTATGCGCTTAATTCCAAGAAGATACACATCGATGCCGACATCGCCGAGATCGGCAAGAACGTCCCGGTCGATCTGGGTGTCTGCTGCAACGTAAAAGACTTCCTTGCAAGGCTTGCGGACGCGGTTGAAGAAAAGAAGCTTCCCGAGTGGGAAGAGAAGATCAGCTCATTAAGAAAGCGTGAATCCGACGCTTATGACGACGATACATTCGTGCCCAGGAAGGTCGTGATGGAGATCGCCGATAAGGTCAAACCCGACACGCGCATCGTCACTGATGTCGGACAGCATCAGATGTGGACAGCGCAGTTCTACAACTTCCGAAAGAAGCATACGTGGCTCAGTTCAGGCGGTCTGGGAACGATGGGCTTCGGCCTTGGCGCCGCGATAGGTTCGACATTTGCGACGGGCAAACATGCGGTCCTGATCACCGGAGACGGAAGCTTCGGAATGAGCCTTAACGAGCTCGCCACAGCCGTAACTTACAAAGTCCCGGTAACGGTCGTTGTTTTCAATAACCGCACACTTGGAATGGTCAGGCAGTGGCAGACGCTGTTCTACGATAAGAGATACGCGGGAACGACATTAGAGCGTGACACTGATTTTGTGAAGCTTGCGGAAGCCTTTGGAGCAAAAGGTTTCAGGGCTGATGATTTCGATGAGTTCAAGAATGTTTTCGCAAAGGCATACGCGTATGACGGACCTTCGGTTATCGACATGAAGATCGATCAGGACGCGATGGTCCTTCCGATGCTCAGACCCGGCGGAACATTCGATAACCTTGTAACATGGAAGGAGGCCGAAAATGAAGAAGGATAAGATAATTATCGCTATCTACGTCGACAACCAGTACGGCGTCCTTTCACGCGTCACAGCCATGTTCACGAGAAGAGGATTCAACATCGATTCACTTACGGTAGGCGAGACGGAATCGCCTGCGTATTCACGTATCACGATCACTCTTTCCGCGGCGAAGACAGACAAGGATCAGGTCGTATCCCAGCTTAGAAAACTCTATAACGTTAAGAAGGTTGTTGTCCTTTCCAATGAGGATTGTATGAAGCGCGAGCTCATGCTGATAAAGGTAAGGAACGGTGAGGACGTAAGAGACCGCATCATTGAGACGGCGAATATCTTCAGAGCAAAGATAATCGACCTCGGTGAAGAGGCGATAAGCATTGAAGTTACCGGTGATTCGCAGAAGATCGACGGCTTCATCCAGAACGTCAAAGCCTACGGCATCATTGAAATGTGCCGCACGGGAATTGTCGCTCTTGACCGCGGAAGCACGACCATCTGGTCAGATCACGATGACGATTAAGACCGGAGGATCATATGCCTGATCTGATCAAGGAAATCAATTCTCTCGCCATCTTCGGAGGAATGCGCAAGAAGGAGCCTTTGGCAAGCCTTACAAGGTTCCTTGCCCTTGCTGATGCCGACCACACGCAGAACGACCTCATCGAAGCATATTCGCAGTTTGTAAATGCAGTATACTCGCTAAGGCCTGACGCGGACTTTTCGGGCGCGCTGTGGGACTGCCTGAAATCAGATGAGAATGCTTATATCAACTTTACGAAGACCAATGCCATGAGGCGCCGTACGGGCGAGGAAGAGCTTAAGATAAGCAAGATGATGGAGGTCTCCGTTGAGAAGGAACTCGAGATCCTGACAAGGATCGGCAACACGTCTTACATCAATCTTCAGAACATGCTGTATTACGACGGTTATATCCCGCAGTTCAAGACGACCGGGATCGACATGAAGGCACGCTATATGGAACTGCTCAGTTCCATCAACTCGTAATGTAACCCCAATGTCAGAAATCGTTCATAATTTCATAACACATTCTGACATGGCGTATGCTAATATAAAGCCATCAGAAAAGAACCAATACATACACAGGTTCAAAGGAGGTGAGACCAATGGGACAAGATTTTAACTCAAGCAGGCAGTTGGTCTCGCTTGGTTCAGTTCTTCTCCTGTAAGGTTTTCTACTTAAATTGAGTTTTACTCAGCACGGAACCGAACAGACCACTGCTAAAACTTGAACTACAACTTAACAAAACATACTATCCCCCGTATCTGCGTTGCGGGGGTTTTGTTTTTTCGAGCTCAAAGAACTATAATCAGAGTATATAAACAAGGGAGGTTAATACCATGGCAGATCTACCTAACATTGACATCAACAAGATCAAGGAAACAGCAAGCGGCGCTCTTGACGCAGTATCCAAGAACGAGCAGGCAAACGGCGTATTCGAGAAGGCTGCAGGCGCAGTTGAGAAGAAGACCGGAGTTGACGTTCCGTCAGCAGGAGATCTCTCCAAGATGATCGGTCAGTGATCTTATAAGAGCTTGTTAACGAAGCGGCAGGACGGCACAGACCTTCCTGCCGTTTTACTTTGCGGACTCTTATTTATATCAATAAGAAAACGGGGTTCGAATAATGATATAATTATTTGAATGTATTTAGACCTGGAGGGAATCAAATATGAAACTGTCCGATCTTCTGGAATATGACGATATAGTCATTCAGTGTCATGACAATCCGGATGCGGATGCCATTGCATCAGGTTTCGGTATCTATAGTTACCTGCATGCCAACAAGAAGAAGGTCAGGTTCATCTATTCGGGCAATTTCATCATCACCAAGACCAACCTCAAGTTCATGGTCGAATCGCTCCATATCCCCATTGAATATGTCGTAAGTCTTAACAGAAAACCGAAACTTCTTATCACATGCGACTGCCTCTACGGCGAAGGCAATGTAAGAAAGTTTGAAGCAGAGACGATAGCTTCCATCGATCACCATTATCTTGGCGAGAACAAGCCGCCTAAGTTAAATGATGTGCGTCAGGGAGTCGGCAGCTGTTCAACGATAGTCTGGGACCTCTTGAAGAAAGAAGGATTTGAGATCAACAGATCTCTTTCCACAGCGCTCTACTATGGCCTTTATACAGACACGAACACATTGGCGGAGATCTACCATCCGCTCGACCGCGATATGCTTGACGATATCGCCTATGACAAGTCTCTCATCAAGCATTTCTGCAATATGAACATGACTCTTCAGGAGGTCAAGATCGCAGGCATGGCACTGCTCGGATACGAGTATCATGAGGTGCACAGATATGCGCTCCTTGAAACGATGCCGTGCGACCCGAACATTCTGGGCCTTATCAGTGACTTCTTCCTTTCGGTCGATAACGTTGACGTATGCGTCGTTTTCTCCGAGCTTGATGTCGGTATCAAGTTCTCTGTCAGAAGCTGCACGAATGAGGTTAGGGCAGATGAGCTCGCAGAATATATCTCTCGCCGTATCGGTTCCGGCGGAGGACGTTCGGATAAGGCAGGCGGCCTCATCCAAAAGGAGCTCCTGGCTGACGTAAGACCAGATTATCTCTCGTCGGATGATATCCACAAGCACGCTATCGTTACTACGGTGCTCCGTGAGAAGCTTCACGATTACTATCAGGACTGCAGGATAATCTATGCAGGCAAGGATAAATTAGATACCTCAAATATGAAGCGCTACAAGAAGCTTCCTCTCAAGCAGGGTTATGTGATCCCCGCGGAATTTCTGCCCATCGGCACTCCGATCCTTGTACGTTCACTGGAAGGAGATTACAACATCAATGTCACTGAAGATGCCGTTGTCATGATCGGCGTCAGAGGTGAGGTCTATGCCTCCAATACGAAAGTGTTCGGCAAGAATTACAAGAAACTCGATGATGAATATAAGATGAAGCTCGAGTATTTTCCGACCATCAAGAACACTAAGACAGGCGAGATGATCCCGCTTAATCATATAGCGAAGACATGTGTCTCCGAAGGAGGCAACGTGATCCTCGCAATGCCTATCCAGTCAACGACCAAGGTCTTTACAAAGTGGAACGGTGATGAGTATCTCAAGGGCGAGCCGGGCGACTATCTTGTCGCAAAAGAATCCGATCCGGACGATATCTACATCATCAACAAAGACATCTTTGCCGAGACATATGCGCTTGACAAATAACAGTTTGGAAGGACTTTTATGGAAAGTAAATACGACGCTTTTATATCTTACAGACATGCCGAGAAGGATACCCAGATCGCCTCGGAGATACAAAAGAGCCTGGAACGTTTTGCCATTCCGAAAGCACTGCAGAAAAAGACCGGCAAGAAGAGATTCAACCGCGTCTTCAGAGATGTTGAGGAGCTCCCTATTTCGAGCAACCTGACGGAAGATATCGAGGAGGCATTGAGAGTATCTGAATATCTCATCGTCATATGTTCGTTCAGGACATCCGAATCAGACTGGGTAAGACGTGAGATCGAGACTTTCCTTGAACTTCACGACTACAACAAGCAGCTCATCCTGACAGTTCTTGTCGAGGGCGAGCCCGACGAAGTAATACCTGAGATCTTAAGACACGACAACATCACGCACTATCTGGCAGACGGAACATTCTACTGCAAGGATGAGGTGGTCGAGCCGTTGGCTGCAGATTACAGGATGCCATTATCCAAGGCAAGAAAGATCGAGCTTCCGAGACTTGCTTCGGCAATGCTGGACTGCAATTACGACGAGATCATCAGAAGAAGAAAAGCCTATAAGAGAACAAGAATGCTTATCTGGACTGCGCTGGTCTCCGCCGCAGCAATAGCGTTTGCAGTTTATGTGGGTTTCATGGTCAGACAGATCAATGTCAACCTGCAGAACTCGAAGATGAACCAGTCGAGATATTATGCTTCTGAATCATTAAAGCTCCTTGAAGACGGTGACCGCGTCGGCGCCATTCAGCTTGCTCTCGCAGCTTTTGAAGACAGTGACGGAACAAGACGTCCTGTGACCAGTGAGGCTGAGTTTGCAATGTTTTCCGCACTGGGCGCATATTCCACAAAAGGAACTTCTTATGCGGTTCCGGTCTGGAGATATGAGTCAACCGCGAGCATCGTGAAGTATTCAGTGTCCGGAGCGGATGGCCGTGTATTTATCCTTGATTCAAACGGAACGCTTCATATCTGGAATAAGAACGGGAACAACGAGACCGTAATAAAGGATGACGATTACTCTTTCCTGGATTTCAGACTCGACAAGGATAACAATGTCATTGTCATAAACAGCAATTACATTGCGCTCTATGATTCCAAGACACAGGAACAGAAGTGGAAATACGAGCACTCGAGGATCCTTGCCACGGAGCGCGACATGTTGATAGAGTACTATTCAAAGCCCGGTTATATTGTATTTAACGGCAACCATGTTATCGAGATAATCAATGCCGAGACAGGAAAGATAGTTAAAACATTAGATATTGACAAGGAAAAAGTCATCGAGGAGAACCTCAAGACCGGTAACGTTTTCAGCACTTACAAGTTTGCGGTAAACAGCGATTTCACCAGGATAGCTCTTTTCGGAACCGTCGGTGCCACCGGTAAGTACGCGATGTTTGTATGCGATATGGCAAAAAATGATTGGACCTGCGTAACAAACGATTCCGGTCCTTATCTTGATGCTGCCTTCGATGGTAATGACGGCAGCATTACCGTCCTGAGACGCCCTTCAGATGATCTGAATGCAAGTTACTATTCTTCAACTGATATCATCTATGAGGGCAAGGTTATCGTTGAACGGATCAACCCGCAGGGAAAAACTTCATGGAATATCGAGCTGACTACCTTGAACCGCATAGTTGATTCCAAGATATTCAGTTCTGACTACACTCTGAATGACGGAAGCAAAACAAAAGTGATCATCGCAGCTTTCGGAACAAGGGTCGTTATTGTCGATGCCAAGAACGGAAAAGAGATCAAGAGTTATGATTTCCAGTCGTCCATAATAAGGACGGTTCCGACCGATACCAGCATATCCATTGTGCTCCGCAACGGAATGGCACTGTGGGTTCCGGTCAAAGAGAGCAGCAAGAAGGTTACTCAGGCAAAATACTTCATGGATGGAATCCTTGAACTTCAGTTGGCAACAGATAAGAATAGCCAGATATCGTTTTTCGTAAAGGACGCTACCAAGAAGATCATTACCGAATACAGCGGCAGCTTTTCGGATTCCGAATATAAAGACTTCGAGAACTGTAAAGAGCTAAAAGAAGTAGGCAAGAGCTTCAAGTGCGGTGACTACATGGTTTCTTTTGCCCAGTCAGAAAGCAAACTGTACGGCTCGGATCTCAGCAAGCGATCGGCCGTCTGGACTGCGGATATCCCCAACTCAAATATTTACTATTTTGAGGACGGAGTTTCCAAAGACAACAGATTTATATTCTTCCTTGAGGAGCGCAAGGGTAATGACGGAAAAAATTACTATGCAGCCATCAAGGTCAACATAGTCAACGGTGAGATCACTGATGCAAACAAGGATTTCTATATTACCAATGCCGCAAATACGGTTGCTGAAAACGGCCGCATATGGGCAGAGACGGATGATCCGAATGCAAAGACACTCACGATTCTTTGCTATAACATGGAAGATGATTCCGTAAAGAAGACGGTTGTTGACTATAAGGATAATCCGACAGCGACATTCACGGGAAGGCCGGCGGCATCTCCGGACGGTAAAAAGATCCTGAAGTATATGGTTGAGTATGTTGACGGTCAGCAGAAGTGGTCAAGAATGATGATAAATACCGAGACCGGCGCATTTACGCGTGACGAATGCGGTAACTGCAATTATGTGTTATGGAATGACCAGGGCACTCTTTTCGCAGAGTTCTACTCTGAAGGAAACATGAAAGTGTTAGATGCTGACGGTAAAGAGAAGTTTACCAAGGATATCGAGCAGAGTATTCCGGTCAAGGCCCGTTTTGAAGGAGACAGGCTATATGTCGTATACAGAACGGATACGATATGCAGCTATGACCTTAATGGCAATCAGGTTATGTCCGTTCTTCTCGATCATGGTGACTTAAGCGAAACTTCCCGTGTCTCATTTGAATTCGTTAACGGTTATCTGTTCCTGACGGTCGATGAAAATACGGATATAATCAACATACGCGACGGCAGGAGCATCGGTTCGTTTGCAGGCTTCCTGTGTGCTTACAGTTCACAGCCGAACGCCCGCTCGCTCGATGATGTGATCGTGGTATGCAAAGCCTTTGACATGACCGGTGTTGCCCCGATAGGATATTTCAACTATAAGACTCCTGACAGGATGATCGAACAGGCAAAGAAGTATCTGGAGAAGAACGGCGCGAAAATGAGCGATGAGTTCAAGAGAAAGTACGGTATGGAGTAGCGTGTAACATTGTTACTTATCAGCAAAAAGGGGGCTTCGCGCCCCCTTGGTTTTTTATTGCTGTCCTGCCTGTGCCTGAGCTGCTTTGTATTTTTCCTCGTCAGCTTTCTTGATCGCCTTACGCATGATCTTGCCGCTCGGAGTTTTGGGGAGTTCTTCTACGAACTCGATGACTCTCGGATACTTGTAGGGAGCGGTTGCGTGCTTGACGTGGTTCTGAAGCTCCTTGACGAGCTCGGGTGTGCCCTTGCCCTTATACTGCTTTGTGAGGACGATGGTGGCCTTTACAGCCTGTCCTCTCATCGGATCGGGTACTGATGTAACAGCGCACTCGAGGACCGCAGGGTGGGTCATAAGCGCGCTCTCAACCTCGAAAGGTCCGATACGGTAACCTGAGCACTTGATAACGTCATCGTTTCTTCCTACGAACCAGATATAGCCGTCCGGATCTCTCCATGCGGTGTCGCCTGTGTTGTAGTCGGCACCCGGCCATTGGTCTGCCATTGCCTCGGGATTCTGGTAGTATTCCTTGAAAAGTCCTGTCGGGTGGGAAGACGCGTTCTTGATTATGACGTTGCCTACGATACCGTCCTCAACGGGGTTGCCGTCGTCATCCAAGAGCTCGATCTCATAAAGGGGAGTGGGCTTTCCTGTTGAACCGGGCTTTACGTCGATCCAGGGGAAGTTGGCAAAAAGTACGCTTCCCTCTGTCTGTCCGAAGCCCTCTCTGATCTCAAGGCCCGTTGCATCCTTCCACTTGTAGAATACTTCAGGGTTAAGAGGCTCGCCTGCCATCGAGCAGTGCTTGATGGAGGAGAAATCATACTTGGAAAGGTCTTCCTGGATCAGGTAACGGTAGATCGTGGAAGGACCGCAGAAGGAGTTGAGCTTGAGCTTTTCGATGATCTCGAGCATCCTCTGTGCGTTGAATTTACCCTGGGTATCGAATGTGACGTTGACCGCGCCTGCGATCCACTGACCGTAGATCTTGCCCCATGCGAACTTTGCCCAACCCGAGTCGGCCTGTGTAAGGTGTCTGCAGCCGTCGTAGACCTGCTGCCAGTATTTAGCCGTGACGATGTGTCCCAAGGGCAGGAGATAGTCGTGAAGGATCATCTTGGGCTCGCCGGTCGTGCCGGAAGAGAAGTAGATGATCATGGGATCTTCGTTATGTGTCGCCTCATCACCTGTGGGCCTGTCGAAAACGGGAGAAGCCGCATCGATGTCGTCGGTAAGAGAGCGCCAGCCCTCGGGTGCTTTGCCGATAACGCTGCAGATCTGGACTGTCT
>ODAI012307287.1_pt1 | contig 10027 bp, 5 predicted proteins | sample 1539321 | NCBI WGS metagenome assembly ODAI01 (sample SAMN02144231, study PRJEB22623) | gut metagenome | biome: sheep rumen | host: Ovis aries | place: New Zealand | reverse complement strand
GTGTTGTTTCCGTTGAATATGAAACTGATATTGCTATTCTCAGTGAACCTACCTAAAAACACGCCAGATTGGTAACGGAAGTCATCATCTTTCGCAAGAGAAGTGGTGGTTTTGGGGAAATCCCTACCACCTCCAGCGGAGATGTTACCGACCAGACCGTTCATCATACCTTTTTTGACACTGAGGTCTATGATCTGTTCCTCGTTACCATCCTCGATTCCAGTGAACTCAGCCTGCTCGGACTTCTTGCGGACAACCTTGATCTTCTCGATCATCTTGGCGGGAAGGTTCTGGGTGGCTATCTGGGGATCATCCAGGAAGAAAGTCTTACCTCCGATGGTGATCTTGGAAATAGACTCACCGTTAGCCGTGACAGTTCCGTCATCTCCAACCTCAATACCAGGGAGCTTCTTCAACAAGTCGATAAGCATGTCATTCTCAGTCGTCTTGAAAGAAGAAGCGTTATACTCGACAGTGTCTTTCTTTATTATAATAGGATTACCTGTGGCGGACACACTAGCGGCGTCGAGGACCTGCTTGTCCTCTTCCATCTTTATGGTACCGAGATCAAGGAAATTCTTGACCTCAATATCCTGAGTGTGCTCTTTATAACCGAGGAGCTCAGCCTTGAAGACATATTTCCCGTGGGTGACCTTTTCTATTGTGACTGTTCCGTCCGAGGAACTCAGCGCATATTTATAAGGCTTTGAACTGCCATGCTTTGATATGGAGACAGTGGCGAAAGGCACAGGCTCACCATTATCATCCTTAAGAACAGCCTTGACCGTGCTGCTGCTCTGCGCTGACGCGACTCCAATAACCGACATCACACCGATCAGGACCGCTATAAACTTTTTAAAAACCATATAAACTATTTAATTCAAACACTATTTTGACAGGAATAGTGCCCTCCGGTTTAATTCCAGAGCAAAAAAAAGAAAAACGAACAGGTCATTTGACCCTATCAGGATTCGCTTGTATAAATTTCTCCCAACTTGAGGAGGACTTGACTTTAGCAAGTGGGCTGGAAGTGGAATAATAATGACAAAGAGCGATAGCAAGAGCGTCAGTGGCGTCCAGATGCACAGCCTTGATCTCGACATCAAGGGTTTTCCGGATCATCATCTCCACCTGCTCCTTGGATGCGGCTCCGTTGCCGGTGATGGCCTGCTTGGCTTCTCTCGGAGCATATTCATGAACCACTTCTATCCCCTGCTCCATAGCAGCTATCATGGCCGCTCCCTGCGCTCTGCCGAGTTTCAGGACAACCTGGGCATTCTTCCCGTAGAAAGGCGACTCAAGAGCCATCTCCGTACCATGGTAAGTCTTGCATACCTCACTCACGGTATCATAAATCTGACGTAACTTGGAATAGGCATCCTTTTCCTTGCGGATATCCAGGACGCCCATATCCACGAAAAACGGCTTCCCGTCCACGACATCGATTACCCCGAAACCAAGCAAGTTGGTTCCGGGGTCGATGCCGATTATAGTCCGTTTCTCCATCAGTATGAAGGAAAACTAGCAGATCTTGTCGAAGCCGGTGTAAGGACGCAAGACTTCGGGAATATTGACTCCGTCCTCAGTCTCGTTATCCTCAAGCAAGGCGGCCACAACCCTCGGAAGGGCGAGAGAGCTGCCGTTGAGAGTATGGCAGAGCTGGATCTTGCCATCTTCGTCACGATAACGCAGATGAAGCCTGTTTGCCTGGTAAGTCTCAAAGTTGGACACCGATGAAATCTCAAGCCAACGTCCCTGGGCGGCTGACCAAAGCTCGAAATCGTAGGTGATAGCCGAGGTGAAACTCATGTCCCCGCCACAAAGGCGAAGGATTCTGTACTTGAGTCCAAGGCTGTTCACGAGCCTCTCGACATGGGCGACCATCTCATCCAAAGCGGCATAAGAATTCTCAGGTTTCTCGACCCTGACGATCTCGACTTTGTCAAACTGGTGCAGACGGTTGAGTCCCCTGACATCCTTTCCGTAAGATCCGGCCTCGCGGCGGAAGCAGGGAGTATAGGCGGTGAGCTTCTGCGGAACCTGCTCATTCTCAAGGATTACATCCCTGAAAATGTTGGTCACGGGGACCTCGGCTGTCGGGACAAGATAAAAGTCATCCAGACCTACATAATACATCTGGGACTCCTTGTCAGGAAGCTGGCCGGTGCCGAAGCCGGAGGCGGCGTTCACAACCACCGGAGGCTCGACCTCCTTGTAACCGGCGGCCGTGTTGAAATCAAGGAAATAGTTGATTAGAGCCCTCTGGAGCTTGGCGCCTTTACCTTTATAGACAGGGAATCCGGCACCGGTGATCTTAACGCCGAGGTCGAAATCGATGATGTCATATTTCTTGGCGAGTTCCCAGTGAGGCAGGGCGTCCTGCGGCAGATGCACCTCGGGGCCTCCCATCTTGACAACCTGGTTGTCCTCAGCGCCTTTGCCGGGAATGACAAGGTCGCAAGGAATATTCGGAAGCAGAACGATGGTCTCGTCCAGCTCTTTGTTGTTGGCGTCAGCCTTCGCGAGAAGTTCAGAGGATTTATTCTTCAATGCGGTAACTTCCCTCTTCACTTCCTCGGCCTCTTCCCTCTTTCCTTCCTTCATGAGGCCTCCGATCTTGGCGGAGAGTTTCTTCTGCTCTGAGAGCAAGGCATCGCTCTCAGTCTGGAGAGCCCTACGGTTGGAATCCAACTCGAGAACCTTACCCACGATTTCCCTGGCGTCGAAATTCTTGACCGCCAATTTCGCTATCACGCGCTCCGGATCATCACGGAGCATCTTAAGTGTCAGCATATTCTTTTATCTAATTGATCTTTCAAATAAAAAAAGAGGACCTATTCGATAACTCGAAGCCAGTCCTCTTTTCTTCTATCAATCCTCCGAGTCTAGTTCTCAAAAGGGATAACCGAGACGTAGGATTTGTCTTCCTTCTTCTTGGTGAACTTGACAGTTCCGTCCACGAGAGCGTAAAGAGTGTGGTCCTTGCCCATTCCGACATTCTTGTCAGGGTTGTGGACAGTACCCCTCTGCCTTACGATGATGTTACCGGCCTTCACGACCTCACCGCCGAATTTCTTGAGACCAAGCCTTTTGGACTGAGACTCACGGCCGTTCTTCGAACTTGATTGTCCTTTCTTGTGTGCCATAATCTGATGATTTTGAAATTAAGCGATAGCGTCGATGCGGATCTTGGAAAGCTTCTGGCGATGGCCATTGAGCTTCTGGAAGCCCTTGCGACGGATTTTCTTGAAAACGAGCACCTTGTCAGCCTTCGCCTCGTCATCGAGAACGGTGGCCTTAACGACGGCACCCTGAACGTAAGGATTACCGAGCTGGATCTGCCCTTCGGAGTCAATCAGCAGGACTTTGTCGAATTCAACGGACTCATCCTTCGCCGCCGCGAGGCGGTTCACGAAGATCTCGTTACCGGCTTCAACCTTGAACTGCTGGCCTGCAATGTCAACAATTGCGTACATAAAAACAAAACTTATTTAAGTTTCAGCCTGAGGCGCGTACGACCCCGCGTACGTCTTCCGGAGCCTCCGGGCCATAAAATGGACTGCAAAGATAGTAATTTTCAATAACTACGCAAAGTTTTTATAATAATTACAATCACAAGTCATCTACTATTATGCTGAAGAAGCCGTCGTACAAACTGTTGGCATTATGAAGCGCTGTCTTGTAGGCCTCCTTGCAACCTGCCGGGACATGGATGGAGTTCAGATTCAACAGAACGGAACTGGGGCCAGAATAGTTGTAGTCCGTGACAAAAGTTCTAGGCCCAAATCTCGGCGGAGTAGAACCCTCAAAATACAGGTTCCTTTCCATTGATGATGTTGAGTCGTTAAAGCAGTACCCATTAGTATTATTCAAATATGGCAAGGACTCGAGACTTGGCCCAAAACGAAGATTCTTTATTTGGGAATAGCCAAATATAAAGGAAGCGCTTCCGGCATCCTTTAGACTTGGAAGGTAAAGCTCGTCAGCAATTAAATGACCGAATGAATACCATCCTTGAATAGTCCGCAACTTAGGTAATGAGAATGAAATCGGAGCTGATAAATATCCATTCGAATTAAACACATTTTCTCCTATTGTCAGAAGCTCTGGCATACGTACACGCTCAAGTTCTGAACAATTGAAGAAAGCCCCTTTTTTGAGTTCAGTGACCCCTGGAAGATACACTTCTGCCACACCATTGTCTGGACCGACGGTCTTTAGCTTTCTATCTTGGTAAAACGCATATTCACCTACCGTTGTGATACTACCAGGATTGGGAAGAAGCACAGCTTCAAGATTTGAACAACTTGCGAAAATCGAATCAGCGATCTCAGTAATAGTCCCATTTATCTGCGCGATTTTAAGCCCAGAGCATCCCTTAAACGCTGATTTACCAATGCTTGTGGCTTTCATAACAATCCTATTAATTCCAGAGCACTCTTGGAAAGCTCTATCGCCAATACTGGAGATAGTAGATAGGAAGATGGCAGCTGACGAAGGTGACATGACTGAGCAACCACGGAAAGCATCATCACCAATGCTGGTGAGACTATAACTGGATACTACAGGGAAATACTTCAAACTCGAGGCGCCCTTGAAAGCCCGGTTACCGATTGTGTTGACACTGTTGGGAAGAGATACCCAGTCAAGCGTCATTTCTCCCCCGAAACGTGAAGAAGAGAACACCTCTTCCGGAATCTTTGTGACCTTACCATCGAAAGCAGCGACCACGATTGCCACAGGGCTAGCAGCAGGCACTATCGAATTCGGGATGGGGACAAAAGGACTAATCTTAGACAAATCTTTGAGAAGAACAGATTGATTCAAACCATTGGCACCAAAATCAGCAGTTATGTTAAGGGTGGCCGATACTTGGTTGTCCTTATAATGGTACCATATTTCATTAGTAGCCTGATAAAAGAAGAAATGATCACGGAGCGCATACCATTGTGGGTAAGAATTTGCGCTTTCATAATTCTTGCGGCCAGATCCGGGAATCGCTATCAAACAAGACTCCGGGATACCTAACTCCGGTGAACCGGAACTAGGAATATAGAAGAAGGTGTCTTCTTCTATGGAAGGAGGGATCGCGGAATCCATATTGATTCTGGTCAGAAGAGGACAACTTCTTATAACACAGGTCCCTATCTCAAGATTTTCACCTCCAAATATAGTAACCGTTGTCAAATTGGGGCAATTTATGAAGTTCCATCCACCTATTCTCTCAACAGAGAGCGGAATCGTAACTGTTTGGAACTGGGCTTTCCTGATTGCTCCGTCTTCAATTATCCTTACTCCATTGGGGATGGAATATGATCCCGTGACAGATGCTGGAGCGAACGATATCAGCATGCCATTTGAATCTATAATGCATCTCCCCGCATCGGCAACCATGGGGTTGTCCCCGGTGAATGAAGCCAAATTCTCGCAATCCGAGAAAGGATTCAAACCAATTGTCGTGACGCTTTCGGGAATATGAATTGTCGACAAGGGATTATTTCTGAAGCAAGCCTGTCCCAGGTAAGTTAAAGAGTTCGGCAAATAAACGGAACTAAGATTACAATCTTCAAATGCCCAGGTGTCAATTACCTCCACTTTACCGCCAAATTTCACATCCTCAAGATTAGCGCATCCCATGAAAGCGTTGCTTTGAATATATCTCACGCCGTCAGGTATCATGACGGTCTTGAGGTTAGCGCAATCCTTGAACAAGCGCTCAGGAATCTCAGTTAAGTTGATGGGGAACTTCAGCCATCCGATTCCGGGAGCATTGTTATTGTCATTGGGCGCTATGTTCTGAATACTCGAAGCATAGCTCTGATAAGCCTCTGGCAAAGTATATGAGGCAGCGGCACCATCAGTGGTTGTGTACCAGATGGCATAATCCGGTTGCTTCGATTTGTACCTGTCGGCATACGCGTTCCAATCCGTAGCGGTTTTGTATTGATCCAGAAGGTTGGAGGGAACGTAGATCGGGCAGTCGTTGGTGCCAAAGAATACACTATAGCCGCTACTGTTCACATGAGACTCACTTTGCCTCAGCTCCATCACATGATCCGCTCTTTTGATCTCAACCCAATCTAGGCCACTGCAACGTTGGAAAGCCCCATAATAAAGCGTCTCAACGGTTGAGGGAATAGAGACACTCTTCAGTCTATAATTGTATGCGAAAGCGAAGTCTTGGATGGTAATCAGTCCTTCCGGAAGCACAATGCCGCTGAAATCCGCCTGGAAGAACGCGCTATGTCCGATGTGCTGGACATCAGAAGGGACAAAATATGTGGCGTCTCTCATTCCACCAGGGGCGAAACTCAATAACAGACCATCGACGATGAGTGAGCGGCCATCGCTGGAGGCATATTTACCGGAGAAAGACTCCAGTGAAAAGCATGACATGAAGGGATTCATAAGATAATCCTTGTCATCTAAGGAACCGATGGACGTTACGGATTCTGGAATATGTATATTCTTCAGGCCCCTGCAACTCATGAATGCCCTGCCTTTTATGGTTTTAAGATTTGGCCCTAGCTCGATTGTCTCCAAACGGTTGCAGCCAACGAAAGACTCCGTATTGATGGTCTCCAAAGTCACCGGAAGTTTCACACTTAAAAGACTTTGAGCCCCGTCGAAACCTCTGTAGTCAGTTTCAGTGACAGGGGCGGCGAAGCGCATGATTCCCCAGTTATCATTATCCGCTGAAGGTGGAATGTTCGCGACGAGCTGGTTCACAGTCGCGTCTTGTCCCTCCGCGTAAGGAATTTCCACATTATCCACAGACTTGTACCAGATCTCGTTGACCGGTGTGGATGTTGACAGCACCCAACCAGTACTTCTCCCGTTGGAGATGTTGGTCGCGTTCTCGATATAGGTGTCGAGCGGGTTGTTGAAGGTCTTGAAGATGTTGCGGTCCAGCGACTTGACTGTGGTCAGCGAGTTGAAAGTCGCCTCGTATCCGTCGCTTCTCCTGACGGTCAGGGAGTATCCTTCCTGAAGTGCCACATCGGGGAGCGTCACGAGGAAATAGTTCTGCCCGGGGACGAAGGTTCCGTTCACGGGATCGGTGATGGTAACCTGTGACTGTCCCGAGACCACCTGTTTCACCTCGGGATTCATGCTGGAGTCAAGTCCGACCGTGAATCTGCCGGCGAGGTTCTCGCCGTGCCTGCCCTTGAGAGTCACGGATACGATATCGCTGCGGTTGAACCGGATGTAGACGCCGGAATAGGCGTTCTTGTAGGATATGGTGAGAGTCTCAGACCTTCCTATCATCGTGGCGAGACCGCTCGAGAACGTGCCCGGCATGCCAATCTGGCCGGACGGGAGAGTCGTCGTGATGACCGCGGTAGAAGAGTGGCCCTCGCCATCGGGCTCCGCATAAGTCGCGTCACTCCTGTAGGGATACAAACCCCACACGTAATCCTTCTCCGACTCGCCGTCGTCACCGATAATCATCGAGACGAGCCCGACGAACTTCGCCTTGCGGGAAGGCTCCGTGTTGATTGAGGTGAACTTCGCGGACTGGCCGGCGCTGAATATCTTGATCGTGTCGCCGGGGGTCCAGTAGGTCTTAGGCACCCCGTTCTCAAATAGCAAGGTGGTCCTGGTGGCGGCGTCATCGGCCTGCGCACCCTCGGAGATATCGGCGGTGATGATCACCTCACGGAGATCACTCTGGGGACCTGCGGGCTCTGGAATCTGCATATCCATCTCAATATTCTGGCATGATGATAATGCCAGCAGGGTTAGAGCCACCCAAATAGATTTGAATACTTTATTCATATGTATGATCTTTATTACTTTCTAACTTGTACTAAACCATTAGTGATCAGTTAGTTTGTGACAGGAATCTTGATCCAGTCAGTTGACATGACGCCAAAACCGTAGCTGATGCTGGCCTTCACATAAATGTTAGCGGAACTCAATGTCGTACCATTGTTACAATACATCAGGTATCCCGTCTCATTATAAGGTATTCGGACACTTATGCCCGTAAAAGGATTAGTGACAACGTAATACGGGATGCCGTTGATGGCTGTGGCGGGATCGCTTGGTTTCACATGGATGAGTCGTTTGTTTACCGGGAATGACTGTCGTGTGCCGTTTATCTCTATCTGGGCATTCGCGGTGTCGAATGTGATGTTAAAACTTCCGTAATAATTCCAATAGTTAGGGTATGAACTGAATTTTCTATTCATCCAATCAGTCATGTTCAGGATGTCCACTGAACTTATATAGGTACCCGTGGTTCCGAAATCAGTGTCCTTGAAGCTCTTGGCTGAGGTCGTGGCGTAATTGACGGGACGGATTAAGTTCACTTTGAATTGATCATCGTTACCATCGCCATCAATGAATTTCACTGGATATGGAACAGAATCTCCCTCCAAGTAAGCGTCGGCCCCTATGAAAGCGGTCATGGCTTTTGAGTTAAGAAGTTCGTCGGCGACAGGTGTTGTGTCCAGTCCTAAAATAGAAACCCAATCCTGTTTACACCATATTAAAGTGTTATAGATAGTGGATGTCGGTCTTTCCCCGGTTATTTCTTTTATTAATAAATCGACACCTGTATCTGAAAAAGCATTGAAAATCATGGCTACAGGCTGCATCTCATAACCAGTCAAGACTGTTCCGCCAGCACTTCTGATTTCCGCGAACAGGACACTTACCTCACGACTATTCTCGAATGACATGTGATACTGCGAAAGAAGGGTCGGATCATCAACAAGGAATCTGACGTTAAGGCTTCCGATCGATGTAATACTTTCCATCTCCTCTTTGCGGAAATGATAGCTCATAGAGTTGAGATTATCTATATTGACTTTACCTGCGCTGTTGGTTTGGAATAAGGCATTCAGGTCTGGAATAAATTGAGCATGTTGACTGTCCGTGTCGTCCAAGGAAGGAACCCGCACATTTAACGGAGCGTACCCGTAGCTGTTGTTCCAGTATGCGTTAATGTAATCGGAGTTGGAATTTAACTCGATGTAGTCTCCATCGGGCAAGACGAAATGATCTTTGAGTGCCACCCATCCTTCCTTGCCTGTAGGATTCTGGAGCAAATCATAATATGCCGCCCTTGTGATATGGATCTTGCAGTTTGAGGGAATATTATAGAAGATGATAGAGCTGGCGGTTTGCGGAAGTACTTGATGATCATTAAGATAAATATCTTGCATCGCTGTACATTCGCTGAATGCGCCGTAGCCGACATAAGTCACGCTCGAGGGAATATATACTGTCCGCAAAGTCTTGCAGCCGTAGAAAGCAGCGTTGGCGATACCGGTCTTGCTATTGGATAATGCGATACTTGTCACACCTCCGGCGGGAGCTGCCGAGCAATAGTAGTTTTTGCTGACAACGAGCTGTCCATAGGCGATTCCCGGATAATCCCCGGTGAATGAAGCCAGACTCGAGCAGCCCATGAACGGATTGCCGGAAATATAGAGATCCGGATTAGTAGGCAGCTTGACCGTTGTGAGGTTAAGGTTGTGGCCGAACGCGGCATATCCAAGGTAATCCATGCAGTCCGGGAGTTCGAGTGATTTCAAATCACAGTTGAAGAAAGCATCTGTCCCGATCTCACACATATTGCTGGTGCCGTCAAAGAAATGGACGCTTTCAAGGTTGACGCAATCCAGGAAGGCACATGCTCCAATCAATTCAAGATAGTCTGAGAAATAGATTGATTTGAGATTGGTCTCCCCTGAGAAAGCCTCTTCCGGGATGTCGGAAAAATCACCTTCGAATGAAGCTACCCAAACCTGATTGGCGGAGTCAAATACAATACTCTCAGGAGTCCGGCCGAATCCCTCAAACCCAAGAGCGCTAGTTCCATCCACAGTGGTGTACCAGATCTGGTTGTCAGCAGGAGCTGGAACAGTGGCCTTCACCCATCCGGTGCTCCTTCCGGAAGATATGTTGGTCGCGTTCTCGATATAGGTGTCGAGCGGGTTGTTGAAGGTCTTGAAGATGTTGCGGTCCAGCGACTTGACTGTAGTCAGCGAGTTGAAAGTCGCCTCGTACCCGTCGC
>ODAI010118370.1_pt1 | contig 10027 bp, 11 predicted proteins | sample 1539321 | NCBI WGS metagenome assembly ODAI01 (sample SAMN02144231, study PRJEB22623) | gut metagenome | biome: sheep rumen | host: Ovis aries | place: New Zealand | reverse complement strand
TACAGGAAGACATCATCAAATTAGAGTACAATTTGCATCACGTGGTTATCCATTAGTTGGAGATAATAGATATGGTAAATGTGAAAATAGAAATATATATTTATGTAGTTATCAATTATCTTTTTATCATCCAACAACAAAAGAATTATTAAAATTTGAAAGAATGCCTGAAAAAGACGATATTTGGCAGTTATTTGATTAAAAATAATTGCATTTATTGTTTTTTTTTGCTATTATATTAATAGAATAAAATAAGGGAGGATGAATATATGTTAGATTGGATTACCACAATACCTGGTATTTTAATTACATGTGGAGTTATTTTATTACTTATTGCCATCGTATTATTTATTTTAGGAAACAAAAAAGACAAAAGAACAAGCAATTTAGCAATGAATACAGGAGTTATGAATCAGCCATTAATTAATGATGAAGTTGTAACAAAAGAACAAGCTCCAATGATAATAGATGAACCAAAAGAAATAAATATGGGAGGAGTAAATCCAGCAAATCCTGCTATTGCAGACTTTACTCTAAGCAAAACAGAAACTACTGTAGAAGAAAAACCAGCAGTTGAACCTGTAAATACATTTAATTTTACAGCACCTGCTGCAGAGGCTACACCAGTATCAGAAAATACAAGTGTATATGATTTTAGCATTCCAGCTGAAATACCTGTAGTAGAAGAACAAACAACTGTTGAACCTACACCAGTTGTAGATACTACTCCAGAAGTAACACCTATTACTCAAACAGTTGAACCTGTAAATACGTTTAACTTTACAGCACCTGCTGTAGAGGCTGCACCAGTATCAGAAAATACAAGTGTATATGATTTTAGCATTACTACTGAAATACCTGTAGTAGAAGAGCATACAACTGTTGAACCTACACCAGTTGTAGATACTACTCCAGTTAGTGAGCCAGTAGTAGAAGAAATTAAACCTGTACAACCTGAAGTAACTATTTATGGTGGGAATGATCCACTTGTAAATACTCAAGTTTCTGAACCAGTTACTCATGAACCTTATATGGGTACTCCAGCGTTAGAACCTGTTACTCCAGCAGTTGAACCTGTAAATACATTTAATTTTACAGCACCAACTACAGCACCAGTAGCAGAAGAACCAAAAGTTAATGTAATGCCTACTATCTCAATTCCTGAAATTCAAGAAGTTAATGAAACAAAAGAAGAACTATAAAGTTCTTTTTTTCTTTCTACAAACATATAGTAAATTGTAGAAAGGAATGATTTAATATATATGGAAACACTTAAAGTTTCATCAAAGTCTAATCCAAATAGTGTAGCAGGAGCACTTGCTAATGTATTTAGAGAAAAGGGATTAGTAGAAATTCAAGCAGTAGGTGCAGGAGCTTTAAATCAAGCAATTAAAGCTATAGCAATAGCAAGAGGATTTGTAGCACCAAGTGGAAAAAATCTAGTATGTATCCCAGCATTTACTGATATAAATATCGATGGAGAAGAGCGAACTGCTATTAAATTAATTGTAGAAGCAATTTAATTGCTTCTTTTTCTTTACATAAAAAGATAATGTGTTATAATACAATTAATTTGGGTGATACTATGGCAAAAGAAAAAATAAGATATAAATATCATAGAATGCTAAAAGCACATAACATAAAGAGTTTTGATAACGTGTATTCTGAAGAACGTTATCAATTAAAAATAAAGAAGAATAAACCTAAAAATAAATACTTTGATCATTATGAATTTATTTCAGCTTTAAACTTAAGAGAACAAAGTATTGAATTATCTTTAAATAAATTTAGAGATTATTTAGAAAAATTTCCATATGATTATTCTGCATCTGCATATTTTATAACTACATTAATTACGGCTAAAAATTTACAAGAAGCTGAGTTAGAATTAAAAAAATTAGAAGAAGAAATTAAAATTGAATATGATAGATTAATAGCTGCAGCTGATATAGAAAAGATTAATAAGAGTATAGCTTTTTGTAAACTAAAACTATTAATGTATCAAGAAAAATATTCTAAAGCTTATAATTATTTGCTTGATAATTTAGAAATATTTGACACAGATCCTAGGTATCTTGAAGCTGTAAGAGTTTTTAGTGAAAAACAAATGGATTATTTTGATATGGAATCTATAAGTGATTTTGATTATTATGCGATTAAACAATTATTAAATTATTCACAAGAAGAGTTATTAGAACATATTAAACCACATTTATCAACTTTAGACGAAAGTGAAAAAGACAAAGCTGTATTTAATAATAATTTTCCAGTAGATAGAGTTATTGAAACAATAATGGAAGAATGTCCAAATGAAAAAAGAGTATATAGTGGTTTATATGAAGATGCTTATGTATTTAGATATGATTTATGTGGAAAAATAGGTAAAATGAATACCGATTTTTTTAAAGTGTTTACTTTCCATGATAGTAGTGAAATAATTAATATGTTACCCTGTCAACAAGGAGAATATTTTGATTATTATGATCTTAATTATTTAAAAGAAGAAAATGATAAAGTAAAAGTAAAAAGTGGACTAGACAGATTTAATAAAAGATATGGAAAAATACTTGATAAATAAAGAAAATTTGTCTATAATATATACTATAAAACAAATAAGAAAACCAATAATAGTATCTTATTTATAGAGAGTTAGTGGCTGGTGAAAACTAATATTAAGAACTATTTAATCTACTTTCTTTTGTGGCTCTAATAAAGCCCGGGAATTCCCGTTATCAAGAATTAAGTTAAATAAAGGATGGTACCGTCTTAAGACTCCTTAAGAGTACTATTCTTTTTTCTTTTTTTAGAAATAGGTTAGTGGTTTATAGAAAGAAGGAATAATATGTTAGATATTAAATTTGTTAGAGAAAACCCTGATAAGGTAAAAGAAAATATTAAGAAGAAATTTCAAGACCAAAAATTACCATTAGTAGATGAAGTAATTGAATTAGATGAAAAAGTAAGAAGCTTAAAACTAGAAGGAGATACACTTCGTAGTGAAAAAAATACTGCTTCATCAAATATTGGTTTAATGATGCGTGAAGGTAAAAAAGAAGAAGCTGAAAAAGCTAAAGAAAGAGTAAAAGAAATTAATGATAGATTAGCTGTTTTAGAAAAAGAAGAAGCTGAAATGGGAGCAATTCTAAAAGCTAAAATGATGGTTATTCCAAATATTATTGATGATTCAGTACCAGTTGGTAAGGATGATTCAGAAAATGTTGAAATTGAAAAATTTGGTGAACCAGTAGTTCCTGATTTTGAAGTACCATATCATGCCGATATCTTAGATAGTATTTCAGGTTTAGATAAAGATAGTGCAGGTAGAACTTCTGGAAATGGTTTCTATTATTTAATGGGAGATGCTGCTAGAATTCATTCAGCTATGCTAAGTTATGCAAGAGATTTCATGATTAATAAAGGATTTACTTATTGTATTCCTCCATTCATGATTAGAAGTGATGTAGTTAATGGTGTTATGTCATTTGCTGAAATGGAAGCTATGATGTATAAGATTGAAGGAGAAGATTTATATTTAATAGGAACTAGTGAACATTCTATGATTGGTAGATTTAAAGGACAAATCGTAGATGAAGCAAAACTTCCAATTACTTTAACTAGTTATTCACCATGTTTTAGAAAAGAAGTTGGAGCTCATGGAATAGAAGAAAGAGGTGTATATCGCGTACACCAATTTGAAAAACAAGAAATGGTAGTATTATGTAAACCAGAAGAAAGTATGGATTGGTATAATAAAATGTGGTCTTATACTGTAGAATTCTTTAGAAGCTTAGATATTCCAGTTAGAACACTAGAATGTTGTAGTGGAGATTTAGCTGATTTAAAAGTTAAATCATGTGATGTAGAAGCATGGAGCCCACGTCAACAAAAATATTTTGAAGTAGGATCTTGTTCAACATTAGGAGATGCTCAAAGTAGACGCCTAGGAATTAGAACTAAAGGAGAAAAAGGAACTTATTTAGTACATACCTTAAATAATACAGTTCTTGCTTCACCTCGTGGATTAATAGCTTTCTTAGAAAATAATGTTCAAAAAGATGGATCAATTAAAATTCCAGAAGCATTAAGACCATATATGGGTGGAATTGAAGTAATTAAACCAACAAAAGCATAGAAATATGCTTTTTTTATTGTATTTTTAAAAAAACTCTTTATAATAGTAACCAAAGGAGAATTTATGGAAAACTTAGACAAATTTGAAAAAGACATAGCTATGTATGAGAAAATAGTTGAAACAGTTGAAATGATTATTATTGCTAATAGAAGTCATGCTGGTAGACTAGGTGATGATTATTTTGCTCATAAAATTTTAAAGAATTTAGAAGAAATTCAAACAATACCTTATAAAGCAACAATAGGTCAACTAGTTAAGTATAAAGAAGATTATAAAAATTATCTAATTGATAGGTATAAAGGTGATTCAAAAAAAACATCAAGAATTTATGCGGTTGATAAAAGAGATTGGCTAATAGAAGAAGATGATAAAAAAGAAAAATTCAACTTAGTTTCTTTTATGACTTTAGACAGCTCCGATTGGTTTACAACTCTTTTAACTTCAAGATTAAGCCTTAAAAATCGTAGTTGCATATATATTGATGCTTTAAAATATGACGACAAATACTTTACTAATACTTTTGCAGATTCTTATAAAGATTTAATTTATGTAATATGTCTGTTTATTAAAATGGAACCTGGATTTAAGCGTCAACTATTTGATAGTTTAATTAGAGAAAGACCTTATCTTATAGGTGAATTACAAGAAAAGGGCTATGTTGATTTTAGCCAAGTATATGGTAATGCATATGATACATTATCAAAATTAATATCAAATTCTTCGACTAAATCAAGTTTTGACATAATTTATAATACACTATCTGATAGCGAAAAACAGGAGGTTCTTCCTGGACTAATTAGTATTAGAAGCAATAATAAGAATACTGTTTTTAATATGGTAGAAGATTTAAATTTTAAAGTAACACCAGAAATTATTGAAGCTTTACGTATCTATACTATGGATAATGATGGAAAACTTGATTATTACGATAAAGATTTTGATGCTTATCGCAACATAGTAGCAGATAAACTAGTAAGAAAAGCACATAATAAAAAAGAATATAAAGAATATAAAAAACTAGCTCAAGATTATCTAGATAAGACAGATTATAAAAAACAATTAGAACAAGAAATGATAGAAAGAAAAAAAATTGCCGCTGAGCAAAAAATAAAAAAATTAGAATTACTATCTAAACGTCATGAATTATCAACATTTTTATATAATTTAAATGATAAACTTCAAGAAGAAGTTCCTGGTAAAACTATAATTAAAAATATAAACTTTAAGAAATAATCTTAAAGTTTTTTTTGTATAAAAAAAATTATCCTATATCTTAATATAATAGGAGGCAAAAATATGGAAGAAAATTTTGAGTTGTATAAACATATCTTAAAAGATGCAGATATGTCTGTATTTAGTTTAACGAAACTATTAGATGGTTTAAAAGATAAGGATAATAAAATAAAAAAAACTATCGAAGACATTTTAAAGGGATATGAAAGATATCTAGAAGAGTGTAGGAAGTATCTAGAAGCAAATGATGTCAATTTAGAATACGATGGTATGATGGCTAAAGCAGGAGCTAAGATGGGGATTATGAAAGAAGTAAAAGATGATAATAGTGATTCGTCTATTGCTGATATGTTAATTAAAGGAGTAACAATGGGAAGTATAGATATGGAAAAGAAAATTAAAGATTATAGAGGTGAAGCAGATAAAGAAGAAATAAAGTTTGCTAAAAAGTTTTTAAGCTTTCAACAAGAAGTTATTGAGGGATTAAAGAAATTTTTATAAAATTAGCACTTGCACTTGACAAGTGCTAAAAATGGTAGTATAACATAATTGTAACAAAGGAGGAATGTATATGTTACCAATGAGAAAGTATTATTTAGATAGTATATTTGATGATTTCATGGATCGTAATGATCAAATGGATGTTATGAAATGTGATATCTATGAAAAAGATGGTGCTTATCACATAGAGGCAGATATTCCTGGTTTTAAAAAAGAAGATATTTCTGTTGAATGCGAAGATGGTTATATAACTATAAGCGCTGAAAAATCTACTGACAACGAAGAAAGAGATGAAGATAAAAAATATCTTAAACGTGAAAGATTTTATGGCAAAACTACTAGAAAATTCTACGTTGGAGATATTGACACAAATGATATCAAAGCAGAGTTTAAAGATGGAATTTTAAGTATTGTAGTTCCAAAAGAAGAAAAACAACCTAATAAAAAATCTATCAATATACTATAAAATAAAATAAATAAAAGCAGTTTTATAAACTGCTTTTTATTTTTCTAACTATATTGACATTAAATTATAGGTATGTTAGCATAGAAAGTACCTTGAAAAAATATGAACATGATGATAATCAAATGTCAAGAAAAATATATACTAAAGTTACTTTTAGTGTTAAAATTTGACATTTTTAGGGGTTTGTGGTAGAATATATAACTGTCCCGTGCATAAGAGGTGTTAAAAAATGTTTTATTCAGAGACAAAGACAATTGAATTAGTTAGCGAAGACCCGTCGCTGGTGTTTGAACTTATTAAAGAAGATAATATTGAGTTTGTAGATATGCTACTTAAGAAAAAAATAGTAGATATCAACACTTGTGATGAATTCGGTAACAACATACTTGTTAGATTATTAAAAATAGGAGCCTATGATGTAGTATTAAAACATATGACTAATAAAAATTGGGATGTTAACCATCAAAATATGGATGGTAATACCTTTGCTCACTACTTAGTATCTATCAACTATGTAAATGTTATTGGTATAATTAATAAATTAAAGAAAAATAAAGATTTTTTACCAAATATTAAAAATAATAAAGGTGAAACTATCTTAGATAAATCTATTAATGACAATTATATTTATACAACAATTAAAATATTAGAAGATTCTAGATTTAATAACATTGATGTATTATCATTTAAAAACTTATATGATACATATATAAAAAGTAACAATTACGGGAAATATTCAAAAGTTAATAATCTAGAAATAATAGTTAACAGCTTAGATAATAAAAAGTTATTACCAACTTTAGAAGAAATAATAGAATTTATTAAGAATAATTTCAATGCAATAAAAGAAGAAGTTTTAAATAGTAACAAATCTACAAGAATTGATACTATAATTCAAAATGTCTTAGAAGAAAGTACATTAAGCAATGCCTAAAGCATTGCTTTTATATTGTTTAAAATACTAAAATTTAGTATAATTTACTAGTAAAGGAAGTGAAGGTATGATATTACCAGATTATAAAGAAGCAAAAAAAAGAGGAAAAGAAAAAGTTATCCGTGAAGATTATGAATTAGACAATGAATATAAACAAATAGGTAAAGGAAAAACTTATTTTGTCAAAACTTATGGATGTCAAATGAATGAGCATGATAGTGAAAATATAAAAGCTATGTTAGAAGAAATAGGTTTTACTGAAGTTGATGATTATGAAAAAGCTGATTTAGTATTATTAAATACATGTAGTATTAGAGAAAATGCTCATAATAAAGCCTTTGGTATGTTAGGAAGACTTAAGCATTTAAAAGATGAAAAGAAAAATCTAATTATTGGTGTTTGCGGATGTATGGCTCAAGAAGAGGGAGTAGTAGATGAAATACTACATAAACATAAATATGTAAACTTTGTATTTGGTACTCATAACTTACACAGACTTCCATATTTAATAAATGAAAATTTAAAAACAAATAAACAAGCAATAGAAGTATATTCAAAAGAAGGTAACTTAATAGAAGGAATGCCTGTTAAAAGACAAAATAATTATAAAGCTTACGTAAATATTATTTATGGATGTGACAAGTTTTGTACATACTGTATAGTTCCTTATACTAGAGGAAAACAAAGAAGTAGATCTAAAGAAGATATCTTAAAAGAAGTAGAAGAATTAGTTAAAGATGGATATCAAGAAGTTACTTTGCTTGGTCAAAATGTAAATGCTTATGGAAAAGATTTTGATTATCCATACAGTATGGAAAACTTACTAGAAGATGTAGCTAAAACTAATATTCCTAGAGTTCGTTTTATGACTAGTCATCCTTGGGACTTTACAGATAAAATGATTGAAGTTATTGCAAAATATCCAAATATTATGCCTAGTATTCATTTACCTGTTCAATCAGGATCATCAAGAATCTTAAAACTAATGGGTAGACGTTATACTAAAGAAAGTTATTTAGAACTATTCCATAAGATAAAAGATACTATTCCGAATGTAGCAATATCTACTGATATTATAGTAGGATTTCCTGGTGAAACTGAAGAAGATTTTGAAGAAACATTATCACTAGCAGAAGAATGTAAATATGATAATGCCTTTACATTTATTTACTCTCCAAGAGAAAATACTCCAGCTGCTAAATTAGAAGATAATGTCACACTAGAAGAAAAAGAAGATAGACTTCATAGATTAAATGCAGTAGTTAATAAATACTTCTTAGAAAATAATGAAAAATTAGTTGGTAAAACTGTTAAAGTATTAGTAGAAGGTGTTAATACTAACGGTAAAGATGGAATGTATGGTTATACTGATACAATGAAACTAATTAATTTTGATGGATGTAGTAATTTAACTGGTAAAATAATTGATGTTAAAGTAACAGGAGCTAAAACGTGGAGCTTAGATGGAGAAATAGATGAATAATAAAATATTAAATGAAGTAGATAAAATTATTGAATTCATAAAAGAATCAGATGATTATAAAGATTATATCTATTTAAAAGATAAACTATCTAAACACGAAGAAGCTAATAATCTAATTAATGAAATAAAACTACTTCAAAAGAAAATAGTTAAATTAGAAGTAAATAAACAAGATACTAAAGACTTAGATAATAAAATAAAAGCTAATTTAGATGAATTAAATAAAATACCTTTATATAGAGATTTCATTGATAAACAAGAAATATTAAATGATTATTATCAAACTATAAAAAATAGATTAGATGAATACTTTTATAATAAAATGAATTAGGATAATTATATTATCCTTTTTTCATGCAACTTTTTTCCTCTTTAGCATAGATTAAACTAGAGGAGGGATTTTATGGCAAATACTCGTGAAATCGTAACTAAAGCAGTAGTAGGAAAGGGCAAAAAAACATTTACTACTAATAAAGAAGTAACTCCTGAATTTAAACCAAGTACTATTTTAGGATGTTGGGTAATAAATCATAATTTTAAAGGAGTTAAAAATGGTAATAAAATAGATATAGAAGGAAGTTATGATGTAAATATCTGGTATTCATGTGAGGGTGATACTAAAACAGAAGTAGTAAGAGATACTAATAAGTATAAAGAAGAAGTTAATGTTCCTCATACTAAAGATGAAGATATAACTAATGAAGACGTAATTATAAGAAGCCTAAAACAACCTACATGTACTAGATGTGATATTGTAGAGGGAAAGATAGAATATACAGTAGAAAAAGAATTAGGAATTGAAATAGTAGGAGATGTTAAAGTTAAAATAGCATATGATGATGAAGAGGATCCTTGGGATAGTCTAAATGATTCAAAAGATGAAGAAGAAATAAAAGAAGTAGAAAAAGAAATTGATGATAAAGTTAACGAAGAGTATCTTAAATAGATACTTTTTTTATGTTAAAAAAGCGAAAAAATGCAAAAAATGTATACTTATCCAACAAAAAAATGCTATAATAATGGTGAATTGGTTAAAAGCGATAAATACCATAATCCCATCGTGATATTTGCAGTGCGTTTTTTACTAATATAGCAGGTGATGCTTAATGGATAAAAACAAAATAAAAAAAAATTATAGGTTATTAATAATAATAGTAACGGGTATTGGATTATATTTAAACTTTAAATTTATTTCGGTAAGAACAGGAATATTGTATTTTACTATTCAAAGTAATATATTCTGCTTTTTATTCTATGTATTTGACTTAATTCATAGAT
>ODAI012847432.1_pt1 | contig 10029 bp, 8 predicted proteins | sample 1539321 | NCBI WGS metagenome assembly ODAI01 (sample SAMN02144231, study PRJEB22623) | gut metagenome | biome: sheep rumen | host: Ovis aries | place: New Zealand | reverse complement strand
GGAAAAAAAGTGTATCTTTGTTTTTGCGTTACATTGTGCCGCATTGGCACAATGCACTGAAATATAATTAGATACACAATGAATACTATTATAAAAATGAAGAAAAACACGCTTCGCTGCCGCCTGCAAAGGCTCACCGCCGCTGCCGCCGCACTGCTGACCCTGGCCGTACCGGCCACGGCGCAAGTGGTCCGCGACCCCCTGCCCATGCCCGCCGTGAGCACCGACTCCATCATGAAGCACATCATAGAGCTCTCGTCCGCGACCTACCGCGGCCGCCAGGCCGGCTGCGTCGGCTATGACGCCGCTGCCGACTATGTGCGCCGCGCCCTCGGCACCTACGGCATCGGCTCCGACCTCCAGCGTTTCACCCTCGAGGCCAACGAGGTGGAGAACTGCAAGTTCAACGTCTACACCCCCGGCACCAAGGAGCGCCGCACCTTCATCCTGGGCAACGACTACTGCTGCGCCGGCATGACCGGCCGCGGCTACATCGACTCGCGCATGGTCTTCGTCGGCTACGGCATCGACGACGAGGAGTACAACGAGTACGCCAAGGTCGACGTGCAGGGCCAGATAGTGGTGGTGCTGACCGGCCTGCCGGAGCATCCCTGGCTGCCCTCCACGGTGACCGACCACTACATCACCCTGCGCGACAAGGCCCGCGCCGCCGAGCGCCACGGCGCCATCGGCATGCTGGCCATCAACACCAGCCCCTCCTGCCTCCCCTACGAGCCCCAGGGCCGCATCTACTGCGGCGAGCCGCCCCACATGGGCACCTTCCCCATCCTGCAGCTGACCATGGACTGCGGCCGCGAGCTGCTCCTCGACGAGGACATTCGCCTCGAGGAGGCCATCGACAACATCGCCCGCGACCACACCCCGCAGTCCTTCACCCTCCGCCGCAAGGCTGAAATCGACGTCAACGCCATCTACCGCCAGCACGCCCTGACGGCCAACGTCATTGGCCTGCTGCCGGGCTACGACCGCAAGCTGAAGGACGAGCTCATCGTTGTCGGCGCCAGCCTCGACCACGTGGGCCAGCAGGGCGAAACCTGCCTCTTCCCCGGGGCCGACATCAACGCCTCGGGCGTGGCCTCGGTGCTCGAGGTGGCGCGCCTGCTCTCGCTGCCGAAATACCGTCCGCGCCGCAGCGTGCTCTTCGTCCTCTTCAGCGGCAGCGAGCAGCAGTTCCTCGGCTCGCGCATCTTCCTTTCGGGCTATCCCAAGCTGCGCAAGGTGGAGGCTTTCGTCAACGCACAGAACCTGGGCTGCGGCGACAGCCTGCTGGTGCTGGGCGACAACCACTACCCCGGCCTCTACCAGATGGCCCTCAAGCGCGATTCGGCCCACTTCTCCCTCATCTCCGCCCGCTCGGCCGGCGCCGCGCCCCGCGGCGACGCACGCGCCTTCGACCAGATGGGCATCCCCTCGCTCGTCTTCACCACCCTCAACGGCATGCAGCACAACCGCGTCACCACCGACGTGTGGGAGAACATCGACCGCCGCATCCTCTCCGCCGCCACCCAGGTGATGGTCGAGACCGTCCGCGAGCTCTCCGACGGCATCTACCAAGGCCGCAGCCGCAAAAGCAAGTCCAAGAAATTCATAGAATAACCTCTCGTCATATCAACCTGTCAACCTATCAACACATCCAACATGTGGACACTCTATAAGAAAGAACTCCGAGGTTTCTTCTCCTCGCTCACCGGCTACCTCACCATCGCCGTCTTCCTCGTGCTGACGGGCCTGATGCTGTGGGTGCTGCGCAGCGACTTCAACATCCTCGACTACGGCTACGCCTCGCTCGACGGCCTTTTCCTCATCGGCCCCTTCCTCTACCTTTTCCTCATCCCCGCCATCACGATGCGCTCCCTGGCCGAGGAACGCCGCACCGGCACGCTGGAGATGCTCCTCACGCGCCCGCTGGGCGAGTGGACGGTGGTCTTCGCCAAATTCCTGGCGGCGTGGACGCTGGTGTTCATATCGCTGCTGCCCACCCTGGTGAGCTATTTCAGCGTCTATGCCCTGGGCGACCCCGTGGGGACCATCGGCGCCGGCTCGGTCGTCGGCTCCTACATCGGCCTCCTGCTCCTTGGCGGCGCCTTCACCGCCATCGGCCTCTTCTGCTCGTCGCTGACGTCGAACCAAATAGTCTCCTTCATCCTCTCTGCGCTGCTTTGCGCCGTGGCCTACCTCGGCTTCGAGTCGGTCTACAACATGGGCATCCTTGGCCCGGCCGACCTCTTCGTCAAGCAGCTCGGTGCGGCGCACCACTACGAGAGCATCAGCCGCGGCGTGGTCGACACGCGCGACGTGCTCTACTTCCTCTCCGTCATGGCGCTCTTCCTCATGGCCACGCGCATGGTGCTCCAAAGCCGCCTGTGGAACGGCTGGCATGGCCGCAAGAACCTGCGCCGCAGCCACTGGATCGAGCTCGGTGCCGCGGTGCTTATCATCGTGTCGGTCAACGTGATAGGTAAATACCTCTTCCTCCGCCTCGACCTCACTTCCGAGCGGCGCTACACCCTCTCCAAGCACACCAAAGACCTCCTCAAGCGCATCGACGAGCCGGTGCTCTACCGCGTCTACCTCGAGGGCGAATTCCCGGCCGACTTCAAGCGGCTGCAGAACGAGACCAAGGAGATGCTCAACCAGTTCCGCGCCTACAACAGCAACATCGACTACGAGTTCGTCAACCCCAACAGCTTCGACACCCGCGAGGAGCAGCAGGTCTTCTATCAGAAGCTGGCCGCCAAGGGCATCCAGCCCACCCAGATACAGGTGCAGACCGAGAACGGCATGACGCAGCAGATACTGCTGCCGGCGGCCGACGTCATCTACCAGGGCCTCGAAACATCCGTCCAACTGCTTCAGAGCCAGAAATATGTCAGCCAGGACGACCTGCTGAACAACTCGGTCCAGAACCTGGAGTACGCCCTCACCAGCGCCATCCGCGCCCTGGCCCGCGGCCAGAAGCAGAAGATAGGCTTCCTGCAGGGCCACGGCGAGCTCTCCGGCCCGGTGCTCTACGACATCCAGCGCGCCCTCCAGGAGTTCTACAGCCTCGACTACGTCACCATCGACGGCCAAATCCAGTCCCTCACCATGCACCGCCAGAGCAAGAGCGACTCCAGCTACCGCTTCATCAACCGCTTCGACCTCCTCATCGTGGCCAAACCCACCGAGCACTTCACCGACCAGGACCTCTTCATCCTCGACCAGTACATCATGCACGGCGGCAAGGTGCTTTGGCTCCTCGACCCGCTGGCGGCCGACCTCGACTCGCTGCAGTCGCGCGGACAGTTCCTCGCCACTCGCTACGCCACCGGCCTCGACGAGATGCTCTTCTCCTACGGCGTCCGCCTCAACCCCAACCTGCTGATGGACATCCGCTGCCGCCCCATCCCCATGCAGGTGGGCATGGTGGGCGAAAAGCCGCAGTTCCGCTTCGTCCCCTGGTACTACTTCCCCGAGCTCATCCCCACTTCCGAGCACCCCATCGTGCGCAACCTCGACGTCATCAAGACCGACTTCATCTCCAGCATCGACCTCATCGACAACGACATCCGCAAGACCGTGCTGCTCACCTCGTCGGAATACACCCGCGTCAAGAACGCCCCGGCCCTGGTCGACCTGGCCGATGCGCAGGCCGAGCCCGACCAGCGGCTCTACAACCGCTCCTCGCTGCCCGTCGCCGTGCTGCTCGAGGGCGAGTTCCGCTCCGCCTGGCGCAACCGCCTCAGCCCCCACCTCACCAGCCAGGAGGCCATCGGCTACAAAGAACTGAGCCAACCCACCAAGATGATTGTCATCTCCGACGGCGACATCATCCGCAACCGCGTGGGCACCGAAGACGGCGCCATCTTCCCCCTCGGCCTCGACAACTACACCCAAACCCTCTACGCCAACCGCGACCTCATCCTCAACGCCGTCAACTACCTCGTCGGCGACGACGGCCTGCTGGCCTCCCGCTCGCGCAACATCAAACTCCGCAAGCTCGACGTCATCAAGGTGCGCAACCAGCGCGGCCTCTACCAGGGCATCAACCTGGCGCTGCCCCTGCTGCTGCTGGCCGCCGCCGGAGGCGCCATCGTGCTGGCACGAAAAAAGAACTACACCAAATCCTAAACTCCCCCCGTGTCCGCGATTGTCCGCCCCCCCGGACAATCGCGGACAATGCCCTCCTATTCCCCTACCGTTCCCCTACCATTCCCCTGGAAATCCCCACCCAAAAAACCAGAAAAAAGAGACATATCGAAATGAAAAAACAGACCAAAATCGTCCTCATAGTGGCCGCCGTGGTGGCCGTGGTGGCTGTCGTGGTGGCTCTGAGCCGTTCGCGCAGCGCCACCTTCGACCAGGACTACCACATCGCCGACACCTCCACCATCACCCGCGTCTTCATCGCCGACAAGCAGGACAACCACGTAACCCTGCAGCGCGAGGCCGACAGCAACTGGGTGGTGGATGGGCAATATGCGGCCAACCAGCCCCTGGTGGACCTGCTGCTCGAAACCCTGCGCGACATGCGCATACGCCAGCAGGTGAACAAGAACGCCATCCCCAACGCCGTCAAGGACCTCGCCGCACGCGCCATCAAAGTGGAAGTCTACCAGCGCAAGCCCCTGGTGAGCCTCTTCGGCGGACGCATCGCCCTCTTCCCCCGCGAGCGCCTGACGGCGACCTACCACGTTGGCCGCGAGACCCAGGACATGATGGCCAGCTTCATGTATCGCGAAGGCGACAAAGTGCCCTACATCATCCACATCCCCGGCTTCCGCGGCTTCCTCACCCCCCGCTTCCCGGCCGACCCGCTCAAGTGGCGCAGCCACACCATTGTCGACCTCGACGTGTGGGCTATTGCCCGTGTGGAACTCTCACTGCCGGAGACCCCCGCCGAAAGCTTCGCCGTTGTGCGCGAGGGCGAAGGCTTCGCGTTCGAGCTGCTGGAGCCTCATCGCCGCGTCGACGGCTTCGACACCGCCCGCGTGGCTCAGATGCTCTCCTCGTTCACCTGGCTCAATTTCGACGAATTTGCCTCCATCGTGCCGAACTCGTTTGCCGACTCGTGCGTCAGCGGCGCCCCTCGCTCCATTCTGCGTGTGACCGACACCGCGGGCCATACAACGCAGGTGGCCACATATATCAAATACTCCAACCCGGAAGACCGCGTGAACATGGCTGACGACGAGATGTATGAAACCTTCGACCTCGACCGCCTCTATGCCATCGTGCAGCGCAGCGCCGACGGCAGCGGCTCCGGTGTCGCGCCGCAGGACACGGTGCTCATCCAGTACTTCGCCTTCGACAACATTTTCCAACCCGCCTCCTACTTCATTGGAAAAGACATAAAACTGCAACCATGAAACCCCTGATACTTATCACCAACGACGATGGCTTCGCCGCCAAAGGGCTGCGTGTGCTCGACGAAATCGCCATGCAGTTCGGCGATGTCGTCGTCATGGCCCCCGAGCGCAACGCCTCCGGCACCAGCCACAGCATCACCTCCTCGCGCCCGCTGCGCGTCAGGGAGGTGAAGCAGGCCGACGGCCTCAGCGTCTATGCCTGCGACGGCACCCCGGTCGACTGTGTCAAACTGGCCATCGAACACTTCTGCCCCCGCCCGCCGGCCCTCGTGCTCTCCGGCATCAACCATGGCTCCAATGCCTCCATCAACGTCCTCTATAGCGGCACCCTCGGCGCCGTCATCGAAGCCACCACCCTCGGCTTCAACGCCATAGGCTTCTCCTTCCTCAGCCACAACCCCGAGGCCGACTTCTCGGGCGCCATCCCCTCGGTCACCGAAATCATCGCCACCGCACTCGAAAAAGGGCTGCCGCCCAACGTCTCCCTCAACGTCAACATACCCCGTCTGCCCGCCGACCAAATCAAAGGTCTGCGTGTGTGCCACGAAGCCTCGGCCCGCTGGCTCGACAGCTTCGAGAAGCGCATCGACCCGCAGGGGTTCCCCTACTGGTGGCTCACCGGCAAATTCCAGTGCGACAACCCGCCCGAAACCTCCGACCAGTGGGCCCTCGAGCATGGCTACGTCTCCATCGTGCCCATCCACCCCGACTTCACCCACTACCAGGCCATCCCCGTACTCACCAACACCTTCGGCCATGCTTGAACGACTCTTTGCCCGCGACACCATCGCCACCGGCCTCATCCTGGGGCTTGGCTCCATGGTCCTCACCGCGCTGCTGCTTTCGGCCGGCCTCCTCATTGCCGGGCAGCCCCTCGGCGCTCACCTGCGCTGGTATGCCGCCTGCTTTGTGCCGCCGCTGCTACTGATGCGCTATGCAGTCAAACTCCAGCACTCCACCACCACCAAGACTCTCATCATCACCCTCTTCCTCACCTTCCTGCCCTTCATGGCCTACCTCATTCGTTCCAACAACCTGCCCATGCAATGAAGTATTATGTCATAGCCGGTGAAGCCTCGGGCGACCTCCTCGGAGCCCACCTCCTGCGCGCCCTGCGCCAGCTGGACCCCGCTGCCGAGTTCCGCTTCTGGGGCGGCGACCGCATGGCCGGCGAGGCCGGCTCGCCGGTGCGCCACATCCGCGACCTGGCCATCATGGGCTTCGTCGAAGTGCTGCGCCACCTCCGCACCGTGCTCGGCAACATAAGCTTCTGCAAGCAAGACATCCTCCAGTGGCAACCCGACGCCGTCATCGGCATCGACTACCCGGGCTTCAACCTTAAAATCGAGCGCTGGGCCCACGAACAAGGCTTCAAGGCCATCCACTACGTCTCGCCCCAGCTCTGGGCCTGGAAGAAAGGACGCCTCAAAGGCATGCGCCAATACCTCGACCGCCTCTGCTACATCCTCCCCTTCGAGCAGCAGTTCTACGCCGCCAACCGCATGCCCCGGGCCACCTACGTCGGCCACCCCCTCCTCGACGCCATCACCCCCCACTCAAACAATCAAGCACTCAAGCACTCAAACAATCTGATAGCCCTTCTCCCCGGCAGTCGCAAGCAGGAGATACGCAACAGCCTCCCCGCCATGCTACGCCTCGCACAGCGGCACCCCGAATACCAATTCGCCGTGGCCGGCATGAGCATCGTGGGCGAAACGTTCTACAGCAGCCTGATACCCGCCGGCAGCAATGTCGCCGTGCGCTACGACCAGACCTACCCTCTGCTCGCCGAGGCCCACGCCGCTGTCGTCTGCTCCGGCACCGCCACCCTCGAGACTGCCCTCTTCCACGTGCCTCAAGTGGTCTGCTACCGCGCCAACCCCATCTCCATCGCCTTGGCCAAAGCCCTCGTCGGCAAGCGGATCAACCACATCGCCCTCGTCGACTTGATAGACGATAGCAACGTGGTCACCGAATTGCTGCAGGAGGACTTCAACGACCAGCGCCTCGAAGAGGAGTTCCGCCTCATTGCGACCGACGCCGGCTGCCGCGCCACCATGCTCGAGGGCTACCGCCGCGTGGAAGCCAAACTCGGCGGCCCCGGCGCCAGCCTCCGCACCGCACAAGCCATCATCGACACTATCAACGCATGAAACGCATCATACTTATACTACTGCTTATGGGAGCCACCCTCGCGGCCCACGCCGACAAGGTGAAGGTGCGCCTCTACAGCAACAACACCATCAGCTCCCTCACCATATCCTTCGACCTCGGCGCCTACAACCTCTATGTCGACGGCAACCGCCTGCTGGAGGACATGGTGGGCGACGGCCGCTCGGTGACCATCCGCGCCAAGGGGGGACAGATGAACGTCAAGGTGAACGAAACCGACTACGGCACCTTCAGCAACCTGCGCCTCGAGGCCACCGACACCGCCTGCATCCTCTGCATCAACCCCGAAGGGTGCAAGCAGCGCACCTATGAGGGCGACCTCGAAGTGAAGCCCCACAAGAGCGGCAACCTGATGCTGCTGAACGATGTGGAGTTCGAGACCTATATCGCCGGTGTGGTGCAGAGCGAGATCTACGGCAAACATACCGACATCTTCCGCATCCAGGCCATCATCAGCCGCACCTGGGCGCTGCGCAACATAGGCAAGCACCGCGGCGACGGCTACAACTTCTGCGACCAGACCCATTGCCAGGCCTCCCTCAACCGCTGCATCCGCCCCGACATCATGATGGGCGCCATACAGAGCAGCGGCGAGACGCTGGTGGACAGCGAGGGTAAGCTGATAGAGACTCCGTTCCACTCCAACTCCGGCGGCCAGACGGCTAACTCGGAGGATGTGTGGCGCGCGGCGCTGCCCTATCTGCGCTCGGTGGAGGATACCTTCTCATTCCGCATGCGGCAGAGCGACTGGACCAAGACGGTGAGCGAGAGCCGCTGGCTGGACTACTTTGCCAAGAAGCACAAGCTGAACACCAAAGACCCCGCCGTGCGCGACAGCCTGCTGCACTTCACGCAGACCGAGCGCAAGGTGCGCATCATGGGGGTGCCGCTGACGAGGGTGAGGGTGGACTTCCAGCTGAAGTCGACATTCTTCTCGGTGGAGTGGGACAGTGTGGAGCACAACGTCATCATCAACGGCCACGGCTACGGCCACGGTGTGGGTCTCAGCCAGGAGGGAGCCATCCGCATGGTGGGCCTCGGATTTGCCTACGACTCCATACTGCAGCACTACTACACCGGCGCCCAGCTGTACCACGACCCGACGTCGAACCGCAACTATGTCGAACAATACGTAACCCAGATAGCCCGCATCATCGAAGAGGACAAGAACAAGAATACTCAGATCCGCTCGAAGAAGGACGACTGGCTGGGACGCCTCTTCCGCCTGCGCGACCGCGAGGAGCGCGAGGAGGTATACGTCGAATCAGAACAAGACAACGAAAAAGACTGGCAATATGATTGGTAATATAAAAAGGATATTCCTGGCAGCGCTGGCGATGCTGGCCCTGACAGGGGCGCAGGCGCAGGTGCAATGGAAGACCATCGACGAGGCGTCGAAGGCCAAGATAGGCACGAAGCTCTACTTTGTGGACTTCTACACCGACTGGTGCGGCTACTGCAAGAAGATGGACCGCCAGACTTTCACCGACCCCACGGTGGCGAAGATATTGAACAAGTACTACTACCCCGTGAAGTTCAACGCCGAGAGCAGCCAGACGGTGCAGTGGGCCGGCAAGACCTACCGCCCGGCCGGCGGCCGCGGGCGCGCCCACGAGCTGGCCGCCGGCCTGCGCGGCTACCCCTCGTATGTGCTCTACCGCGCCGACGGCTCGCCGATGCAGATCATCCCGGGCTTCTCCCCGCCGCAGGACTTCGCGGTGGTGCTCTGGTACTTTGCTTCGGGCGACTGCGACCGCTACCCCTTCGAGCAATACCAGAAGATCTTCGACAAGGAGATTAAACCCACGATGATGAAACAACTAAAATAAGATAGCACTATGGGATTTTTCGACTTTTTGCGCAAGAGCAAGGAAGAGGAGCGCCAGACGCTGGACCAGGGGCTGGCCAAGACCAAGGAGAGCTTCTTTCAGAAGCTGGCCAAGAGCATCGTGGGCAAGAGCACGGTGGACGATGCCGTGCTGGACGACCTGGAGGAGACGCTCATCACGAGCGATGTAGGAGTGGAGACCACGCTGAAAATCATCGACCACCTGCAGGAACGCATCCGGCGCGACAAATACATCAGCACCTCGGAGCTCAACAACATACTGCGAGCCGAAGTGGCGCAGTTGCTGCGGCAGCCGCAGAGCCAGTTCCCCGCCACCTTCGATGCGCCGCTGCCGAAGAAGCCCTATGTAATCCTGGTGGTGGGTGTGAACGGCGTGGGCAAGACGACCACCATCGCCAAGCTGGCCTACCAGTACAAGCTGGCAGGCCGCCAGGTGATGCTGGGTGCCGCCGACACGTTCCGCGCTGCAGCGGTGGAGCAGCTGATGACGTGGGCCGAGCGGGTGGAGGTGCCCATCGTGCAGCAGGGCATGGGGGCCGGCCCGGCCAGCGTGGCCTACGACACACTGCAGAGCGCCATGGCCAAGGGCAGCGACGTGGTGATCATCGACACCGCCGGGCGCCTGCACAACAAGATAGG
>ODAI010104821.1_pt1 | contig 10029 bp, 10 predicted proteins | sample 1539321 | NCBI WGS metagenome assembly ODAI01 (sample SAMN02144231, study PRJEB22623) | gut metagenome | biome: sheep rumen | host: Ovis aries | place: New Zealand | reverse complement strand
GCCGTCTCCAGCTGCTCCTTCAGCTTTTTCAGGCACCCGCGAGGCAAGGCGACAAAATCTTCTGTATCACGGAAGCATTGTATTCGGCGAGGAATCTGCTTGGTGGAATAGCTCATAGCCCGCATCTTATAAAACTGTGGGTTACTGAAGGTGGCCATCTTGCGAATAAGGTTCATAGTACGCGGCTTAACAGACTGCTGGGGAATATAGATGCAGTCTGCCAGTGTAAGCCTCAGGGGGCCCCTTACGTCAGACCGCTCCAATATCACTTTAGACTTAGGCTCCCAAGGCTTTAAATCCAGCTCAGTCTCATTTTCCTCCAGGAGGGCTGGCAAATCCTGCGGTCCCCATTCTGTGAGCTTGTTTCCCACAAATTCTCTAGACAGCAATTTCTTTTGCTCCAGATATCCCCATTGGTCTGGTATAACCTCCCAGTTCTCATCGACAAATACAGAATTATTCTGTTTGCGAGGGAGACCTTGCAAGGGCAGTGCAATGAGATTCCCCATACCACCGGCGGGCATCTCGTCCTGATTAGGCATCATGCGGTCAAAAGTGTTGAAATCCCTCTGATGTACTTTTTCTGCTCCCTTAGCCAGAAGTGCTGCACCGAATCTCCGTGCCAACTTTGCCTCCAGCGGCTCGTCAAAGAAAATCCAGACATGAGCACCCTTGCCAGAACGTGACCGTTCCAGGGCTGTGTCAATACCATAGCTCTGGCATATCTCTCTTAAGAGACGTGCCTCCTCCTGCCATGCCACATGAGACCCATCATGGTCATCAAAATCGAACACCAGAAATTTGCAGGTGGAATCCTCTAAAAGAGCATACGTTCCAACTACATAAGGCCTTCCACGCTCATCCTGCCCTACCAGATGCTTGTATGCCACGCTCTCAGTAAAAGGAACCCAGGCTTGTTTGTTGCATTCATGACATTTGATTCCCCGCGTCTTCTTTGGGCATATGGGTGTCCAGCGATTGCTGCAGACAGGACTGTAGCCAGCTCTGCCGTCTTTGCTCTCCCACCGCTCTGCATAAAAATCTCTTCTTGCGCAAAAGAGCTTCATGAAAAGATTAACACGGCGTTTCGCTTCTGCCGCCGAATCAACATATCTGGGAGGCTCAGGCTTGGGCTCATATGGGATGCCATGACTTTTCAATAGGCCTCTCAGCCGTTCAACCTCGGCCAGCAATCGCTCATTCTCCTGCCGCAGTGATTCTATTTCCTTCAGAGCCACCTTATCCCCCCATTCTCTATAAAACTATTTCAGCTTCAAATCCAACAGTACCTTGTCAGTCTCCCACGGAGAGATGACCGTGTACTCAATCTTGCCAGCTTCCAGCACTGCCTTGATCTGCGCATCCTTTTCCTTGGCCCTTTCCAGATTGGTCTCCTTACGCCCGTCAATACTTATAAACTCATCATTCCGGCGCAACAAGTACTCCACATTGTCAAACTTCCGATGCTCATGCATGACCAGAGCATCAAAAATCTCCTCCGGCTCATTGTTGTAGATGATATTCAGTGGCAATGGAGAATCGCAAATGGCGTACTCGACCCCGTACCGCTCCAGCGTTTTAAGCCTGTGCACCTGTTCTGCAAATAGATACAGCTGATCCTGCACTATATCCGTGGCGTTCTGGTACCAGAGCCACTTGGCATACTCTCCCACCAGTTCTGTCTTGTATCCCTTGCGCTTCAGCTTGGAGAAAATATCCGCCGCAATAGTACTCTTGCCTATTCCGGCCCCACCATAGAAATTAATAACCTTCATTCATACCTCACAGCTGCCTTGCTCAGGGCAGTTTCTCCAGAAGCTTAACCTCATTGCCGTCCTGATACTTCACTGACGTTACCTTGGCCTCATACTTATACCCCTGTCCCTGAGACTTGATTAGTTTGCTGTCAGTAAAAATATTCAGGTCCTTAACCATCTGCATGTTCTCCGTGCTACCAGCAGCTCCATGCGCTTTATAAGTATAGTGGATAGTGGAGCTTTCACCCTGGGGATCGGTTACCAGTATCTCCCCATCAAAACTCTCCACTGCCTTGCTGCCAATCTCTGCAGTGCCACTTATCAGGAGCTTATATGAGAAGCCAAAGCCGTCTTCCTGACTGACAGCCCCATTGAAGCTTCCCAGCTTCAATGCACTGTCAATCTCATCCTGAATGGGCTTGTTAAGCTCAGCCAGCTTGGCTTCCTCAGCCTTTTTCACTTCCTGCAGGAACTCCTTGAGGTTAGAAATCTTCCTGACCTTCCATGTGCCATCATCCAACTGGCTCATATTGACTTTTATCTCGAAATCCTTGCTCAGTTTGTCATTGTGGAGCCCAAGCACCACCGTAGCTGTATCTCCATCAGATGTAGTGGCCTTCACCCCAGTGAATTTCACCTCATCAGCATGGGTCTGGTTCACCAGATTGCCAGCCATTGCCTCATCAGGCTTCTCCTGGTTCTTTTTATCCTCGTCCTTGGCTTTACCAACCTCGCCCTTTTCTACATACTCCTTCATGGCCTCTTCAACGGCTTTGGTAACCACAGGCTTAAACATTTGGGCAAAGCCTGCAGCCATCTGCTTGGTATTACTGTCCATAGTCTTGTCTTCTTCCATGGCAGCAATGATGAGGTCATCAAATGCAGCCTCAGACACCTCATTCACATCTACGTGACGGCTGAACTTATCCCAGTTGTGCTCCTTGACCGCATCCTGTATCAGTGTCAAGGAATACGTTGGTGTCCTCTTGTAATAGATGTATCCTCCTACACCTGCCACGACCAACAGCACTGCCACCAAAGCAGCCATAATCTTCTTGTTCATCTTGTAATCTTCCCCATCCTTGTTTTTTTATTACAAAGTTATCGGTGCCCTATAGATACCACAAAGTATAGTTTATACACGACTGCCTCAGGATGGCAGTCAATTCTAAACGTTATTACGTCATATATATCCTATAATTCATAATCTCAGGCAGGCAGAACGCCTTAGATACTACTTCGGCAGATTGGCCTTCCATATGTTCCCAGCCTGTCATATGCGTTCCAGGCCTATTCCATATATTCGTTCCCAAAGAGTCGAATAAGAACAATTCCCCTTTCTCGTTTCCGACTCCAGTCTGATGCTTGCCCCTGCTTACATTTGGCATCCCGTATTTGATTTTATTCTCATTAGTCGCTTTATTGAACATAGCTCTTGCAATTTTTTCTGATTTCGTGAAAAAGATTACACTGTAGGCCCACACATGTTCATTGTTATCATCGGTATGAATTTGTATAACCTCATATACCGGGTCAAGTTCGCCAATATTTCTATAAATATAGTAATACCGATGGTGAACGTTTGGATCTAAATTTTTGATTTCGCCACCATCAACTATTGTCCATTGAGATGCGCCTTTGAAATTTGCCATCAAATCCTTAACACTCATCCCATTATAAATCGTATATAGCACATCTCCTGCATTGATAACTGCATCGACTTCAGCTAAATGAGCTTGCGTCACTTCCGCAGCCCTTGCCATACTGCCACCGACCAGAGTTATAGCCATCACAAAGACTATCAGCACCTTTTTCAGCATCATATTCTCCCTCCCGTCACTTCATCAAAAGCACCACGTCAGATCAGGTAGCCACAGTCATCTCTTCATCAGATCCTCTGCCAGCATCCCTGCTGCCACATCCTCAGCTTCATCCACGGCCTTCATATAGCCTCGCATATCTCCAAGCTCGGCTCCGGCCTGTATGGCCATGCCATAGACATCATCATAGATACCATCTGCATAGCCGCTTAAGGCCTTCACCAGCCTGCGCTGCTCGTCCTCCGACACACTGTATTTCTCAAACATTTCTGCCAGCATAGCTTCAGCCTTCTTCTGGCTCTTCATTGTCTTCTCAGATAAGCCTTCTCTCAGGGCTGTGCTTATGTCTACCTTTTCCACTGCAAATACCTGCCCCCTTCCAGATTTCTGTCTGCCCTCTATTTTACACCCCCAACCCCATTTCCGCCAAATCATTACAAACCATTACAACAACACCTTCAAAGCATTATCTGGTGGCGGCGGCCACCATGGCTTTTTCTCATTACAGATTTTTTGTTTTTGGCCGCCGCATTGTACATGTTCCGCAGGGGAGGTGCAAGGGTTCGCTTCGCCGCTTCGCGCCCTTGCACCTCCCCTGCTCCACATGTTTACAATTTGCGTCAAAAACAAAAAAAATCGGCGGGCAGGCGTCGGAGGGAGGTTAACACTCACCTGCAAAGTTAATCGTTGTTGTTAGTTTGCAAAGGAGAATGTACCATGAATGTCGTTGAACTTACTGGCCGTATTTCCCAGGATATCAAACTCAATACCACCAACGGAGGCACCTCTGTGGCCACCCTCAACCTCGCTATCAAGCCCGACTTTGTTAAGAATGGCGAGGAACCCAAGCCCGATTTCATTCCTGTCACCGTATGGGGTAATCTGGCCGATGTCTGTGCCGAAAACCTTTGCAAAGGCTATCTTGTGGGCATAACTGGGAGGCTCCAGCGCCGTACTTACGACACCGCTGAGGGCGAACACCGCTATGTTACCGAAGTAGTAGCCGACAAGGTGGAATTCCTTTCCAAGCCCAAGGCATCAGAGGAAGCGCCCGCAGAATCCAAGAAGTCCAAGGCCAAGAAAGCAAGCTGACGATAATATTAAGCGGCGGGGGCTGGCCTTCAGCCAGCCTTCCACCATATTTTTACTGCTGACAGGAGGATTATCATGGATAAGGATTTGCAGTTTGCAACAAACGCCGAGCTTCTTGCTTCCCTGCTGGGAATGCCTGCTGAAAAACTGGGGGCTGTGGACTTGACGAAAATCCTCAGTGCTCCACGCTCCTTTGAAGGTGTGGGAGAAAAACGCGCTGAGAAAATATATGTTGTCAAGGAAGTAGTAAGGCGCATTATGGAAACTCCAGAATCTTATCCCATGATAATACATGGCCCAGAGGATGTTTATCATTTTATGCGCCCCAGATTAGTCCACGAAACCAAGGAGCATTTTTTAATTGTAATTCTAAACACCAAGAATTCTATTCTTGCCACCCCTACCATTTCTGTTGGTTCCCTGACTGCTTCTGTGGTTCATCCCAGAGAAATCTTTTCTGAAGCCCTTAAATATCCTTGTGCTTCTATAATACTGGTTCATAACCACCCTAGCGGCAACTCAGAGCCCAGCCGTGAGGATATCGCAGTTACAAAAAGAATACAAAGTGCAGGCAAGGTGTTGGACATACCAGTTTTAGACCACATTATAGTAGGTGAACATACCTTTTCCAGCCTTAAGGAAAAAGGATTAATGTCAAATGATTGATTTTTTTCTTTGAAAGCAGGTGGAACAATGCAGGAAATTACAGAATTTACTCCCGCTGATTCTAATCTTTGGATACGTTTGGAGAATCACCACAGGTTTTGCTACTACAGAATTCCAGAAGAATGGCTTTTCCCCTATGTCCCCCTTTACTATGAGGACGCTTTGGAAGATCGCGTATTATATGACGATGTAATGGAAATCATCGAAAAGGACGGCTTTGATGTAAGCGTGTTGCCACACATTGAAGAATGCTCTACCGCCTTGCAATACATATGGCACAGGCTCACTCAATCAGATTTTAATCATGTTTACATCGAAGATAATGAAGCTGAGTTAATGAAATGCCTTAATTTGACAAAGGCAGAATTCATCTCCCAGGTGGATAGTGATATCAAAAAATACAAGCTGCAACACCTTATAACCAAACATCAATGTCAAGTTATCTACGAATGTCACGGTGACCTTCAAAGCCTGTTTAGTGAAAAAAACGTATAGAATCACTTATGAACATTTCCATCGTCCCTAAATTTTTACTGGTATAAGCCCCTGCGGGGGCTTTTCCCGCCGCCAAAGCATTACAGCATACCATTACATAATATTACAGCCTCTAAATCATTACAAACAATTACAACGACATTTCATTATCTGCTGTCCTTTGCTTATGTCATGGATGAATACAAGTGTATATTTTGTGTAGATATAATTTACATTTGCTTACAAGTTTTCACTATGATCTACAAACTTCGAGAAAATGCTTAAGAAATATTGAACTTCTACGATATATTAAGTACACATACATGGTTCGGTTTAGAAAAATATATGCTATGTTTCCTTAAAACAATATGTAGTATTTATTACATATGACGAACACTATATATTGTTGCACCGTTCCATAACTCAGGACAAAGCAAGACTTTTTATCTAAACCATACATGCCGATAACCATACTTGATTACGAAAGGATGTACTCTTATGGCTATTCGTTCAAATGCACAGGCTCTCATGCCGAATCTCATGTCACAAAATAATTCAAAGGCCAGAAAGACACCATCACTTAGCATAGCGCCATCAATGTCGTACCGAGATATGTTAGATGAGGAAACTAAGTTTTACGATTCCAGTAAGAAATCATACAATGCGTCTGAACATTTATCAGTAACATCCAAATCTGGTGAAAACGGTCAGACAGTTGCAACTAATAAAAAAGTTGTATTAGGCGACTTTAATAATGATGGGAAGATAAGCCTAAATGATATTGCAAAGTTAGAACTGCATCTATCTGGTAAAGGAAAATTCAGTAGCAAAGACCTGGAGATTGCAGATATAAATCAGGATGATAGGGTAGATGCTGCGGACATCAACCTTCTTGAATTAATATATATTGGAAATGAATCTTTGCGTACGAAAAATATATCCCCACAATATGAAAAAGAATTAACTATAGATAATTTCCCTAGTTTTCCTGAATTGGCTATTTCTGAGGACTCTGTTCGCTTGGTTGACAAGCCAGGCGAGGGGGGAAATACCATTAGTGTACCAAAGGACGAAGAAAAATTTAACAAAGGTCAGAACTACTTGTGTTTAGTGGATGATGAAGCGGTAGAAATATTAGACATAACAAATATAAATGGTGTAGACTGGGTTAAAGTAAAACGTTCAGTAGGAAGTGTAAAAGTTGGTTGGCTAAAAATAACTCATCTAAACCCTGAAAGTTCAGATTTTTCGATAATACCAGCAGGTAATAAAAATTACACTATAAATACCGATAGTATTACTCTTTGGCGCGAGCCAGAGGATAGTAACTATAATTCATTTTTCAGGGAGAAAGTTGATAAGGCAAATGCGACAAATGATGATAGTACAATTTTTGTACAGGATGGAAGGGGATTTATCGAAAGGCATTTTGATGATAAACCTACAATTTATGGATACAATCCATTAAAGCTTCCTTATGGCTGTAAAGGAAAAGAAGTAACTGTTCATGGCTTTTCTAGTGATGGATGGGCAGACTGTACTATAAGATTTAGTGATGGAAAGGAATACAGGGGATGGATAATATCTAAATATATCTCACCTAATAATACAACAACTGATGTCAATCCAAGTAAAGATGTAGACAAAATTATTCCTAGTGACATTAAAGAAAAAAGTAAAACAATCGCAAAAAAAATTTCACACAACACAGTTAAGATAGAAGATGAAGTAAGAGAGGCTACACGAATTGGAAAATATGATTACTCTATAAGATTGGCATTTGATACAAGACTAAGAGAATCAAATTTTACATGGACAGGTGAAACTATAAAGAAAGGAACAAATGTCTATGTAGTTAGCTTCAATAAAAATACTAATTTACATAATGTAAAATATATAAAGAACAACGAAGTCGTAGAGGGATGGATTCATGATGATGGGACATTATTGATAAAAGAAATGAAAGTAGAGTGTGATAAATTAAAAGAAAGAGCCTGGGACACATACACCACATCAATGCAAATAGTAAAAAAAGAATTGGGGTGGGGAGATTTTGATACTAGCTTGCGCGACCCCAAAAAGATATATGAAGCAATGTCAAAAGCCTATAAGGAGAGCACAAAAGACCAGAATACAGATATAGTAAATAATATTTTGTTGGATGGGGTAATAGAAAGTCTTATGGCTTTTGATGGATATGCCAAAGGGATAGGCGAAATGTTACAAGCTATAAAAGATGGGATGAGTTTTAATAATGCAACGAAAAAAAATGAGTATTACAATAATATGATAAAAGACTTAAAAAATCTATAAATAGAATCCTAGAAAAAAGCCCCTGCCGATATGACAGGGACGGGGCTGCTGGTGTTTTAATAGGGAAAGAGTTGTTTACAAAGACGGAGGTTCCGGTGGGAATATGAGCGGAGTGAATAATGGTAGGTATTCACCTCAATAGGCAGTATTGACAAGGCAAGCAATACAAACAGAAATCCCTTGCTATTTTGGCAAGGGATTTCTGTTTATCTTTGCATTTCTTGGCTCGAATATTTTTCTTTTAGTTGGTCAGTTAATTTTATAATAGTATTTTGAGCAGCTTCGAGCAATGCTTGATTTTTTCCAGCAATGCCTGATTTTTATCGTAACTTGCCAACAACTCTTTATGTGTTTGATTTAGCTCCATAAATCTTGCTTTCCAGCCTCTTGCTTCAGCTCGCGCTTCCATCAAACTTGGCAGGTCATTAAGATTCTGGATGCTATCGTACATCTTGGGGGCGAATTTTCTGTACACAAAGTCCAGGTCGTGCGTGCCGAAGGAGTCGTATATAGCATAACTTGCTTGTGACTCTTTACCCGACATATACTTACTGTCATCACTGCTACCGAATCCAAACATGGGGCGGGCCTCCTTTTGAAAAATTATCTGCTTAATGATTTATTGGTGCTTAAAAAACCTCCGAGGATTTCTCCCCAGAGGTCTTTATCTTACTCTGCTTTGTAGTCCTCAACCCACTTAATGACTTCTTCGACAGACAGCCCCTTAGCGTCAATCGCTTCGAGAAGCTCCTTGTAGCTGTTCTTAGATTTCTGGGCTTTCAGATTGTTCATCTGCTCCCTGAGTGCCTTGATTTCCTCAGTTTTCTTTGCAATCTTTATCTGACATCACTTTCTAGCACTGCCACCAGTTTCCTTACGTCCTCATCCGTTGTAGCCCAGCTGGTCGCCAGCCTCACTATAGTCTGACCATCCGCTGTCTTCTCCCAGAAGCTGAACTCCACCAGCTGGCTCAAGCAGTCATACTTATCATCGCTTAGGCTTACAAATATCTGATTGGTGGGGGAATCAAAGGCAAGTCTATAACCATTGGCTCTAAGACATGCCCGTATTCTATCCGCTGCCTCCAATGCTGTTTTTCCTATATTCTCATACAGGTCATCCTTAAACAGCACATCGAACTGAATGCCCAGCATCCTGCCTTTGGCCAGCAGGGCTCCGTGCTGCTTCATGATAGTGAAGAAATGTGGCAGCAATCCCGGTTCCGGGATAACCACAGCCTCCCCCAGCATGGCTCCACATTTGGTGCCGCCTATATAGAAAACATCACAGAGCCTTGCCAAATCCTTCAATGTGACATCATTTTCTTTGCAAGCCAGCGCGTAGGCCAGTCTTGCTCCGTCCACGTACAGGGGAATCTGCTTATCTCTGCAGACCCTGCTAAGCTCTGTTAGCTCCTGCAATGAATACAAGGTGCCATACTCTGTTGGCTGAGAGATATATACCATGCCTGGCTTCACCATGTGCTCATGGTTCAAATCCTCTTCATATGCTTTGCAGTAAGCCTCGACAGCCTCAGCAGTTATCTTGCCCAACTGGTGAGGGATAGTCAAAACCTTATGCCCACCGGCCTCAATGGCCCCTGCTTCGTGCAGACTGATATGACCGCTGTCAGGCGCAATAACTCCTTCATAGGGACGCAACAGGACATCTATCACCGTGGCGTTGGTCTGTGTCCCCCCCACCAGGAAATGCACGGCTGCTTTGGGACACCCGCAAGCCTTGCGTATGCGCTCTCTGGCAGACTCGCAGATTTCATCTGTCCCATACCCTGAACTATGCAAGAGATTGGTCTCAACCAGCCTCTCTATGATTCTTGGATGTGCCCCTTCCTGATAATCCGAAGCGAAATATATTTTCTTCTGGCTCACACAATCCCCTCCATGTAT
>ODAI012016264.1_pt1 | contig 10030 bp, 7 predicted proteins | sample 1539321 | NCBI WGS metagenome assembly ODAI01 (sample SAMN02144231, study PRJEB22623) | gut metagenome | biome: sheep rumen | host: Ovis aries | place: New Zealand | reverse complement strand
TCTATGAGGACCGCGAGAGCTACACCGCCGAGAGCATCAAGCCGTACCTAGAAGCTTGGGACACAACGGGCATCTCGTACTTCGAGACGGACTCGGATTGGGGCAAGTGCTATACCGCCTGTGAGCCGCTCATCGCTTCCGACGGCGAGAAGGTCGCCTTGCTGTGCCTCGACCTCTTCACGGATTCGATGCACCGACAGATAGACGACTACGTCCTACGCAGCGCCCTCGTCAGCAGTGCAATCGGCATCGGCTTTGTGGTGCTGCTCCTACTGTGGCTCCGTCGCGACGTGACGCTTCCCATACGCAAGCTCGAGAAGAGCGCACGCAACTTCGCCCAACGGAGTCACGATCATCGCGACCCCTCGCAGCTTCTCTTTGATGACCCCCACATCAACACCCAGAACGAGATTGAATCCTTGAGCGACACTATCTCACAGATGTCGGTAGACATGCAGAACTACGTCTTGGACATCCTTGCGGCCGAGATGCAGGCACAGAACGCGCGCGAGGAAGCCGAAGGCATGTCGCGTTTGGCCTTCGAAGACCCGCTCACGCACGTGAGGAGCAAGGCGGCCTACGCCCAAGCGGTCGAGCAGCTCAAGGAACGCATCGCCTTAGGCGACGCGCAGTTCGCCATCATAATGGTGGACCTCAACAACCTCAAGTACGTCAACGACACGTTTGGACACGACAACGGCGACAAGTACCTCGTGGGCTCGTGCGACCTCATAACCCGAACCGCCAGCGATGTCCCCGTGTATCGCACAGGCGGAGACGAATTCGTCCTCATCGTGCAGGACGACGAGCCGTCGCACGCGACCGAGCTACTCAGGGAGTTGCAGGCACAGTTTGCGCAAGCTCAAGAGCGGGAGAATGCCGAGCCTTGGGAGCGCTACTCAGCGGCATGCGGAATGGCAAAGCGTCGGCGCGGCGAAAGTTACGAAGACGTGTTTGCCCGCGCAGACCGAACGATGTACCGCAACAAGGAGAAGATGAAGCGCCGGGCACGTTCATGAGCGGCCGTAGGCAGTCCACCTGCCCTATAGTCCCGCCTGCTCTATAATGACTGCAAACGAGGAGGGTATTATGAGCAAGTATGCCAAGGTCGCTGCCGCACTGCAGTCCGAAATCGAGCAAGGAACCTACGAGCCAGGCGACAAGCTTCCCATCACGCCTGACCTCTGCAAGCTGTATGGCGTAAGCAACACGACGATAAAAAAGGCCCTCGACGAACTCGAGCAGCTCGGACTCATCGCTCGCAGACGCGGGTCGGGCATCTACGTAAAGAGCGCATCATCGCTGCTGAAGGGTCAGCAAGGCAGCTCGGCAACCTCCGGGCAGATGACCGGCCTCACCGCAGAGTTTGCGAGAACCAAGACCACCGTCACGAGCGACGTGCATGAGTTCACGATCGTGCATCCCTCACAGGAGGTGGCCGATTCGCTCGACATGAGCACGCAGGAGTTCGTGTACTACATCTGCCGCACGCGTCTCACCGAAGGAAAGCCACGTAACGTGGAGTATACCTACATGCCCATCAGTCTCATTCCCGGACTGGTAGAAGAGCACGTACGCGGCTCGATTTATCGCTACATCGAGGATGAGCTGGGGCTCAAGATCGGAAGCGCTCACCGCGTCTTGCGCGCCGTCTTGCCCACGGAAGACGAGGTCGCATGGCTCAAGGTAGAGTCCGGCGCACCCCTCTTCGAAGTGCGTCAAGTGGCCTACCTCGACGACGGAGTCCCCTTCGAGTACTCCACCGTACACCATACCAGCGATTACGAGTTCTACGTGGTAAGCACGCACTAGCGCACGGCCAACGCCTCTTCCGCGAACGCCACTATCCGCTCCTACGTCAAGCAGGAGCGGTTGTTGTATGATTTATACGTGTTCCATGATTTATACGTGTTCCATGATTTATACGTGTTCCGCAATTCGGATGAGAGGAAGGACTATGGTGCAGTATCTCGTACTCGACATCGGGGGCACCTTCATCAAGTACGCCGTCATGGATGATGAGGGCCACTTCATCGAGCAGGGCAAGGTTCCAGCGGTGACCACGAGCGAAGAAGGAACGCTTGCGGCATTGAGCGACGTGCGCGACGTCGTCGCGGGCCACGACTACGAGGGCGTCGCCATCTCGATGCCCGGCCGCATCGACACCGCCGCGGGCATCGCACATACCGGCGGGGCATTCCAGTGGGTCAAGGACTACCCCGCAGCAGAGAAATACGGCGCGGTGTTTGGCAAGCCGTGCACCATCGCCAACGACGGCAAGTGCGCGGCAAGCGCGGAGAACTGGATCGGCGCCCTTGCCGACGTCAACTCGGGCGCCGTACTCGTGCTCGGCACCGGCATCGGCGGCGGCATCGTTATCAACAACGAGGTGTGGATGGGCGCCACGGGCGGCGCAGGCGAGCTCTCCGTCTTCCTCACCGAACACCAAGGTGCCAAGAACGGTCTTGGTTGGGGCAACATCGGCATCATGTGGGCCTCGCACATTTCTGCGGCCTCCATCACGCACAAATTCGGTGCCATCAAAGGCATCGAGCATGCCGACGGTATCATGCTCTTCGACGCCTACGAAGCCGGCGACGAGGTGGCACGCGATGGGCTCAAGACCTTCGGCGAAGAGGCCGCCGCAGGCATCTGCTCGCTACAGAGCGTCCTCGACCTCGAGCGCTATGCCATCGGTGGCGGCATCAGCGCGCGTCCCGAGACGACCCAAATCATCAAGGACGCCGTCGACGCGCTCTTTGATCCCTATGTCGACTTCCTCCCCTTCGGCAAGCCCGAGATCGTCACCTGCAAGTTCGGCAACGAGGCAAACCTCATCGGCGCGCTCGCCTTCCACCTGCAGCAACGCAAGTAGTTGCATACCTTCTGCGGTCGCGGGGCCGTCCCCAAGATGTGAACTGCGTCCAAGTTTTGGGACGCAGTTCAGCCTTGGGGGCGGCCCCGTCTTTTGTGCGCCGCTTTTTTGTCATCCACTATGCTACATGAACTATTAGACAAACAAGGAAGGAGAACTGCATGCGCTATATCGAATTCGGACAGAACGCGACAAAGGTCTCTGAGCTGGTGCTCGGCGCCATGCGCATCGCCCCGATGACACCCGCAGAGATCGCGGACCTCATTGAGACTGCGCTGGATGCGGGCGTGAACGCGGTGGATACGGCACCGATCTATGGGCCCTCCGAGGGCCTGCTGGGCGAGGCGTTCGCACTGCGTCCCGGTCTGCGCGATCGCGTGTGGCTTCAGACAAAGCTCGGGATTCGTCCTCATCCGCGCGTGAAGGCAAACTACTTCGACTTCTCGTATGAGCACATCATCGAGAGCGTGGACAACAGCCTGAAGGCACTCAAGACCGATCACGTGGACTCACTGCTCCTGCACCGCCCAGACGCGCTGATGGTACCCGAGGACATCGCACGCGCGTTCCAAGAGCTGCACGACGCCGGTAAGGTCATCGACTTTGGTGTCTCGAACCAGAACCCCGCCCAGATGAAGCGCCTTGCCAAGTGGCTGCCGTTCCCCATCCAAGCGAACCAGATGCAGCGCTCGTGCGCGTTTACACCCATGATCGACGCGTCCTTCAACGTGAACATGGAGAACGACGCCTCCGTCATGCGCGACGGCGGCGTCCTCGAATATGCCTATGACAACGGCATGGCAGTGCAGGCGTGGAGCGTCATGCAGAAGGGCTACTTCGGTGGCGTCTTCCTCGGCGATCCCGAGTATGCCGAGCTCAACGAGACACTCGAGCTCATTGCCTCCGAGCACGGCGTCACGCCTTCTGCCGTGGCCATCAACTGGGTGCTGCGGTATCCCGGAAAGATGCAGGCCATCGTGGGCACGACCAAGGCGACGCGCGTCGCCGAGTCCGCCGCTGCGTGTGACTGGGAGATGACGCGCGAGGAGTGGTACGAGATCTACTTCTCCGCAGGCCACCAGCTCCCCTAAGCGCTTCGCGAGAGATAGCGCCCAACGACAGGCAACGACCCACGAGGAGCAACCCTCGTGGGTCGTTTTCGTTTCTCGTGGGTCGTTTGCCACTTATCGTTCGGCGAGAATGCCAGCACGATACGCGCTGAGCAATGCCTCGAGCTCGGCGATCTGCCCACGAATGGCCGCGCCGGTATCGGTGTCGTTCACGCGAAGCGGCGCCTCGCTCGCGTCCTCGATAATGCTCTCGTGAGCACTCGCGATGTCCTCGTTGGCCGTGAGCGCCGCGGTAACCCCATGGAACGGACGATGCGCCTTGAGCCGCAGCCCGCGCGCATCGGCGATGAGCGTATAACCCGCGATGCCCGTGGTCTTGTGATACGCCGCACAGAAGCCACCATCAATCACGAGCAGGTGCCCGTCGGCGCGCACCGGCGTGTCTCCGTCCACCTCATGGACGGGCGTGTGTCCGTTGACGATGCGCGCGTGTGGCCCGACGAGCCCAAACTCGGCAAGCACAAGCCGCGCGACCTCGGGCGTGCGCGTAAGGTCGAAGTAGGGGTCCTGAGGTTCGGCCCAAGCCGCCTCGTCGGCGACGTAGGCACGCTCGAACGTCTTCATCACACGACCCGCCAGGGGCGAATGTGCGCCGCACCACAGGTACCACATCCAATCGAGCGCCAACTGATCGTGCGTATGCCACGCGCGGCGCGCCATGCGTTCAACGTAATCCAAGTACGCGCGGCCACGCAGCACTTGGCCGTCGCTTACCAGCGTCGAGAAGCTTCCGTCGGCATCCAGTGGCACGCAACCATGGAAGAGCAACCGACCGTTGCACACCTTGTACACCGAGCCGTGGTCAAAGAGGAACTGGACGTGGCGACGCAGGCGATCCGAGTCCGCAAAGGCGTCGGCCAGGCCATCCATGACGCGACGCTCCCCTGCCGTGAGCTCGGACGGATGTGCGGGATCGAGCGTGGGAAAGTCGGTGGTCGAGAGCGGCCAATCGCGTCCGCCGATGCGCACCGTTCCGGACTCCAAATCGATGGCGCCCAGCAGACAGCGGTCCGCCATCTCCCAATTCGGATGCCGGGCAATCGCCTGCTCCATGAGTTTGAAGAGAATCACGTTGATGGCCTTCTCGATGCGATGCACGCGTCGCGTGCCCGGCTCGTGGGCATACGTCGCGTCCGCGAAGAGCGCCAGCTCACGCAACGACACGCCGTAGCTGCTCTCCAGCACACCGAGCGTGTCGTAGTGCACACACGTCCGCACCACCTGCGCCATGCACACCTCGCTGCCCGCTGCCGCACCCATCCAGGCGATGTCGTGGTTGCCCCATTGCACGTCCACGTTGCCCCAGGCCATGAGCTCGTCCAAGATGCGATCGGCGCGCGGCCCTCGATCGTAAACGTCACCCACGACGTGCAGCGTGTCCACGGCCAAGCGCTTGATGAGCTCCGCGATGGAGCGGATGAAGTCCTCGGCCGCACCCGTCTGAATCACCGACTCGAGGATGCTCTTGTGATAAGCGTGGTGGGCTGAGGCGGCACCCAAGCTCACGTGCAGCAGCTCGTCGATGATGTAGCCGTAGTCATCGGGGAGCATCTTGCGCACGTGGCTGCGCGTGTAGGCATCCGAGAGCGTGCGCGCCAGGTTCACCAGGTGAACGAGCACCTCGTAGTACCACTCGGGCAGGAGGTCGCCCTGCGCACGCATGAGGTCGAGCTTCTCGTCGGGGTAGTAGATGAGCGTGCAAAGGTCTGCCTGCGTGCGCGGGTCGAGCTCGTAGCCAAAGAGCGCCCGCACCCGCTCGCGAATGACGCCGGAGCAGTTGTTGCGGATGTGCGTGAAGGCCTCGAGCTCGCCATGCACGTCGCTGATGAAGTGCTCCGTTGCACAGGGCAGGTTGAGAATGGCCTGAAGATTGATGATCTCCGCATACGTCGCCCGCGCAGTTGGGAACTGTCGCGCGAGGAGTCGCAGATAATGAAGGTCTTCCGTGTATTCGGACCGCTGCATTCTTTCCTCCAAGTCTCGTGTTTAGCGCGCTAGGGTACCGTCACACCATCCAGGCACGCAGGCGTTCGAGTTCGCGTTCCGCGACACGCGTGCCGGCGAAGTATGCCTCCGTCAGCTTACGCGGGTCATGTTCGACGCGATGCGCCGGAAGCGGCTCATCCGGACAGAGCACGAAGGCGGCCCCTACCTGCTCCCGCGCCGCCACATACGCCACTTCCTCGTTGTACACGCGCGGCCGATCCTCCATGGTCTGCGCGATGGCTGGCTGCGCGCGCAACGCCCTGCGCATGAGCGGCATCATCTTGCTCTGACGCTTCACGTAACCACGTGGCTGCGTGAGCACCACCACATTGCGCTCGTATCCGCACTGCTCAAAGAACGCCAGCGGGATGGGATCGGCGATGCCACCGTCCAACAGAAAGTCTCCCTCACGCTCCACCGGTCGCGAGACCATGGGCATGGACGCGGAGGCTCGGATCCACTCGAGCATGTCCTCGCCGGCCTTCTCGCACTGATGGTAAACCGCCTTCCCGGTGCTCACGCTGGTACACACCACCCAGAAGGGTACGCCCGAGGCATCGAACGTCTCCATGTCGAAGGGGTCGAGCTCGAGGGGCACCCTTCGATAGCAGAAGTCCGCCCCAAACAAGTCGCCCGTGCGCACGAGCGACCACATGCTGCAGTAGCGACGATCCTTGCTATACGTAAGGTTGTAACGCAGGCCCCGACCGACCTGCCCAGACTGGTAGTTGCAGCCGAAGCAGGCGCCGGCAGATACACCCACCAGGCCGTCGAGCTGCACGTCGTTCTGCAGCAGCACGTCCACGACCCCCGCAGTGAACATGCCACGCATGCCGCCACCCTCCAGCACCAAACCCACCTTGCCCATGGGTACCCTCCGTCACTAGATTGCTATAATCGTCTCTCATGCAATCCTACATTAGCGATTCCAACTCGGATGGGGGACATCGGCATGGACAGAGACAAGACAATTATACGCACGAGTGTTATCGGCATCTTGGCAAACGTCTTTCTCGCCTCCTTCAAGGCCGTGGTCGGCATAACCTCGAACTCAATCGCCATCGTGATGGATGCGGTCAACAACATCTCCGATGCGGCAAGCTCGATCATCACCATCGTGGGCACGAAGCTTGCGGGCAAGCAGCCAGACAAGAAGCACCCCTTCGGTCACGGCAGAGTCGAGTATCTCAGCGCCATGGCAATCTCGGTCCTCGTCCTCTATGCAGGACTCACCGCCCTCATCGAATCTGTCAAGGCGATAATCAATCCCGAAGCTCCCGACTACAGCCCAGCAGCGCTGATCATCGTTGCCGTCGCAGTAGTCGTGAAGGTCATCCTCGGTCGCTACGTCAAGCACGTCGGAGAGCGTGTCAATTCCGACTCACTCATCAACTCGGGCGAGGACGCCACGCTCGACTCCATCATCTCGGCCTCGACGCTGGCCGCCGCTGGCATATACCTCGCCTTCGGCATCTCGCTCGAGGCGTGGCTCGGCGCCGTGATCGCCCTCGTCATCGTCAAGGCTGGCGTCGACATGCTTCGCGAGACCATCTCCAAGCTCTTGGGCGAGCGCGTCGACGCACAGCTCGCGCGCGACCTCCAGCGGACCATCATGAGCTACAAAGAGGTGACCGGCGTCTACGACCTCGTCATGCACAACTACGGACCGGACTCCTACAACGCCTCCGTACACATTGAGGTACCCGACACGCTGCCCATCGAGGACCTTGACGCCCTGACGCGCAGAATCGCGGTGGAGGTCTACCAGAAGCACGATGTCATCCTCACCGCAATCGGCGCCTACGCCGTCAACACCAAAGACCCCGAGGCCATTGCCGCCCGGAAGCATGTACTCTCCCTCGTGCGCGAGAACCCCTACGTCCTGCAGCTCCATGGCTTCCACATCGACAAGGACGAGCGCCACATGCGCTTCGACATCGTGGTGAGCTTCGACGCAAAAGACCGAGGCGAAGTCTATCGACAGGTCTGCGAGCGCGTGCAGAAGGAGTATCCCGACTGGAGCATCGAGGTCGCAATGGACACGGACTTCAGCGAGCTCTCGAACTAGCCCAGATCCCAGGTTCGCGTCGCGTCCTCCGGCCCGATTGGACGCATCACACGACAGGGATTGCCCACGGCCACCACGCCCGAGGGGATGTCCTTGGTTACCACGCTACCAGCGCCGATGACGACGTTCGAGCCAATGGTTATTCCAGGGCACACGAGCACGCCCATGCCAAACCACACGTCGTCACCCACGGTAATGGGCAGCGCGTACTCCAGACCCTTGTTGCGTCGCTCGGCGTCCACCGGATGCCCCGCTGTGCTAAAGACGCAATTGGGCGCGATGAACACGTTGTTCCCGAACGTGACCTGTGCCCCGTCCAGAATGACGAGGCCGTGGTTGGCATAGAAGTTCTCTCCCATGCGGATGTTCTTGCCATAGTCGCACCAGAAGGGCGGGGTCACGTGCGCGTGCTCGCCACATGAGCCCACAATCTGCACGAGGCGCTCGTGCAGTTCAGCGCGCTGCGTCGGCCTCACCGAGTTGTAGTCAAAGCACAGGTCCTTGCACTCGTCGAGCGCTCGCAGGACTTCCTCATCGAAGTTGGCGTCGTAGAGGCGCCCCTCCATGCCACGAATCATGTCCGTTACGCGCGTCCTCAGGTCCTTCTCCACCGTTTACCTCCTCGTCAATAACGCAAAAGCTCAATTGTTGAGCGGTACCGTCGTCGAGACTCCCGCAGACCCCAGGAATTCGAAGACCGTCCCCCAATAGAGCTCTGGATCGGCCAGCACGCTTTGACAATGACCGGCGCCGGGAACCTCCAGCAGCTTGCCCTTATTCGCAGGCAGGGCCTCAAAGATACGGCGCGCCATGTATGGCGGGATGAAGGTGTCTGCCATGCCGTGGATGAGGAGGACGGGGACGCGTGCATCGTGTGCCGCGCGCTCGGGAGAGGCGTCGGCAAGGTCGAACCCATCGGGACGCAGTCTGACCGCAATCCGCATGAGGTCGAGGATGAGCCCCACGATTCCATCGGTGGAGAAGGGTATCCCGTTGCGGATGATGGGTGCAAAGACATTGAGCACGTCAGAGAACCCACAATCGCAGACCGTCGCACGCAGCTCTGCGGGCAGGTCCGGCTCGGCAGACATGAGGCACACGCTGGCCGCCCCCATCGAATGCCCGTGCGCCACGATTTGCTCGGCGCAACGCTCATCCACCAGCCAGCGCAGCCACTGCACGAGGTCACGGCGGTCAAGCCAACCCAAGCCGACGATCTCCCCACCGCTCTCGCCATGACCACGCATCTCGGGTATGAGCAGGTTGAATCCATGCTCCGCATATGCGCGGGCATACACGGTCATCTCGTTCCACGCGTCACACCAGCCATGCACGAGGAGGGCCCACTTCCCTGACGCAGGATCCGTCACGCAATAATTGCCCATGAGACGCGCCCCATCTTCGGCGACGACCTCCGCGCGCTGGAACTCCACGCCGCTTGACCATTCCCAGCAGGATGCCTCCTCGGAGACTCGGTTCTGGCGTATGACGTCCGCCTGCTCCTCAGACATGGCCTGATAGTACGAGACAAACGAGTCGGGGGCTATGCCCGTGAGCTTTCGCCCGATTCTCTCGGCATGCCGGAAGCTCTCCGCACCCAACGCCGTGGGATGCTCCTCAAGGAACTGACGCTCACCCACCGTAAGCGCAGTGCTATGCGGAGCCGCAAGGGCGGAATCAAGCGGGCGGCCAATTGCGTGCGCCACACCAACGCCCAGAGCCGCGATTCCCGCCAGCAGTCCGGCACATGCACCAAAGCGTCTGCGCGATGCCAGGTGACCAAGACCCAGTATCACCGCACCCGCCGCAACGGAACCAGTCACCACCAGTTGCTTCCACGTGGGCGCAGCCCAGCGGTCGCCAACGAGGTCGGGTGTGGTGTCCAAGGGAAGGGACCTCGCTTGTGGCGACACGTAGGTCGCATTGTCTACGGACATGGGGAACTCCTTCACTCGCGAACCACGGGAGTCG
>ODAI010135268.1_pt1 | contig 10030 bp, 7 predicted proteins | sample 1539321 | NCBI WGS metagenome assembly ODAI01 (sample SAMN02144231, study PRJEB22623) | gut metagenome | biome: sheep rumen | host: Ovis aries | place: New Zealand | reverse complement strand
TATGCCCTCACATCAAAACCTATGTATAAAAAGTCCGCTTCTTAACTTAGGTTCAAACCATGTGCTCTTAGGAGGCATGAGAAGTCCTGCGTCTGCTACTGCAAAAAGCTCATCGATAGATGTCGGATACATAAGGAAAGCAACCTTCATATCAGTATGGCATCTTCTCTCAAGCTCTACACTTCCTCTGATTCCGCCAACAAAGTCAATCCTCTTATCAGTCTTAGGATCACCTATTCCCAAAACAGGACCAAGAATATTATCCTGAAGCAAAGACACATCAAGTCCCTTAACAGGATCAGAAGACCTTATACTGTCCTTAGCACTCAGAAGATACCATACATCATCAAGATACATAGCACATTCGCCCTTCTTAGAAGGTCTTAAGACCTTAGAAGAAATCTCTTTTACCTCATAACACTCCTTAAGCTTAGCCAGGAACTCCTCACTGCTAAGACCATTAAGATCCTTCACAACACGGTTATAATCCATGATCATAAGCTGCTCATCAGGGAAGAGAACACTTAAGAAGTAATTGAATTCCTCATCACCTGTGTATCCAGGATTTTCCTCCCTTCTCTTAAGACCAACCTTAACTGCAGATGCAGCTCTATGATGTCCATCTGCTATATAAGTGGCATCTATACCGGCAAATGCTTCTTCAATCGCGTCAATAGAAGCCTTATCACCGATTTTCCACACTTCGTGTCTGATACCATCAGGACTGACAAAATCATAAAGAGGTTCCTGTCTCTTAGCATCCTCTATCTCAGCATTGATGACTGCGTTAGCACGGTAAGCAAGGAATATAGGTCCTGTCTGTGCACTGCAGGTATTCACATGATTGATTCTGTCTACTTCCTTATCAGCTCTGGTATTCTCATGCTTCTTGATGGTACCCTTCACATATTCATCGATTGAAGAACATGCAACAAGTCCTGTCTGAACACGACCATTCATAGTAAGCTCATATACATAATATGCTCTATCGCTGTCACATACATAAGTACCGTTATCTATAGCACTATTAAGAAGCTCCTTAGCCTTAGCGTAGACTCTCTCATCATATGTATCTACATCATCATCAAAAGAAGTCTCAGCTCTGTCTATAGCGAGGAAGGAAAGTGGCTCTCTTGCAACTTCAGCCTTAGCCTCAGCTCTGTTATACACATCATAAGGAAGCGCTGCCACTCTGTCAGCAACATCCTGTCTTGGTCTTACACACTCAAAAGGTAATACTCTCATATCTTATATATCCTTTCTTACTTTCCTGTAAATATCATCCTGAAAAGCTTTACAGGAGTAATCTTGTTGCCCTTATAAAAGGCCGTCATCTTATAGAGTCTTCCTGCTACAAATATCAACAATATTTCCAAAGCAATCATGATTACGATCGCCAATATGCCTAAGCCTAACGGTACTATACCCAAACACAACGTAGCTGGTAATATCATAGATGATACAAAAGGCACTAAGCTCATCCATACCGGAGGATTACCACCTGATGCAGCTGCAGATATAAATCCGCCAAAGAGTACGATATAGAACGCTATTACAAGAACAATTACAAAGTACCCCTGATTAGCAGTTGCCTCTTCCTTAGTATTCGATATAGCTCCCGCAATAGTTGAAAGCGAAGCAAAAAGTGATATGCCTAAGATCAATGCTACCACTGCAAGTACGATGTTGAGTGGAGTAAAGATTCCATGTTCGCCAAATGACTTAACAAACTCAAATATAGTTGCCTCAACTCCTTCAAATGCATTGTCAACAATCTTTATACCGACAACAAATCCAAGTATCAAAGATATAACCCAAGACAAAATCTGGAGAATACCTGCAGTTAGTATTCCTAAAAACTTTCCAAGCATAAGTGCTTGAGGAGAAACCGATATAAGCATTGTATCCATGAGCTTAGATGCTTTCTCGTCAACTATAGAACCTGTTATAGCAATTCCATACATAAGCACTACAAAGTATACGATCATACATGTCATAAATACAAGAACAAGCTTGAATCCCATCTTAATATTCTTGAGTTCTTTTTCTTTTGCCTGCTCTTTGTTAAGCTTATCTGCTTCTGAATCAGTTGCAGTAACAGATCTCATACTGCTATTAGTCGGAATAGATAATTGATTGAGCTTATCAAGCTCAAGTCCAACTGACACTATATTCAGGATATTACTGTAACGGTTAAAGAAACTACTTAAGTTATCAACATCCTTTTTACTGATTCCAGCCTTAGCTGGAAGTATATATGTGGCCACAAGTTCTTTATCCTCGCAGATAACACGATATATAACTGTCTTATCTCCATCCTTAACATCCATAAGAGCATCATCTACGCTCTTATAATTCTTATAAACCTTATCACTGTAGTTTTCTTCTCCAAGAAGATTAAGGAATGAATAATCTGCCGAAGGTGCATATTCATTGACTACATATATGTTCTCTACAGCTGTTTTTTTTAATTTCTCCTCATTCTTCTTATCGTCTTTGCTCTTAGATGCAATTATCAAGAATACGATCACAGGAACCAAAAACAAAAGCAGTGATACAAGGCAAGTTGTAATCTTATATGACTTTGAATTCACCTGATTCTTGAATGTAAATCCAAATACTTTACCAAAATTCTTAAACATATCCCCCTATCCTTTCAATGCCTTTATGATCGACTTAAATCCAGGTATCGTATTACCTGACAAAAGAAGACCTTTGTATATTCTTGCAGAGAGCATCATAATTGCTACAAGCACCACTACCTGAATAGCCCATGAAGCTATAAGAAGAATTAAGCTCATCCTGCCTGTCAGATAAAGAATAGGTGCACTGAACATAGAAAATGGTGGAACAAGTCCAAGTAACATATGAAGATTAGATTGACCAGCTAACACAAAAGCACCAATATATCCGATAAAACTTATTACCATAACAGCGCCATTAGCAGACTGGATATCTTCAGTCTTATTAACTGTACTTCCCATGAGACCTGCAAGTGTGCCAAATATAGCAAAAGCAAGCAAGAGTCCGATCATCTGGATGATGACACCCTTAACTCCAAAACTAAAGAATATACTGAAGTCAACACCTGCGCTTTCGACCTTACTTAAATCGGCTCCCATAGCATTTTCCATAATAAATCTGGTTATGTATGAACCAAGAATACCCATAAGCATAGCAACAAGTATAAGTGCCAGTGTTCCTATGATCTTACCTGCAAGAAGCGCCATAGGTCTTACAGAAGAAAGAACTGTCTCGGCAAGCTTACTGGTCTTCTCGAGAGAAACAGATGTAAGGATATACGTACTTACAAGTGTAACCACAACGAATATGATCATAACATAAGACATTACATATGATTCGAACTTAGAATCAGTGATAATAGAATCTCTCTCGCTTATATAATCACGCTCTTCTATCTTACGCGAAAAAGTGCCCTTATTAATAAGTGCTATCTTCTCATCATCAAGACCAGCCAAAGCCATTCGCTTGTTATCCAAAACACCAGATGCGAAATCAAGAAGTGTTTGAAGCTTATCTGTATCAAGCTTGGTATTATCGCTATAATACATAGTAATATTATACCCGTCTTCTGATTTATCAATCAGGATAAGGCAATCCTTTTCACCTTCAACCTTAACCTCATCAGCCTTGATAACTTCAGCTTTAAGGCCAGCATCACCAAAGCCCCATTCCTCTATATCTATGTCCATATCAGTTTTATCATAGATATAGAGTTTCTCTACGCCGATATCCTTTAACTTAGTCTCTTTTTCCTTAGTTGCCTTCTTCTGTCCCGAACTGCTCATGATATAAGTAAGCGGTGTCATAAGTATAAGGACAAGAATAACAAAGCACAATTCAAGCAAAACTGCTTTATTCTTAAGGTTCTGAATGACAGTAAATCTGAAAACTTCAGAAAAGCCCTTGAGACTGTATATATTCTCACTCTTACTACGCTTCGACAACCTCGTCACCCACCTCTCTTACAAATATCTCATGGAGAGTCAACTCGCTAAGGTCGAACTTTATGATGTTAATACCTGCATCTATAAGAGTCTTAAGAAGACTATTAGCCTGCTCATCACCTGTAACCTTAAGTGTATATTCATACTCCTTGCATGATACAAGCTTAACCCCAGCTGCCTCGATATACTTAGCTATATCCTGTTCAACCTTGATAACAAGATTGAGTCTTCCATAAGACTTCTTGATCTCGTTAAGATTGCCTGAAACTACAGCCTTCGAACGATGCATGATAGTGATATCTGTACAGAATTCCTCAACTACCTCCATCTGATGACTAGACATGATTATATACTTTCCTGCGTCTACCTGCTCACGAACGATTTCCTTCAAAAGGTCTGTGTTAACTGGATCAAGACCAGAGAAAGGCTCATCAAGGACTATTATGTCAGGATCAGATAAAAGAGCTATCATGAACTGAATCTTCTGCTGATTACCTTTTGAGAGCTGATCAGCAAGCTTAGGCTTAACCTTCTTCTGAATCGTTCTGCCCCTCTTTGGCTTAGATACCTCTTCCTTACTAGCGTTCTTAGCAGCTTCTTCTCTTGCAAACTTCTCAGGGAAAAGATACTCATCAAGCTTAAGTCTCTCAGAAAGCATACTTATACGATCCTCAAGAACCTTACCTGTTACGCCTCTTAAGCGTCCAAAGTATCTGATCTGATCAAGAAGTGAATACTTCTGATACAAGCCCCTTTCCTCAGCAAGATAACCTATCCTGCAGTTATCGAAGTTAAGATCCTTGCCATTCCAAAGAGCAACTCCCTCGTCCTTTTCAAGTATACCTAACATCATTCTGATGGTTGTTGATTTACCGGCGCCATTGGTACCCAAAAGCGCATATACCCCTGGTTTTTCCATGGTAAAGCTAATATGATCTACTACCATCTTATCGCCATATGACTTACATAATCCTTTAACTTCCAGACTCATCTTAATTCCTTTCGAAAAAAGGTGATGCCAATAGACACCACCTCCTATGGTTTGATAATTATTATTTTACTTTTCTAACCTTAATTACGCCTTCAATAGCCTCAAGCTTAGATACAACATCAGCTGTAGCTGCATTGTTGATGTCAAAGAGTGAATAAGCAAAATTGCCTCTTGAATTGCTTGACATAGACTCGATGTTGATGCCTGACTCACCAAGAACATTGGTCATCTTGCTTATGAGATTAGGAACGTTCTCGTGACAGATAGCAAGACGTCCAACTGTCTGACATACGCCCATATCACATGCAGGATAGTTAACAGAATTAACTATGTTACCATTCTCGATGAAGTTTCTGACTTCGTTAACAGCCATAACTGCACAGTTATCCTCAGCTTCTTCTGTAGAAGCACCAAGATGTGGGAAGCAAAGAGCACCTTCCATGTTAGCAGAAAGCGCATTAGGGAAGTCAGTTACATAAGTCTTAACTCTGCCTGACTTAAGAGCATCAGCTATAGCAACCTCATCTACAAGCACGTCTCTTGCGCAGTTGATGATAACAGTTCCATTCTGCATCATATCAAAAGAAGCCTTAGAAACCATACCCTTTGTGCTGTCAAGTGCAGGAACATGAATAGTGATGTAATTGCACTCTCTGTAGATATCTTCAACATTAGTTATATGCTTAACCTTACGTGAAAGGTTCCAAGCCGCATTGACAGAAAGATATGGATCATAGCCATATACTTCCATGCCAAGACCGATAGCTGCGTTAGCAACGAGCTGACCGATAGCACCAAGGCCGATTACACCGAGCTTCTTACCAAGAAGTTCTGTTCCGGCAAATGCTTTCTTAGCCTTCTCAGTTGTCTTAGCGATATCAGCATCAGACTTGTTGTCTATTACCCACTTATTACCGCCAATAAGATCTCTGGCAGCAAGGAACATACATGCAAGAACCTGCTCCTTAACTGCGTTAGCGTTAGCACCAGGAGTGTTGAATACTACGATACCCTTCTTAGCACACTCGTCAAGTGGGATGTTATTAACACCTGCACCTGCTCTTGCTATGCAGGCAAGCTTATCTGAAAACTGCATATCATGCATCTTAGCACTTCTTACGAGTATTACTTCAGCATCATCTGTCTCTTCTGTCTTAACATAATCTGAAGAGAAATTCTTAAGCCCTATATCAGCGATAGGATTAAGGCAATTATACTTAAACATCTTATGATTCTCCTTCTATTACTTCAAGTTATTCTTCTCAAATTCTCTCATGAATTCAACGAGCTTCTCTACACCTTCGATTGGCATAGCGTTGTAGATACTAGCTCTCATACCACCAACAGTTCTGTGTCCCTTAAGGTTCTCAAAACCAGCCGCCTTAGCTTCCTTAACGAACTTAGCGTCAAGTTCTTCATCGCCTGTAACGAAAGGAACGTTCATAAGTGATCTGTCTTCCTTAACAACAGTACCCTTGAAAAGCTTGCTTTCATCGAGGAAATCATAGAGGATCTTAGCCTTCTTCTCGTTGCGAGCCTTGATTGCCTCAAGACCGCCCTGCTTCTTAAGCCACTTAAATACCTTACCGCAGATATAGATAGCATAGCAATTTGGTGTGTTGTACATAGAACCATTATCTGCATGAGTCTTGAACTTAAGCATAGTAGGAGTTCCTGGAAGTGTATCCTCTGTTATAAGGTCCTCTCTGATGATAGAGATAACAAGACCTGCAGGACCTACATTCTTCTGAACACCGCCGTATACGATGCCATACTTTGTAACATCGATAGGCTCTGAAAGGAAACAAGAAGATACGTCAGATACAAGTGTCTTACCCTTAGTGTTTGGAAGAGTCTTGAACTTAGTACCATAGATAGTGTTATTCTCACAGATATATACATAATCAAGATCATCTGGGATATCAAGATCTGAACAATCCGGGATATAAGAGAATGTCTTATCCTCAGATGAAGCAAGCTTTATAGCCTCACCATAGATCTGAGCTTCCTGATAAGCCTTCTTAGCCCACTGACCTGTTACGATATAACCTGCCTTCTTATTCTTCATAAGGTTCATAGGTATCATAGCAAACTGCTGTGAAGCACCACCCTGAAGGAAAAGTACCTTATAGTTGTCAGGGATGTTGAGAAGTTCACGAAGGTCCTTCTCAGCCTCATCGATGATTTCCTGATAAGCCTTTGATCTGTGGCTCATCTCCATAACTGACATGCCTGTACCATTGTAATCAAGCATCTCTGCTGCAGCTTCCTTCAATACTTCTTCCGGTAATACAGCCGGACCTGCTGAAAAATTATAAACGCGCATCTTTTTACGTCTCCTTATATTATTACTGTTTATTATTAGCTAAATCATCTGCATCGAATGCCTTCTCTATTGCACCACCCGGTGAAACCATAGGGAATACCTTATCATCCTTATCGATGATACATTCGATAACAACAGGTTCCTTACCCTCAAGTGCATATGAAAGTGCACTGTCAAGTTCTTCCTTGTTAGTTACTCTGAAAGCCTTAGCACCAAGACCTTCTGAAACCTTCACAAAATCAACCTTATCATCAAGAACAGTTGATGAATATCTCTGTCCGTAGAAAAGTGTCTGCCACTGTCTTACCATACCGAGAACATGATTGTTAAGGACAACCTGAACTATAGGAATATTATATCTGGTAGCTGTAGCTATCTCCTGCATATTCATACGGAAGCAGCCATCACCTGCTATGTTGAATACAGGCTTATCTGGGCAAGCCACCTTAGCGCCGATAGAAGCACCGAGACCATAACCCATAGTGCCAAGACCACCTGATGTAAGAAGTGTTCTAGGCTTAGAAAACTTGTAGAACTGAGCTGCCCACATCTGATGCTGACCTACATCAGTTGTGATGATCGCATCACCCTTTGTAGCCTCATAGATCTTTTCGATAACATAAGGACCTGTAAGAGTCTCATGATCATACTTAAGAGGGAACTTCTCCTTAAGGGCGTCTATCTCAGCATTCCATTCATCGTTCTTACGCTCTGTAAGAAGAGGATTGATTCTGGCGAGAATCTCTGCTACATCGCCGATAACACTTGCTGTTGTGCGTACATTCTTATCGATTTCAGCTGGATCTATATCAAACTGAACGATCTTAGCGTTAGTTGCAAATGTCTTGGCATTACCTGTTACTCTATCTGAGAATCTTGCACCAATAGTGATGAGAAGATCACATCTTGATACACCGAAGTTAGCAGCCTTAGTACCATGCATACCAAGCATACCTGCATAGTGTGGATCAGTACCATCAAAAGCACCCTTACCCATAAGAGAATCAGTTACAGGTGCATCTATCTTCTTAACGAACTTCTTAAGTTCATCAGAAGCGCCAGAGAGGATTGCACCACCACCTACGAATACAAATGGCTTCTTAGAAGCGTTGATGAGTTCAACTACCTTCTCGATATCAGAAGTCTTGATAGTATCTGTTATCTTAGCGATAGGCTTTGGAGTCTCCTTAGTGTACTCAGTAGTGTTAGAAGTAACATCCTTAGTGATATCTATAAGTACAGGACCTGGTCTTCCGCTCTTTGCTATAGCGAAGGCCTTTCTGATAGTATCAGCAAGCTTAGTAACATCCTTAACGATGAAGTTATGCTTAGTAATAGGCATCGTTACGCCTGTGATATCTATCTCCTGGAACGAATCTCTACCGAGACTACTAACCCCTACGTTACAGGTGATGGCAACTATCGGAATAGAATCCATATATGCTGTTGCGATACCTGTTACAAGGTTGGTAGCACCCGGACCAGATGTTGCGAAGCACACGCCTACCTTACCAGTAGCTCTGGCATAACCATCTGCCGCATGTGAAGCGCCCTGCTCATGCGAGGTAAGCACGTGTCTTATCTCATCCTGATGCTTATACAATGCATCATATATGTTGAGGATCGTACCACCCGGATAACCAAAGATGGTATCCACTCCCTGCTCTTTCAAACATTCAATAACAATTTCAGAACCTGTTAATTGCATATCTATATAATCCTTTCTTAATTTTTACCAGGAACCTCGAGTATGGCACCTCTGTTACCTGAAGTAACCATAGCAGCATATCTTGATAGATATCCGGTAGTTACCTTAGGCTCTCTAGGAGTCCATTCTTTTCTTCTCTTCTCAAGTTCTTCATCGCTTACCTTAAGATTAATAGCGTAATTGTTGATATCTATCTCGATGATATCGCCTTCTTCTACAAGAGCTATAGGACCACCTACAGCAGCTTCAGGACTTACATGTCCTATAGAAGCACCACGGCTTGCACCTGAGAATCTGCCATCAGTTATAAGAGCGACTGTCGATCCAAGACCCATACCTGCAATAGCGGATGTAGGATTGAGCATCTCTCTCATACCAGGACCACCCTTAGGGCCTTCGTATCTTATGACAACTACGTCGCCTTCTACGATCTTACCACCCTTAATAGCAGCTATAGCATCCTCTTCGCAATCAAATACTCTTGCGGGACCGCTGTGAACAAGCATCTCAGGAACAACTGCAGAACGCTTAACAACTGATCCGTCCGGAGCAAGATTACCCTTCAAAACAGCAAGACCGCCGGTCTTAGAATAAGCATTGTCAACAGTACGTATAACCTCAGGATTTCTGTTAATAGCATTCTTAACAGCCTCTCCCATTGTCTTACCTGTAACTGTCATGCAGTCGCCATTGATAAGACCTATATCAAGAAGTTCTTTGATAACAGCATATACACCGCCAGCCTCGTTAAGGTCTTCCATATATGTAGGACCTGCTGGAGCAAGGTGACAGAGGTTAGGTGTCTTCTCGCTTATAGGGTTAGCGAAAGATATATCGAAATCAAAGCCTATCTCATGAGCAATTGCTGGAAGATGAAGCATAGAGTTCGTAGAACAGCCAAGTGCCATATCTACAGTAAGAGCATTCATGATAGCTTCTTTGGTGATAATGTCTCTTGGACGGATATTCTTAGCAAGCATATCCATAACTGCATATCCTGCTCTCTTAGCAAGCTTCAGTCTCTCTGAATATACAGC
>ODAI011844687.1_pt1 | contig 10031 bp, 11 predicted proteins | sample 1539321 | NCBI WGS metagenome assembly ODAI01 (sample SAMN02144231, study PRJEB22623) | gut metagenome | biome: sheep rumen | host: Ovis aries | place: New Zealand | reverse complement strand
GAAAACCGTGCGCTTGAACTCCTTGAGCGCGTCGGTATCGCAAAACTCCGCGATGCCTGTCCCAGCGAGCTCTCCGGCGGGGAAATGCGGCGCCTTGCCATCGCAAGAGCCCTGATGCGTAAGCCCTCTGTTCTGCTGGCTGATGAACCGACAGGCGATCTGGATGATGAGAACACAACGGCCGTGCTGACGCTCCTGAGACAGTGCGCGGATGCCGGGACAGCCGTCCTGCTTGTGACGCATGAACGGGAGGCTGCCGCCTTTGCCGATACGATTTATACCATGCAGGAGGGACGCTTGCACCTCGAAAGGGAGTAATCCGAAATGCGTGAGCAAAGAGCGAAAGAGTATCTTCAGACCATTTACACCCTGCAGACAACAGGCACTGTGCGCGCGGCATACCTTGCGCGGGAAATGAGCCTGAGCAAGGCAAGCGTCTCCAACGCGCTCAAGTCGCTGACGGCCGACGGGTATCTGACTGTTGACAAAAACTACACCATTGTGCTGACGCCGGCAGGGGAACGCCTTGCCCATGCCAGTATCCGGGAAACCGTGAACCGCGGCAAGGATTACCATGAACGCTTTCAGGAGATGCTCCGGCAGAATGAAAGCGCAGCAGAGACTGAGGAGAAGCGACACACCATCGAGATCTTGAAAAAAGACAGAAGCTCCTCTATTCTTGAGGCGCTCCTGATTCTGAGCAAGCGTTATTTCTGTGTACGTGTGATCGATATTTCACAATTCCTCCATCTCTCGGGTGCCTCCGTGCGCGGCAGGCTGCGCCATCTGGAGCATGGCGGCTACGTGCAGGCAGGCGAGGAAAGCGTGGTTTCCCTCACCGAGAAAGGAAGAACGTTTGCCGAGACGCTTTACGCTGAGCATGCGCCCCAGAGGAACAAGCTGACGGATGGGGGAATGGCCCTTGAACAGGCTGAGCAGGAGACTGCCGCTTACAAAGAATGATCAACTCCGCCCATCGACAATGGATATAGCCCTGCCAATGAGATTCTGAAAACAGAGTATCATACTAAAACCTCCTCCGGGAAACACAAGAAACGCTTAAAAGTAAATGCTGTGCAAAACAAAATGGACATGCGGGAGAGTTCAAGTCACCGCATGTCCATTTGTTTTTTGTTTCCTGATTCCTGACAGCGCCCTTCCTGGCTTGAAAGAGATGGTACGGGAAGCAGGAATCTCGAGCTCCGCTTTCATCTGGTGGTTATTGTTTGCTGCTGTCGGAACAGCTGACGCGGTTCTTTCCGTGCTTCTTTGCAGCATAGAGCGCCTCATCCGCGCGCAAGATCAGAGGATCTGCTTCCTCGCCCGGCAACGCCTGGGCCACGCCGAAGCTCGCAGTTTCACTGCCGCTGAGCTCAAAGCGGAGTTTCCCGATCCTCAGTCGCAGCGACTCCGCAAAGTCCGCGGCCTCCTCCAGCGTCGTGGCCGGCAGCATGAGCATGAATCAGCGCCTGCCCTGCGGCATGCTCTGTGCGCCAGGCTTCCCATTCGGCTATAGTACTGCGGAAGGACTCCCGATCCTGATATGCCACTTGAAATTGCTTCATTTCAGTGCATCTCCCGGAAAAGAGTCGTTTTGACGTATTTGCATATGGAATCCTGCATCGATAATTGCCCACAGACCGGATAATGCTTTGCGTCGCAAGGCTAAAACACGACCTGTTTCATGCGCTGTAGCGTTCGAGAAACTCTGGGATGGGAACAGGCTTGGAAAAGTAGTAGCCCTGAAGATAGTCGCAGCCGATCTCGGTCATGAGCGCGGCCATCTCTTTGCTCTCAATACCCTCCGCCGTAATGCTGAACTGCATCTGCTTGAAGACCTGAACCATTGTTGGCAGCAGGGGATCGCGGTCACGGATGTAGTTCCACACGACCTCCATATCGATCTTGATGTTCTTAAACGGATACTGCTTGACGCGCGTCAAATTGGAATAGCCGCTGCCGTAGTCGTCCAGCGCAAACTGAAAACCGATTTCCTGCAGCGTGAGCAGCTGATGCTCGAGCAGCGAGTAGTCGGCGAAGGACTGCTCTGTGAGTTCCAGGTGGATGAGCTCCGCCGGGATCCCGTATTCCTCCAGAATCGCCTTAAAGTGTGCTGCCAGGTCAGGACTCATGCACTGGTAGGGCGAGAGATTGACGTTGATCCACTGCAGACCCAGCGCCTTGAGATCGTTGTCCCGAATAAAGCGACAGACCTTGCGCAGAACCTGCTCACCGAGGGCGATGATGCTGCCGCTCTTTTCCGCGATGGGGATGAAGACGGTCGGCGGTACGATATGGCCGTCGTTCCCGGGCACACGGGAGAGCGCCTCAGCCGCGACCAGGTGTCCCGTCCTGCTGTCGATGAGCGGCTGGAGATAGACCTCAAGACTGTCGGTTTCAAGCGCAGTTTCCAGGGCCTGCTTGTCGGCGAGATACTGGTCAATGGCCTTCATGGACAGCGGCACGCTCGGATCGTCGCTGTATTTCGACTGCGCGGCGCTTTCAAGCGCAAGAAGCAGGGAGCTGATCACATGGTCGGCACTGGCGCCTTTGTTCTCCAGCGCCACCTCGATGAAGGCTGGCCTCATCATCATTTCCGTCTCGCCGCTGACCCAGGGCTTTTGAAACCGGGAGGCAATCTCACGGCTTATGCGCGGTGTGTCCATATGCTTGGAGACGAGGGCGAAGGAGCCGTTTCTAAGATAGAAGACAAGGCAGGTGGGGAAGCTCTCCGTCAGGTATTCACTGATCAGCCGTAAGCCCTCGTCCATCTGCAGGCCGCCGTAGATCCCGCGGATCTCGCTGTAATTCCGGACGATGAAAGACAGCAGGCGGCAGGAACCCTCCTGGCTCCACTCTGCCAGAACGATTTCGAAGGCCCGCATATTGAAGGCGCTGCCGCGGTCAGACAGAAAGAGATCCGGGTTTTCAAACGCCAGATAGAAAACCAGAATACCCATCAGGCAAAAGGTATTCATGACGAGAAATGTCGGAAGCAGGATACGCACGATGTTGCCGAGCGTCAGGATCAGAACCACCGCGAGCAGACAGTTTCGCACACCGGACGGAAGCCGGCGGCGGTTGGCCAGAATCAGGATTCCGGCTGCAAGGAGGTAAAAGAAAAAGCAGACATAGAGGACATCATAACAGGGGCCGCGATGGTAGCCGTCAGCATCCATGAAAAAGACGGCATGCGTCAGCGGGCTAGAAAGGGCGATCAGCTCTGCCGACAGAAACATCAGCGGTGAAGCCCTGCGGATCACCCCGGGCAGCTTGCAGTGATTTTCCAGCACGTCCAGTGTGAAGAGGAAAAAGCAGTAGATCCTTGCCAGAAAGAAGACGAAAAACGCGAGATTCATCACATAGCAGAGCGCAATGGAATGATCCATATAAGTCTCATCCACACGGCTGGAGAGATAGTCCGTGAGCAGCGTAAACGTATGGACGAGCAGCAGGGAGAGAAAGGTGATATTCATGCGGATGGGCATTCTGGGGCGGCGGAAATAGAAGATCACCAGGATGAGCAGAATCAAGGCGCTGGGAATCATAAAGCTGTAGTTCCACATGGTGGTTCTTGCCCTCCTATATCAAAGCCGGGACAGACTCTTCACAGAATCGTCTCATGAGGCGTCGAAAATCCGTCCTTTCCGGTACCGGCTGTCACCCGTCTGCATACTGGAAAACCTGTGAACGGAAGAACTGGAAATTGTTACATTTTTATCTTTAATTAAAGTATACCAAACATTACAGTCATAATCAATAGGATATTGGAAGATGTTTTCGTTTATACATTTTTTCTTCGCTTTGTGTTGCTCTGTATGATCCGGAGAGCTCATGATTTGCCGGCTCCGGAACAGGTTTTCCGGAACAGGCTGAACCGGCAGGGGGGAGTGTTCGGTACTTGAGCAGCAGGCTCGACCTGAAAAGAGAAATGAATGTCTGATTCCCCGGCATGTTCCGGTGTTTTTTGTTGACTGAACGGATTGACGGAAGAACAGAGATGTTTTATAATACGGTTAGAAATTGCTAACTAATGCGCGGCGTTGCCTCAATGCCGCGGAAACCACCATACGAAACCGGGAAAGCTGTGCGCACAACATGGGGAGCGGAATCACTGTCAGCATCACCGTGCTTCTGATAATGATCGTCGCATAGCGAAATCAATCGATGATTCAAAAAATCATTCGCGCGATATTCATTATGGCGGGACTCGCTGTTTTTGATCCTGAAATGAATGATCCGGTAATTCTTACCGGACCAGAAAGATGACGGATATTCAGATGAATTGTGTTGGGTGGGGGGCACATGAAATGACAACAATGAAATATCTGATGCTGGTCGCTGTTTTTGGACACCTTCTCTGCGGGATCTGTGATTGCCTGCTGATCTATGCCGGCGGGGAGAAATTCAGTTTCCGCCTGATGTCGGATAACGGAAAAATGGAGCAGGTTTTCAAAAAGATGCCGCTCAGAAACCCCTTGCTGTCCATGCTGCTTGGGTGTCTGGCCCTGTGCATGAGTTCCGGCGGGTATTATGCCCTGCATTTGTGGATGAAACAGTTTTCGGATGTCGCGGCAGCAATCATGCTGGTCTCCGCCGTTATATTCTTCATTCCGGGAACGGCGCATCACGTGTTCTGCGGCGCGGCGGAGTGGTTTTACATCCGGCTGGGAATGACAGAGGATGCGCGCGATGCGATTACGGATTTCTTCAAAGAGACGTCCATTACCATGATTGTGTGCTATCTCGGGCTGATCGCTTTCAGTGTGACGCTGTTTGTGATGGTCGTTTCCGGGGCGACGGCACTCCCGGCGTGGGCCTGCGTCTTCAACATCCTGATCATGGGGTCTGTCCTGTTCCCGCTGCGGATTGGCGGCGCGGGAAATTGGGCCGGAGCAATCATGTTCCTTGGAATGATATTTTTGATTTGATGCCGGGTAAGAATGAGGAGATACGAAGATGCGCTTTGTCACAATGGGCTCGGAGGAGTTCCCGACGCTCCTGTTCATCCATGGCCTTTCCGCGACAGCCGAGAGCTGTTATGGAAAAGTCGGTCGATTGCTGCAGAACAATTGGCATATCGTTCTCTGTGAGCTGGATGGACATTATGATGGAAGTCCGGTCTTCTCGGGCATAGAAGATGCATGCGAACAGATCGAAGCCTATGTTTTGGAAAACCACCATGGTCGGATCCGTGGCCTTGTCGGCTTGTCTCTCGGCGGAACGATTGCGGTCTCTGTTCTGAGCCGCGGCAAGATTCAGATTGAAAGAACGGTTTTGGACGCTGCCTTCTGTGTGGATATGGGGATCCTTCGAGGCTGCTATGGCTGGTTTTTCCCCAAAGGCGTCGCAAGAGTCCGTGACAAGAAGTATGTTCCCGGCCGTTTGATCGAGCTGTTCATGGGAAAAGGAAACCGCAGTATGACCCAAATGATCTATCCGGGGATTACCGTCGAAACCTGCCGCAATGCCTGCCGGGACGTCTATTCCTATCACATTTCCGGCAAGCTGAGAAATACTTCTTCTCTGGTGGAATTCTGGCGCGGCTCCAGGGAGCCTTATCCGGCAAAAAGTGCGGTGCTGCTGATGAAATACCTCCCCTCGATGGCAGAACGTATATTTCCCGATATGGGGCATTGCCAGTTCCTCCATGAGCATCCGACGAAATACGCTGCACTGCTGGATCAATTTATGAGGGGATAACACGAAGTACGGAGGGGGAGAAGCTATGAAATACGTCGGAATATACTGGACGCTGTTTGCACCGATGATAAAAAAGAGTATTCGGGCAAGATTTGATTCGTCTCTGGCGGAGCGGTCGATCCGGGAAGGCAAGAAGGAGTACAAAAGACTTTTGTCCCGTGCGGACGAGCTGGGCCCGGGCAATCCCATGGCATCAAACGCGTATTTTGCATACGTATTTGCGGCCGCCTGGCTGGGAAGCGGCAGGAAGATCACACCGGATGAAATGGGACTTGTCATGACGGATGTTCTGGAATCGAAGCTCCTTCGGACCGTGTTCGGCATGACCGATCTGAACAGGCGGCCGAAGAAATGGTACCGGGATATGAAAAAATACGAGTCTTGGTTTCATAAGCACGGCAAAGATTATCCGGTCAACTGGAACGTTCATTTTGATGAATCCAGGCACCAGGATGGAAGCTTCTACTACTTTACACGCTGCCCGATCTGTGAATTCTGCGAGCGGGAGGGTATAGCGGAGCTGATGCCCGCCCTGTGCGCGACGGATGAGGTCATGTTCCGTCTGCAGCACGGGAAACTTTTCCGGGAACACACGATTGCAGAAGGGGATGGCATCTGCGATTACTGGGTCGTTGGGGATCGGGTAAAGGATGCAAAATGAGAGAATATGAGAACAATCAGACAGGACAGAGCGCATATCCCCTTCACTGCTGTGCCGGGAAGCCGGATATGGTGATCTTCCTGACAGGCGCCATGTCTTAAAAGAGGAGTGATATCCATGAAGGTTCTTGTTTACGGCTCCGGGGTCATAGGGAGCTATCTTGCGCATGTGCTTTGCAGTGCGGGAAATGACGTGACAATTCTGACGCGGGGAAAATGGAAAGAGCAGATTGAGAAAAACGGCTTGAGAATACGCCATCATCTGCAGCGTAAGGAAACACTGGACCATCCGCGCGTGATCGGAGATATTTCGGAAGATGACAGCTATGATGTCGTGTTTGCCGTAATGCCATATAACAAAATCTGGGAGATCCTGGATAAACTTGCACAGCTGCAGGCACCAACCATTGTCATGGTTGGGAACAATATGAGCCCGGCGGAAATGGAGAAGAAGATCCTCGCGGACACGGTCTGCGCCAAACAGGTCCTGTTTGGTTTTCAGGTAACGGCAGGAAAACGCGACAGGGAACACGGCCTATTGATCTGCGAGAGAGCAGGCTGCGGGACGATGGATATCGGAGGGCTTCACAGTCTGCCGGATTTCGCAGCCAGAGCCATGTTGAGCGAAGTGTTCAGAGGAACGGGATATAAGCTGAACTGGCAGCCGGACATGGAGGCTTATCTGAAATGCCATCTTGCCGCGATCCTGCCGATCGGGTATCTGACCTATGCCTGCGGCGGAGATCTGCGAGAATCGACAGCCGGGCAGCGCAAGCTCATGTGCCTGGCGTCAAGGGAAGCATACAGCTTGCTGAGGGCGCAGGGGATTCCGATTCTTCCCAAGGGCGATGATCTGTATTATGCGCCGGGAGCGCGCGGAACACTTATGCAGTTTCTCTATTTTGTGATGGCAAAGAATAAAACGATCGGAGACCTTGTAGCATGCGAGCACTGCCGAAATGCCTATGAAGAAATGGAAATGCTGGATACGGCATTTGAAAAACTCTCCTCAAAAGCTCCGGCTGAGACCATGCAAAGCTGGCATACACTGAAGGGAATGATGCCGGACTGGGAAGATATCAGAAGAATATATGGCAGAGAATACCGTGTCTAAGTCTTCCATATCGCGGAAATAGTATGAAAATGAGAGTCAGCATAGTCTGACTGATGAATGGATAACCGAGTCTTTATTCTTATCGCAAAGGGCGTGAAATCTTGGGGTAGATTGCCGTATACAAGCTGAGGAACGAGGAACCAAAAGCCTATATCTCTTCTTTCTTAGCCTGTGCCTTATAGGCATTGCCCCAGATTTCCATGGCCTTGATGATGGGGCGCATGGATTCGCCGAGCTCCGTCAGCGAGTATTCCACGCGGGGCGGCACTTCGGGATAGGCTGTGCGGCGGACAATGCCGTCGGCCTCCATGGAGCGCAGCGCCTCGGTCAGCGCCTTCTGACTGATGCCCTCGATACTCTTTTGCAGCTCGTTGAAGCGCCAGGTCCGGGTAAGGAGATTGCGCATAATAAGCAGCTTCCATTTGCTGCCGATCAGAGAGACGGTGGTGGCTACCGGGCAATCGGGCAGGATATCTTCCTTCGTTCTCATTTCCAGCACCTCTGTTCCATTCAAATTGAATCTTATACCAGAATCATACTGCAATGCAGGAGCAAGCGCAAGCGCTTATTATGCATCCTTCATCTTAACCCAAATCAAAGCCCGGCACCGGCAGGCGCGGGTTAATTTGGACGAGGCCATCGGTCAATGCGGTGCCGCGGCGCTGCTGCATGACCTTATAGACCTGTTCTGACGTGGTTACAAAAAGGTGCGTACTTGCGGAGAACTTGAATCTCTCGTATACTGTACGCAGAAAACCCCAAGGAGGCACAAACCATGTTCAACAGAAACACAAAAAAGAAAACGCGCTTTTCGGATTTTCTGACCGGAGATTACGCGCGCGACTATATCAATCAGGAACTGCCATATGCCGAGCAGATCGAACGGGCAGCAAAGCGCATCCGTGAGGCGGACTATGTTCTCATCGGCGCGGGAGCCGGAATGAGCACGGCGGCGGGCGCGGAATACGGCGGGAAGTTTTTTGAAGAGAATTTTGCCGAGTTTCAGAAGATATACGGCAAGGGGCCGTATATGCAGGACATGTACTCCGCCGGCTTCTATCCTTTTCCGGATCAGGAGAGCAAGTGGGGCTACTGGAGCCATCAGGCATTGCTCGCCGGGGCGGATCTGGACGTGACGCCGCTGCACAAAACGCTGCTGGAGGCGCTTGAAGGGAAAAAGCTCTTCCTCTTGAGCACCAATGCCGACCATCAGTTTGAAAAGGCTGGGTTGCCCGTTGAGCAGATCTTCCAGACCCAGGGCAGCTATAATTTGATTCAGTGCAAACGCGGCTGCCATCCGAAGACCTATAACGCGGTCGAGCTTTTCCGGCAGATGGAGCAGGCACGGCAAAACGGGAAGATCCCCAGCGAGATGGTTCCCAAATGCCCGGTCTGCGGCAGGGATATGGAGATGAATCTGCGTGTGGACAACTGTTTTGTCGAGGACGAAAGCTGGCACGCCGCGGAGGATCGTTTCAGCCGTTTCCTCTCCGCATGCAAAGATAAGAAGACCGTCCTGCTGGAACTTGGCGTGGGCTTCAACACGCCGATGATCATCCGCTTCCCCTTTGAAAAGCTGACACGGGAGCATGAGAACGTGAGCCTTGTGCGCCTCAGCCGCAGCAAGGCCATGGTGCCCGCAAGCCTGGGCGAGCGTGCCGTAAGCATCAACGCGGATATGGCGCAGAGCATCACGGACCTTGCCGCAAGACTCCGTGATACAGAGGAAAACGACAAATAATCCTTGATGATTTGATCTCGACTGCATCTGCCGTCTGACATAGCAAAGTGATAGAACAGGAAAATGCCGGGAACTGTCCGTTCTGAACAGTACCCGGCACTTTTTGCATGTGGGACGAGAGTACTTTTCCGCTGCTTTCTTCCGCAGGCTCGCCTTGACGATGCCCTTGGGATCCTTGATGAGCAGGATCACGAGCCAGAGAATCAGGCCGAGAGCAACAACAGAGAAACCGAGAAAAGCGTCGTTGAGCATGTCCTCGGCGGCGGGGGTGAAGTACTCTGCGCCGAGCTCGGCGTACTCAAAGATTGCGTCGCCCAGCCACATGAGAGAGGCACCCCAGAACAGCACACAGGGGACTCCCAGCATCATGCTGTCATCCTTGCGCTGATACCACTTGACTGTGGCGATGATCGCCGCAAATACACAGATCAGAAGTGTCATGTCGTATCTTCCTTACGCGGCGGTTTTCTGCGGCTTTACGTCCGGGCGTTCCATGATCCTGTCGGCGACAAACATCATGATCGCCCAGGTGACGGTTACGATGATCGCCATGGTGACGCCGATGGTACTCATCTCGTGCAGCATCTCCGCTGTGTCTCCGGGATCGTTCATCGCCGTCAGGAACGGGAACCATGGGACGACTTCACCGTGCCAAATGTGCTCAAAGCAGAGCAGGAACGCTCCGCCCCACAAAAGCTGCGCCAGGATCATGAGCTTTTTGCGCCAGGGGAGATGCTTTTCCTGTTTGGTCTCGACAGCGGCTTTCTTCGCCAACTTCTGAGAGTCAGACTTCATCTCGTTGTCCTTCATAAT
>ODAI014258277.1_pt1 | contig 10032 bp, 3 predicted proteins | sample 1539321 | NCBI WGS metagenome assembly ODAI01 (sample SAMN02144231, study PRJEB22623) | gut metagenome | biome: sheep rumen | host: Ovis aries | place: New Zealand | reverse complement strand
GAGACGAAGGCCTCGGCACCCTTGCCGCCGCCGTAGGCATAGTTTTTGACGGTGGCTCCCTCGTGGATGATGACGTTGGTGTTGTAGCGGCCATACGTCCCCCCGCCGTCGGTGGTGTTCACGGCCGTGTTGTCGGGGTCGGGCAGCTCAGCCCGGCGCACGATGCCGGGGTGTGCCGTATTGAAGAGGTTGGTATGGTCGTTGGCGGCGTAGTTAGGGCTGGCAAGGTTTTCGGTGGGTATGTAGTAGTCGCCCAGCCGCCACGAGTAGTAGGGTATGCCCAGCGATGCGGTGTACAGCTCGCGGTACTTCTGCACGCTGGCAGCGTTGAGCACCTTTCCGTCCTGTCCGCCGCCGTAGACCTCGTAGACCGTGGCGCCGCCGTGCAGGTTCACCTCAGTATATTCTGCCCAGCAGTTCTTGCCGTAGCCGGCGCCGTAGATGGTGGCAAAGCTGCCGGCGTACCACTTCGACTGTACTGGGGCGTAGACATCGACATGGGCGTAGACGGTGCGCCGCTCGTTGTTGTTGCCGCCATAGATGGTGCCCACCTTGGCCGTGGCGCTGCGCCAGTTGACGTGCGACTCGTAGACGTCGCACGACTTGAAGGTGCTGTCGCCGTAGGCTCCGCCGTAGATGTAGTCCATTTCGGCGGTAGAGGCTGCCGGCACGTTGACCACCGTGCGGCGTGTGACTCCCTCCTCGTAGCTGCCGCCATATGCTTCCTTTATCTGTCCGCGGAAGAGGTCGACGACGGCCGTTCCGAGGTCGGCGTTGCCCGTTTCCATCGTTTCCGGCTTGACGTGCATGCCCAGGCCGCTCTTTGCGCCGGCCCCGAAGACCCTGGTCTGTGTGAAGTAGGTGTTGTCCTGCGGAATGTCTATCAGTACGTATCCGCGCTCCTGCATCTCGTTCATGTCGGGGTCGAAGCCTTCCTCGGCGGTATGTCCCTGTCCGCCGCCGTATATCTGCTTCACGCCGTTCAGATCGTTGCTGCACTTGCCGGGTTTGAAGTTGACGAAGGCGTTGCCCATTTGTGGCTTGTAGTAGCCCGGTCGTGCGTCGCCGGCCTTCTTGCCACTGGGTATGTCGGTGGCACCGGTGGCATAGAAGTACTTGCCGTAGGCAGCGTCGCTGTAGTCGTAGTCGCCGTAGCATCCGCCGAAGATGTTCTCCACGTGGCCTTTGATGTACTCCACATAGGCCGAGGCTGTGGTGGTGGTCGACGATGGGGTGGCGCTGTTGTAGCCGTGCACGGCGGTGCGTATGTCGGAGCGCACGCTGCCGAGGAAGTTGCAGTCGGCCCCGTTGGCTCCCAGGTCTGTCTCGCCGAGTATGCGTCCGCCCAGGTCGTTGGCGCCGTAGAGGTGGTCGAAGAAGTAGGGGAAGCCGTTCTGTCCTACGTACGTCTCGGTGTGTCCGTAGATGTCGGCGTTGCACGAGCCGGCGAAGCTGTTGAATAGCCGTCCGTTGTCCAGGTGGAGCACGGTGTTGCCGGCGATGGGGCCTTCGAATCCTCCGCCGTAGATGAAGATGGCCTCTGCCACGTCGTTGTCGGCGGTGGCCTCTGTGCCTGTGACATCGTTCATGTTGACGTAGGTGCTGTATCGGCGGTCGTAGCTGATGGGCGTGGAGGTATTGATGTCGCCGCTGGCATCGCGGTTGTAGCGGCCGATGAGTCCTGCCTCTCCGCCGCCGAATATCTGGAAGGTGAAGCCGCTGTTCAGATTGACCGTGGCACTGCCCCACACCTCGGAGACCTCGCCGTAGCCGCCGCCGAACACGTTGAGGGCTGTGCCCAGCGGGTCCATGCCCTGCTTGGCCAGCAGCACGCCTGAGTTGCGCTTGGTGATGGTGAAGTTCTCCAGCTCGTAGTATTTGCCGGTCTCGCTGATCTCGTCGAACAGGTCGTCGTCGATGAGTGTGCCATTGAGGTTGATGACGACGTTGCCGTTGATGTGTCCTGAGTTGTAGCATCCGCCGTAGATGTTGCCGTGTCGCAGACGGCGGTTCAGGTCGTGGGTGTCGGCGGTGCCCGTGTCGCTGGGCACGCTGACATTGGCTGCCGGGTTGGTCGCGGCGTCGGTGCCGTAGGCCGTGTTGTAGACATCCCACTCCAGAGCGGTGCCCTCGCTGTTCCAGCGCATGGGCTTGATGCGTATGCCGTCGAGGTTCATCACCAGCCGGTTGCGTATGTTGCCGTCGTTGGTCTTGCCCTCGGTGTACAGTCCGCCGGGTGCCAGCTCGCTGTCTACTCCGAGCACGCCGCCGTAGTAGGCAGCGTTGTAGGTGCTGGCCGGTACGTTGGCGTTGTTGCAGCCGCCCACCAGCTTGTTGTAGACGATGATGGGGTGGGTGAAGTTGAAGGTGGTGGTGCCGGCAGTGATCATGCTGCCCACGTTGCCGCCGCCGAAGACCGATCCGAACATTGAACTGTAGGGCTCGTAGTCGTCGGGGTCGCCGTTGAGGCGGCTGTCGTACTTCACCTCGGGCAGTGCCTCCATGGCACAGCCTTTCATGTACTCGGCAAAGACATTGGCGTTGGTCAGGTCTAATGAGCTGAAGTCTTGGTAAGTCTTGTTGGTCAGGATGGCTGTGCCCGCATACTGGGCTAGCAGTCCGGTGGTGTGCGTGGTATCGACCATGTTTGCACCATTGTTGCCGAAGAAGACGTTGTCGGCTATGACGTTCGATCCGATCTTCAGGTGGGTCGATGCAGCGGCATTGCTGCTGGTGGTCAGCGAGGCGCTGTTGCCGCCAAGATAGACCGAGCCTTTGATGACGGTGGGCTTGTCCTTGTCGTCGGAGTAGAGGCGTATGGACACCTGCTCGGCGTTGGGGCGCACCTTGTTCAGGGCCTTGGCCGAGAGCAGCTGGTTGGCTTCGGTGGCTGCGGCACCGTCTTCGGGGAAAGTCCACGATGCGGCCTCTGTGCCCATCAGCTCCTGCACGTTGTAGTAGAAGTCGCCCCAAATGAGGTCGCCCTTCATGGCAGGGTTGTCGGTATAGGCGTACGAGCCGTTGCCTCCGCCGTAGACATCGCCGCTGATGCTGGTATAGATCCCCACGGCGTTGCCGCCGCGTATGGTGCCCGAGATGTCGTTGCCGCCATAGACATTGTTGATGTTGCCGCCGCGCACGAGCACACGGGCGGAGTAGCCGGCTGGGAACTTATAGCGCTCGTCGCTGAGCTGGATGTTGGCATAGGGCACCTCCAAACCGTCCACCAGCGGGGTGACGTCGGCCTTGCGGCAGCCGCCGTAGACGTTCTCGGCCGTGAGCTGCGATGTGGCTGGAATCTCGAGCAGGATGCCCTCGTGGTGGGTCATGCGTCCTTCATTGCCGCCGCTGTAGAGGTTGAGCACGCTGCCCCCTGCGAGGTTCCACTGCGGACGTATGGTCATGTCGATCTTGTTGTTGCCGCCGAAGATGCGCAGGAACTGGTGTCTGCCGGCTTCAAATGTCGAGAGGTTCAGTCCCATGGACAGTAGGCGCCGGTCGACGGGGGCGTTGAGGTCGGCCGTGGGCAGATCTTCCTTCTTCACAAAGTCTTTTATGCTCAGATGGCTGGTGCAGTCAGTTATGTTGCTGCTGTTGTTGATGCTGATGACGGCCGCATCGGTCACGGTGGCAGCGTTGCCGCCGGCGAAGACGTAGCCGTAGGTGCCGCCGTTCACCTGCATGTAGGTCTTGCCGACCGTCGGGGCGGGCAGGTAATCGTCGGCGATGCCGACCGTCGAGCCGTCCTCGTTGCGTATGATCTTGTATCGTGGATGTTCTTCATCAATATCCCCCTCCTCGTCAGGGGCTAACTGTGTGTAGGTGAACGAGCCGTTGCCGCCGCCGAACATCTGTCCGATGAAGGTGTGCTTGCCTTCGGCTTCCTTGGTCGTGTGGATGAAGGCCTGGAAGTCGGCGGTCACCAGCGTCTTGGCGGGCACGTAGCCCTCAGTGCCCTCGGTGCCAACGGCCTCCGTGTTTACTTCTGGTGTGAAGGGCAGCTCCTCTGCTGAGCGTGTGGTGCCGATGGTGCCCGATATGTCGTTGCCGCCGAAGACAAAGTTGACGGTGAGGTCGTGCTTCTGGTTCTCGCCGTCCACGTTGACGTAGGTGCGCTTGCCTACATTAGCCATGCGTGCACCGCCGAAGACGCCGCCGTAGATGTTGCCGCCCCGCAGTGTCACGGTGGTGTGGCCGGCCAGGTCGGCCGCATTGCCGCCGCCGTAGATGTTGCCATCGGTGGCACCCAGAGAGCCGCTCGCCAGAGCGCCGAACTCACCGTCGGTGATGGTCACCTGGCTGTTGCCGCCCACGGCGCCCTCGTTGCCGCCTCCGTAGACGTTGCCGCCAATCTTCACCTGGGCACTGGCCGTTGAACATTGGACATTGAACAATGGACATTGAACATTGAATATTGAACATTGAACATTGGCCATTGCCAAAAGCAAAAGCATGCGCAACCTGTATGACTGCTTCATCTTCTTATGTCGTATATTGCAATTCTTCATTCTACACATTTAGACTATTGTCTCTTATAGTTTCTATAGTTTCTATAGTTTCTATAGTCTCTATAGTTTCTGTAGCGTTTCGAACTTCAAGTCGGGTTCCGACAGCTGGTAGAGGTATGTGGGACTCACGTGTATGGCAAACGTGTACATCTGTCCGGCGTTGAGGGTCTCGAGGAAACTGATGACGTTCTTGGCTGTCTGGTTGGACCGCACCAGATTGTTCTCCTTGTCGTAGACGTCGTAGGTGGTGGTGAGCACGAACTGTCGGTTGCCCACCGCGGTGGGTGCTATGCAGCCCATGATGGTGGTGGCCGCTGTGGCGGTGGTGGTGAGCACGGCCGGGTCGGACGCATTGCTCCATATCGTCGTAGGGTCGTCGGTGGTGCCGGTGTCGTGCGTGGTCGTCGTCACCGTCAGCGGGTTGCTGCCGTCGCTGTTGGCGGTGTTGGCGGTGAGCGTGGCGGTGATGTCGACGGTGAGCACCGACGATGAGCCGTTGTTGGGCTTCAAGGCGAGCTGCTTCACCTTGATGGTGCGCAGTGCGTCGTAGGGGGCGTCGACGCTGTACTCGAAGCGCAGTGCTGCGTAGAGGTGGTCCAGCAGCAGGTAGACGTACTCTGTGTCGTCGTCGCCATTGTCGTTTTCTGTGGTATAGTCAAAACGGCCCCAGCGGCCGCCGGCGCCCGTCCAGTCGATGCCTTCGAGGGTGGTGGTGGTTTTCGTGAGGCCGCCATCGTAGACACCCACGATGACGCACGGGTCGGCACCGGTGATGGCGGGGAGGTCGCTCACGCTGAGCACCGCGCCGTAAGCAAAGTCGGCCGTCTGTTCGCCCTCGCCGTCGGGATCGAGCGGGGCTATGCTTATGTTGCTGCTCGTGGCGGCACTGGCGGGCATGAAGCCGTAGACGTAGTAGGTGGTGGTGGCGTCTACACTGACACGCGACGACCAGTCGGTGCCGTTGTAGCTGAAGAGTCCCTCCACATTGTCGGCTGGCGTTGCACCGCTCTGCGTCAGAAAGGCTTTTATCTGCACGTTACCAGGCTGCACCTGCGGCGACAGGTTGCCGTAAGGTACAAAGCCTGTTGGCAGGGCGCGCGTCTGTACGGTCATGTCGCTGTAGCTGCCGGTGCCCAGCACCAGACAGACCTTGCGCGACGGCCGTCCGGCGCCCTCGTCGTCGCTACAGGCTGTCGTGAGTAGCGCGCCCGACAGGCCCGCTGCTATACCTATTAATATATATATTCTTCTAAACGTCATAACTCTTCACTTTTCACTCTTCACTCTTCACTTTTCACTCTTCACTTTTCACTCTTCACTTTTCACTGTTCACTAGCGCGAAGCGCGCATCACTCTTCACTAGCGCGAAGCGCGCCTCACCAGTTGTACACTGGGTGAGAGACCGTCCCGACGTTGGTCCACTGGCGGATGCCCACATTCACCACCGTCAGACCGCTCTGTGCTGTCTGCAGTGGGGGAATGACGTTGTAGGCATTTGCCAGGCTCGCGATGTTGACGCCGAGCTGTGTCTTGCAGTCCTGCACCACCACTGCGCCGGTGGGCGACGGAGCCGTCACGGTGCCAACGAGGTAGAACCGCATGCCCGGTGCCACCACGCCGCCGATGCCGTAGAACGGCTCGCCGCTGTTGTTCAGGAACTCGAGGATGATAGGCACGTCGTCGCCAGCCCTCGTCTGCAGCGACAGGGTATAGCAGGTGCCTGTGGTGGGGTACTCGGCTGTGGTCTGTTCGTCTTGTCGCAGGCTGATGCTGCCTGTTCCGTTGCCGGCGTCGTAGCCCACCTGCGGGTCGTAGAGTATGCCTTCCGGCTCGTCGGAGGAAACCGCGGGAACGGGCGTGAAGTCGAACTGCTGACGGTGTTGTCCGCCGAGGAGCACGGCCGTCAGTGGGAAGTTGTCGACGGTGTTGTCCTGTTCGTCGTGGGTGAGGGCAATGGGGGTGGCCATGGCGTCGCTGAGGGTGGCCGACGTGGCCTGCACGTAGACCTCTACACAGCCGACGCCGTACTGCAGCGGGTCGCTGACGGCGATGCTACGGGTGTCGGGGCCGACGGTCGAGGGGCTATAGTGCCCAAGCACGTTGCTCCAGCTGGCATCGTTGTAGTAGGCGGCCTGGCTGGCTGTGGCGGTGCGGATGGTGCTGTTGGCGTAGTACCACAGCTCGGCGGGGTAGACCAGCTGTTCCATGCTGTTGAAGATGGTTGGCGTGGTAGGTGTGATGGTGGTGGCTGTGAGCAGCTTGAACTGATTGTTGGTGGCATCCCACTGTATGGCGGCGGCACCGTCAGGCAGTCCGCTGCTGGCGGGGAAGCCGTCGCGGCTGTCGCCTAACGACGTGATGGTTATCTCGTCGGTGGTTGCGTCGATGGTGTAGTCGGTATCGAGGGTCAGCCCGTTGGTAATCGTGCTGAGTATCTCGGCTTGCAAGTCGGCTCGCCAGTCGTCGGTGCCGAACGAAAGCAGGGCCACGGCGTTGTAGACCATCGTGACGAGCGCCTTGACGCTGGTGCTCGAGCCCGCAAAAGGCTTGTAGTTGCTGTTCGTCTCGTCGTAGTAGGTGAACGAGTTGAAGATGCGCCGCAGCGCGGAATCGTCGGACCATGTATAGGATGTCGACTCGACGGTGACGCTGGCCTGTGCGATGTCGTTCAGATAGCTGAGCAGGGCCACGCCCTTGGGGTCGATGAGGAAAGACTCGTCGGTGCATATCGGCTCGGGCGAGAAGGTGATGGTGCTGGGGGCATAGCCGCCGCTGTAGTCGGGGTCGTCGAACTTGGCTAGGGTGCTGCCGTTGACGAATTTGTCGGTTGCGATGCCGGTGCTGCTGCCGCCGGTGCGCTCGGCGCGTCCGTAGCAGAGGTAGGCGCCGGTGCCGATGGTCACATCGACGACGTTCTGGTCGAGGTAGTTATATGTGGTGCCCTGGCGCGTGAAGGCCGGGCGGATGGTTCCGTTGAGGGGACTGTCACTGGCAGTGACGGTCGTGGTGGTGGCAAAGGGTATGAGCAGCCAACTGTCGATGCCACGGAAGTCGCTGGATGCCTGTTGGGTGGTGGCTGCGCTGAGGCGCGTGCCATTGTGTTGTGCCGACACGCTGAGGGCGAGGTCGACAGTGACAGCCTCTGCCGGCGACACCGGTTCAAGGGCATCGTCGGCAGTGCTGCATGAGGATACGGCGACAGCCGCCGTCACTGCTGCCAGTAGTGGCAGCAGCACGGCGTACAGTCGTTGTATATAGCGCGTAAGAATCATATTTCACTCTTCACTAGCGCGTAGCGCGCATCAGATTTCCGGATTGAGGATGAGTCCTTCCTGCCATTCGAGGTTGACGCTGGTGCCGAGCTCGATGCCCGGGCTGGTCAGGTCGGGCGTGCCGTTGGTGGCGTTGCCCAGTCCCTCGGGCACGGTCGGTGCATCGGGATATTCGCCGGTCTCGGGGTCGGGCAGCACTGGGATGTCTACCTCGCCGTCGCCGTCGGTGTCCCATCCAGGACCGCCGTGGTCAGGGTCGGTGATGAACGGGTCGGGATCGCCGTCACCGTCGATGTCGTAGGGGTCGGGCTGGCCGTCGCCGTCCTCATCGACGCCGATGGGGTTGCCGTCCTCGTCCTTCACGTAGACGTCGGGAGTGCCGTCGTTGTTGCGGTCGGCCTCGGTGCTACCGTTCTTGATGGTCACGGTGACCTTCGTCACGTAGTCCTTCATCACGATCTTGTCGAGTGTGCCGTCAACGTAGTTGGCAGCGGTCTTCGGGTCGAGCGTGGCGGTGAGGTAGAACGTGGCACCCTTGGCTATCAGGCCGTCGGCACCAATGAAGTCCTGTGCGTTGTTCACCAGCTCGAGGGCCACCTTCACCGGCTGGTCCTTCTTAGTCTGCAGGGCGAGTGTCTGGTTGGCGGTGGCGGTGGTGCTGTTGGCCTTGGCGATGATGGTCGAGCTGGCCATGTTGCGGTCGTAGATGGTCTGGTTCTCGTTGCCGAGGGCGGTGAAGTCGTAGGCGGCGCTGCACTGTCCGCCAATGAGCATGCCCTTCAGGGTGAAGCCGTCGCCGATGGCGATGGTCTCGCCGGCGCCGTCGTAGTAGGTGCCTTCGTTCATCTTGATGCGGGTCTCAATGCGGCCCACGGCATACTCGGCAGCCTTCTGCAGGGCTACGGACTTCGTGTTGTCCTGCACCTCGTCGGCAGCATCGGCGTAGACGCTGTTGATGACGCCGTCCCAGTTGCCGGCGCTCGCATAGTCGGCCGACTCAATCTGTGTGGAGGCCTTCAGCGGGGTGCTGACGTAGTACCACAGGGCGGCGGGATAGACATAGTCGGTAATCTTCACCTTGTTGAAGCCCTGACCGTAGTTGGCGGTGATGTCGACAAACGAGTTGGCCTGTGCGCCAGAGGCGTTCCAGCGTACGCTGACGGCGCCCTCGGGCAGACCGATGTTCTGCGGATAGCCCCTGTAGCTGCTTGACAGCGAGGCCGGAGCGCCGCTGACGGGCGTCGACGTGCAGGCATCGAGAATCTTTGTGCGCAGTGACTGTGCCAGCGGATAGGCGGGGTCGTCGGAGGTGACGTGCTTCAGCGAGTTGAATAGCTTGCTCAGGTTTGTGGCGAGGCTGTTCGACGAGGCCACGCTGATGCCGATGAACTGGCGGTAGAGGCTGGCGAGCATGGGCTGCGTGGTGGTCTTCCAGGCGTTGTGGGGTGCAGCGACGCCGCTCACGGTGGTGTTGGCCAGGCTGTTCATCAGTGCCACGATGTTCTGGCCCGTGGCGTCGCCGGCCTGACGGTCGGCACTGGCGTTGATAGGCTCCAGCGAGAGGGTGATGCCGTTGGGTGTGGTGACCTCATCGTTGTTCAGGCCTGTGGCCGTCAGCGTGCCGTACTTGAACTTGTCGTTCATCGAGGTGATGGCATCCTCGGCCTCGTTGTCGACGGCCTTGGCGTAGAACAGGAAGTTCTTCGTGCCCACGGGCACGAACTGGTCGGCATACACCTTGTAGTTGATGGCTCCCGGGCTGCTGAGCGAGCTGATGGCGCTCAGACGGATGATGTCGGAGAGCTTCGTCGACGACGAGGTGGGCTCGCCGGCGAACGCAATGAGGCGGATGTTGTCCAGTCCGCGGAACTGCGACACCGTGCCCTGGTTCTGGGTGACGGCATTGCTCATGCGGGTGCTGCCCACCACGGTGCGTGGGATGGAGATGACGAACTCGGGCTTCACGCCGGCGGTGCCGTTCTCGTCGAACACCACGTTGGCGCTTGCCTCCTCAACGGTGTCGGAGGAGCATGCGCTGAAGCCAAGGGTGCCTGTGAGCGCTATCGCGGTCATGCAGGCCATTGCTTGAATTTTCTTCATGTTACACAATATATTAAAAATTAAAAAACTTTTCACTCTTCACTCTTCACTCTTCACTATTCACTGTTCACTCTTCCCTAGCGCGTAGCGCGCATCAGAACTCGTTCTCAAAGTGTATGCCGTCCTTCCAGCTCAGGTCGACGCTCAGTCCG
>ODAI013399945.1_pt1 | contig 10032 bp, 5 predicted proteins | sample 1539321 | NCBI WGS metagenome assembly ODAI01 (sample SAMN02144231, study PRJEB22623) | gut metagenome | biome: sheep rumen | host: Ovis aries | place: New Zealand | reverse complement strand
TTAGCGAGTGTGGATACAAGCCAAACAAGAACTTAATTAGTAAGATTTTCAAAGAACTCATTGGCTACCAGCCTAAGGCTGCTTAGCATATTATTAATTTGTTAACGAAGTATTGATATATAATAAGGTATTTAAACTCCTTAGAAGAAATCTGTAAAATTCTTGGCCATACACTAAAATCCTTATTGTTACCTGTTAATCGTTACCGGTCGGGATCATCTTGTTGTTGAGCGAGACATAGTTTTAGTTTATAGATATCTAAGATAGCGTCGCCTTCCATACCTTCAAGTATTCCACAACACCTCGTTAGCATCATCCCTACACCAACCTATCCTCATGGTAGGTAAGGTAGGTATCATTTTTAGCCAGTATTCCACGGAGAAAGAATAGTACTTGTTTTTGCTCAATATACTGAGTGTAAACTTATTACACACCTTACACGAAACATAACACAGCCATATCATCATTGTTTCAGCTATACCTACCTACCCAAGGTAGGTAGGTGAGTATATAGAAGTAGAATAAAAATTATATCATTATTATATATATATATTCCTAACAATTACTGTGCTATTTTTCATATCGAGATTATATACACTTACCTACCTTGGGTAGGTAGGTATGTGAGGGAGTGAACAAGGTATCTGCTTGTATATCTGTAAGTTATGTACATATTGTCAAACCTACCTACCTAACCTAGGGTAGGTGAAGATAGGTAAAAGTAGTGATTTTCGCCCCCGAATTGCCTTCGTCGTACCTCCGATATGCCTCAACACTACCTCCGTTTCAAAAGCACCAAACGTACAAATCCCTTGTGTTTAAAGCGAATTATTAGCGGATTTATAGCGGAGTGAGTGCGAAGGTGGAGGTAATAATACCCCCACCCTTTCTTGCGCTGGGGATAATAAGTAGGTGTACATAATTATTTTTACCGCACACCTGTATAGGTCCGTTCTACCTTCGTTATAAATCCGCTCCATCGATGGGAGCGAACCTGAAGCGAAGGCGAAGGCACAGCAGTTCTAACCCTGCAATAACAAGTAACGGGTAACAATAAGGATTTTAGTGCTAGCGTATCTATCCTTTGCCTACGCCGTTTCCTTATCAAGGAAACTCAAATAAGTGGGGACTATGAATTATTCTGGTTTGTTTTTTTACCTGGCAACAATTATTTCATGACATTCTGATTCTGGCGGGGGGGAAAACGACGGGGGTTCTTCTTACAACCCTTGCACGAGTTCTCTTGGTAGCGTGATTGTCCGCCTTCTGTCGTACCAGATGCGAATAGAGCCTTCCACTTGACGGACGGAGTGCTTGGAAATGGCATAGTAGCTGAGCTGATAGCTGTCCATACACTTGGCAAAGGCGCTTTTGATACGTGCACATTTCTCATTTATGGAGTTGTCGAGGGGATTGACGAGGCGGTCTATCGACTCACGGATGATGTCTTCGCTCACCCTGTTGCCCACCTTGCGATACAGGGCCATGAGTTCCTCACGATAGTCGCTAAGGCACTTGAATTCTATGCCCTCCCTGTGATTGAGGAAGAAGATGTATAATGCCTTGTTGATTGGCGATAGCTCCACCTCCTTCTCGTATCTTGGCAAGAGGAAACGATAGTCTGCCGTTATGACGAGCGGACTCAGTCTCTCCTTGGCAGCCTCTATGTTCAGTTGCTGAAGAGCGGGCACGGTGATAGCTTCGAGCAGAAGGTCATAGCGCCCTGCCCGTCGCAGTTCTTCCGAGAGAGCGCGCAGCTGCTCCGTGATTTGACTTACCCTTTCGGCCGTCGTGCTGAAACCTTCGGCTGTGTTCATTAATCTTCTTCCTTGGTTAGGGATGAGAGGCCTTGCAGGAATCTGTTCTTCACCCTGTTGAAAAAAGCGCGTGAAGGGTCAAGGGGTTTCTCGGGAGAGTCTGGCATTTCAGGACTTTCTGAATTATCAGGCATTTTCTGAACCTCCTCATCCTCAGGCGTCTCCTTTGGGGGATTATTAGTAACTTCTCCCCCTTCCCCCTCCACGGGGGAAGGGTTGGGGTTAGGGGTCTTCTTCCTTTTCCCATATATCTCGTTGATGATCTCATCCATAGACATATCATCATCTTCCCGTTTCCGTATAGGCAAGGTATTCTCAAAGCCTGTGGCAAGGATTGTTATCTTCGCATCTTCATCGAGGGTATCGTCAGTAGCCATACCCCATATAACATCGATGCTTGGGTCGAGTTCATCCATAAAGGCATCAATCTCCTCAAGTTCATCAACAAAGAGTTCATGCTCCGAACTTGTGTAGATATTGAAGAGAATACGAGTAGCCTTGCTGATGTCGGAGCCATAGAGCAAAGGCGACTGCAAAGCATTGAGAACGGCTTTCTGAACACGATGCTCACCACTTGCACGACCAATAGCCATGATAGCTCCACCGCCATTCTTCATGGTGGTCTTCACGTCAGCAAGGTCAGTTTGAATCTTTCCGTTTAGCGTGATGAGTTCAGAAATACTACGAACGGCATTCGCCATAACGGCATCAGCCCTGCGAAGAGCCTCGTTTACGGGAATATGAGAATCGCTGAACACCTTTGATATCTGCTCATTATTGATTATAAGCAAGGCATCCACGTTGGCACGCATCTCGTCAATTCCCCTGAGAGCCTTGATTATCTTCGGGCGCTTCTCAAAATAGAAAGGAAGGGTAACGATACCTATGGTAAGGAGTCCGAGTTCCTTGGCAATACCAGCCACGAAAGGACCGGCACCCGTACCAGTACCTCCTCCCATTGCACATACGATGAATGTCATCTGGGTATGGTCACTAAACAGGCGCTTCAAGTCCTCTATATTCTGTTCAGCCTCTTCCCTGCCCTTCTTCGGGTCAGCTCCGGCACCATGACCACTCTTTCCGAGCATTATCTTTGTCGGCACAGGATTGACAGACAGGCTCTTGCTATCGGTATTACATACCGCAAAGGTGACACTTTTCATCCCTTCATGATACATATTCCCGACAGCGTTACATCCACCGCCACCAACCCCCACAACCTTGATAATATCAGTTGTGGTATCCTCTACAGGTCCGAAAACATCAAGTATGTCATTGTTCATTCTGAATAATTGAAAGTCAAAAATCGAAGTTTATTTTCAACTGCAACGTGCAAAGCATCCTCGCACGAAAGAAAAAGTGCGTGTCAGCCATTAAAGGCTGGCGCACGTTCTATGATTTTCTGAGTGCAAAATTACACAACTTTCCCGACACTTCCAAGTCCTTAACCGAAAAATTTGTTTTGCAAGCCTTGCAATTAATATGGGGCATGTTTTTAAAAAGAGAAAGGCAGAGGACTAATGTCTTCTGCCTTTATTCTCTTTACTCAGGGAATTCATATACCACATACTGCGTATTTGGTTCCGTAGGATAGTTTGTCAAACGTCCGGAACGGGATACGAGCGACACGATTCCGTTATAGATTCCGTTGCCGAAGGTGTATTTCTTTCGGTAGATATTGACGTAGTGAATGCGTCGGGCATCATAATTGAGCAGTCGGTCAACATCGATGACAGGCATTCCGTCGATAAACACCATTGCCGGCCATGAACTATCGTAATTGCCCTGCTCGTCACGAACCATGAGTTGCGGCACGCCATCAACCTTTGTACGCTGTACGCTACTGATAAACTCTAGGAGTACTTCCTTCACAGTGAGGAACTGACGGTACTCGTCAAGGTCGTAGGTAAGGTCAGGTTTCTCGCCAAACAAGGTATTGTCGTAATCCAATGGTACACCCTCTTCGGCTGCGGCATCTTCATAAAATCCTAATTGAAGTTCTTTTTTAGCAGGAGCAATAGCTATCTGATGGCGTTGCATTTCCAGGGAACGCGCCTCTACCTCACTACGTTTGTAATGGAAAACGAGGTGAGGAAGCCTCTTGGGGAGCAATTTGACAAACGGACTTATCATCTCTATTGGCAGACTTACACCTGTGTATGATGCAGCCGAGAGCACGAGCGGTTGCTTGCCATGCAAGCCGTAGGTATAGAATACGGCTGTGGTATCATTTATCATCTTCCCCTCGAAATAATGTATCTGCTTACCGACAATACCAAGAGAAGGATGTATCTGATGGCTCTTATAGGTAACACCATCATACACATTTCTGACACGCGCCTTGATGATGTGGCCTTCCGTCTCACGGATATCCACTTCCTTCTTATCCGTCATTTCCGTAATAGGAGCTATGGTCAGATAGTCGTAGCGGTCGAGGATTTCCTTTTGGAGGCTTTGATTTGACTTGACTCCGTAGTTTTCCACGATTTTACGTGCAGCTTCAAGGTCGCCCTCACTCTTGATACGTTGAATCTCGGCAAGGAGGGTAGCGAAGAGTTCGCGAAGACGTGAGTAGTCGTTAATCTTGAGATATGTCTTTGTTACATATCCCACCTTGCGCTTAACCAATTCTATTGCACCATCAGCATGGGCGTATGTCCAATTGGCTATGAGTGCACAGGTTTGCATGTGTACTTCGTCTTTGTTGTCGCCATGCTTTTTCTGAATGATCTGCGTGAGTAGTCCGTTCATCAAGTATGCGTAATATTTCGACTTGTATGCCACGTTGTCATCAATCATATTAAGCTCCACGAGCTTTGGGTCTGCGATGTAATAAAGTCCCAGAAGATCTGCACGAACCTCTTCTATTGTGCTGTTGTAGTTCTTCAAAGCGCTTGATGCTGCGCCGGAACGGAGCGGGCGACCTCCATGGATAAGGCTTTCGTGAAGGTCGGTATGGAGGCTGTCACAACGAATTCCATATTTACGAATCATAGCCGCAGTCTCTTTGTCAATGACAAATTCATCAAAGAAATCATACCCTTTTTCTGCATTGTTGGCGTGCATTTCAGCTTCCCTTGACACAGAATAGCTCAACGAGTCAGGATCTTTGATTTGCACCCATTCAATATCATCATCCATGCTTTTGTGGAGAGGGTTTACAATAGCCACCAATCTGCGAGTCACATTTGCATTATCACGAGTATAGACCGACAGAACATAGTATCCACTATGGAGATTTGAGGGCAGTTCGATAGTACCCTTTCCCTTTCCCCCCTGAAGAGCAATCACAGCACCAGCCACCATACTATATGTATCGCGCAGTTCAGCGTATGCAATCAGTGCATTATCAGTAGTAACACCAACCTTCATCGCCTCTCCAGCAAGATACCATGAGCGGTCAGTCTCTATATTTGCAGCAAAAGTAAATAATGCCAGCATTGCTGCTGCTATTGTCGATAGTATCCTATTCTTTACAATTCCCATAATACACATTTAATCTTTCAGATAAATATTGAATCCTGGATCCACAAATATATAGTCCTCGCCAAAAGGTGGCATATAGTCTGGTTTAACAATACTTGCTCCACGCTTACGGACATCCAAATCCTTTGCACGTACCCAATGACTTTCCGTTGGTCCCATGAGAGTTTTATAATATTCATAGAGCAGCCATCCGTCTTCAACCATACCGAAGCAATCACTCTCAGTACAATCAGGAAATATCTCGACATGACTTTCTGGCAATACCCTGCTTATTTTCGTTCCATCGATATACATCCGTTTAGAGACAGCATTCTGCGAACACCCCACATAGCCGATAACATTTTTTGACGACGTGAGACATCGAATGTTAGTAGGCAATGCTGATGGCTGAGGAGTGAAAAGGCCACCCATAGACCATCCAGCCTGACGGCATGCCATATCATATTCGTATTCCACCTTGCTAATGGCACGCAGATTCAGTTTATTGCTATAGTTCCACAAAATGCGCTCATCATCACGCGGAATCGACACAATTTGATACTTGTTCAACTTACCACCTGCATAATGTGCTGTTGACTCTACGAATATGCTATCGCTATCCCAAAACTTCCATCCGTACTTTGGATATAATGGTCTGTAATACTCAGTAACGAACCTATTATCAAAAGATACATAATCTCCCACATCGAAATACATTCTTGTGGTGCGAGCTGGTCTCAGCTCCCACGTTTCTGAATAATCCCATGTGAAATAGATTGTACTATCAGGACCATCAGGTGCAGCCGTTGTCAGCAACACCTCAACATCAGATAAAGAATCTTTCTGAAAATACTCCAAACTTTCAATGTCGGGTGTGCGGATTGGTTTTTCGGGAGTTGATTGATAGACATCGTCCCAATATCTGATGGTAAGGTAGTATGACACATCCGGTTTCAATTCCGGAACATCACATGAATAGACGCCTGAACTATAACTGAATTCCTCATATTCCTCCTCGTCAGAAGTATAATAGTATCCATATTCGCTATTATAGTATTCATAGAGTCGGCTGTATGCATCATAGGTACCTATCTTAGGTCTTTTCCCAGTATGTGTTTCCTCCGTACATTCAATCTCTGTGCCGTCGGTACCACAGATGGTCACCCTTGCGCCTTTAACAGGCAGAGCCTCGTCATAGGGCTTGTCATATGAAACTGTACCGTTATATTCTATTTCATTCTTTATCTCGCTAGACCAGGTAAGATGGAACTCATTATGCTGTTTTGAACATATCGTACCATCGACTACCAACAAATGAGTCTCATCCTTTGGTAAATCAGCCTCAAACTCCTCCACACATCCTGTCATCATAAAATGACAGACTATAACTGACAGGACATACTTTATAAATATTGATATCTTATTCATATTAATTGAATCGAATATTGAGTGAGACATAAGGTATTGCCGACCCGAACACAGAAAGTTTATATCCCTGTATTCTATCGCCTTCTGTTACATAATATATGTTATAGGCATTCTTTCGGCCAAGGGCATTATATACGCCAATGGAGAATGAAGTGTGCAAGAATGATGTCAGCTTATGCGTAGGCTCAATGTTAAACGCCAAGTCGCAACGCACATAGTCAGGAATACGATAGCTGTTGCGCTCCGTATAGTAAGGCAAGTATCTATTCAAACTATGATTAAAGTATTTGCCAGCAGGAAGAGTCGTTGGTCTGCCCGTAGCATAGTTGAAGTTGCCAGAGAAACTATACCTCTCCGTAAACTTATAGTTGAGCACAGCCTTGAACTCATGAGGACGGTCATACTCAGAAGGGAACCAATCACCGTTGTTCACTCGCATTGCAACACGTTCATCTTCCTGACGAAGGAACGTACGCGAGAAGGTGTAGTTTAACCATCCATTCAGTTTCCCAAAAGGTTTCTTAACCTGTAACTCCACACCATATGCCTTGCCGTTGGTCGAGATTACGTCTCTCTCAAGATTTTCGTTCATCAGCAGAACTCCAGAGTTACGATAGCTGAGGTAATCTTTCATTTGCTTGTAATACACCTCTGCCGAAAGCTCGTAATCCTTGTTCTCCGTTTCATAATAGATGCCCGTAGTAACCTGCCAACCATGTTGTGGTTTGATGTTTAAGTCGGAGAGCTTCCATATATCTGTAGGTGACATAATCGTTGTATTTGACACCTTGTGTATATATTGCGTCATCGTGTTGAAGCCAGCCTTCAAGGATAGATTATCTTTTATAGCATAACGACCAGATAGACGGAACTCGGGGGAATGGTAGGTCTTCACCACGCCAGTCTCGTTTTGCTCCTCAATCAACGACATCTTAGAAGGTAGTTCATCAGACCGATAGTAGCTGACAGTGCGAGGGCCAAGTGAATTAAACATAGAATAACGAAGACCGGCAGACACCGTAAATTTTTCACCTACCTTTTGCTCGCAATCAATGTAAACTGCACTTTCAAGTGCCTTGTCATCATCAAGTATCTTTAATTCCACCTTTGATTCGCCTATAGGTTCATATTTACCAGGCATTACATTATAATGTTGGATATTAAAACCATATGCAAAATTTGTCATCTCACTAAGACTATGACGAACATTCATCTTTGCCCAAAGCATATCAATGGCAAAGCTCAAACGTGCAGCCTGATTGTAGGCACTTTTATCCTCGTTGTAGTAGTCATAGTGATCCATGCCGACCGATATGTTTCCCGTTATCTTCTCATTGATGATGGAACGCCACTCCGCCGACAAATTACGATTTACATAGCCATAGTTATCGTCACTACTGAACGCGAACTTATCCTTGCTAAAATATCCGTTAATCTTGAGTCTGTGCAGGCTGTTCGGTTTCACTGTAAGTACGCCACCAAAGTCGTAGAAGTTGGCAGAGCCGTTTCTATAGCCACTCTTCTCTGGCAGTTTCTTCAATATCCAGTCACTATATGTTGTACGACCATTAAGTAATAGCGATATATGTTCCTTGACAATAGGAATCTCTAGGTTCATTTTACTCGTCAGCACACCGATGCTTGCCGAACCTGTCAGTTTTTGCATATTCGCCTCCTTTGACGTAACAGTCATCACACTACTTATGCGACCACCATACTGCGCAGGAATGCTTGCCTTGAACAACTCAACCTCCTCCACCATGTCTGAGTTGAACGAGGTAAAGAGTCCGAATAGATGCGATGGATTATAAACAGTACCACCATTGAATAAGATAAGGTTCTGGTCTGTGGCACCACCACGCACATTAATTCCGCTCGATGCCTCTCCAACAGAGGTGACACCAGGAAGCGTGAGGGCTATCTTCATGATATCCGACTCACCGAATGCCGACGGAATATTTTTCAACAACTGAGGCTTGAATTTCTCCGAGCCCATTATCGTACTTCTCACTGCCGACTGCCTACCGCCTATCACAACAATCTCATTAAGTTCAAGATCATCTGCGACACTCGCTATCGCCTTCTTCACTCCTGGCACAATATATGTCTTTACCCGTGAAGAAGTAGAAGATATAGAAGACGATGCGACCAATATAGTATCAAGAACTGGGATACCTGAAATAATAGAAGAATCTCCTATTCCCTCCAACACTCGGGGAAATGAAGTAGTCACCTTTTCTAGCGATGGAGAGTCATTATAAGCTATATTATCCTTATCACGTGACGATACATTACTATCCAGCTTCATTCTCTCGTGTGAGGAAAGGACTGGGAGTTGAGACTGGATGTTTTCTATTAACTTCGATAAATTTATATCCCTGTCTTCCTTCTCAAACGAGAGGCTATTTTGCTTTGCAAACTGTTTTATCTGCGTTTTCAGATCAGGGAAGTGTTTTGCTACATCAGAAGCGGACTTCACATGATGTGGCACTCCGTCAGGGGTTACAAGTGTATAGTGCTCGTTGGTCTTGAGCACCTTGAGAAATGTTTTTCCCACTGGAGTTTCACCTCCATACACCTTCCATACCGTATGATAGAGACGCACACCGCCGATTCCTCCGTCATACAAAAGAACTGCATACCGCGAATCATTCTCTGGGTCATGCACATACCTATGACCATCCATCTCGAACCAGTCGATATGCTGCTGATTAGGCAGACAATAGACATTGGCCACAGGCGAAAGAACCGCAACTCGTTGTCTATACTCATCAAAGCGCAATTGTACATTGTCATACACCATACCATAGTATGATATCCGTCCTTTATACGTACCTATATTATCTTTATAATATGGTATGTCTTGCCACAGCGCAATCTGGTACTGTGGTTCAACCTGCCCTACATACAGACGAGAGAAATCAGAAGCAAAGGAAAAGAAATCCTGTGCAACACTACTCTGTACGCCAATTATCATGCAGCCTAAAAGCAACATTTTTTTACGCAAAACTTTGCAAAACTTTATAGATTCATTCACTTTTCGTCTTTATTATTAATTAGGTCTTATAAATATTTAATGCAAAAATAAGCTTTTTTTGCATTAAAATTACTTTATTCTAGGAGAAAATGCATTGCGTTTACAAAAATTAACACACAAGCATCAAAAAAAACGAAAAAAAAGCCTCAGAATAATCATTCTGAAGCTCTCTGTTTGAAAGGAGGCGGCTACCTACTCTCCCGCATTGCATTGCAGTACCATCGGCGCAAGCAGGCTTAACTTCTCTGTTCGGAATGGGAAGAGGTGGAACCCTGCCGCAATAAC
>ODAI010837220.1_pt1 | contig 10032 bp, 7 predicted proteins | sample 1539321 | NCBI WGS metagenome assembly ODAI01 (sample SAMN02144231, study PRJEB22623) | gut metagenome | biome: sheep rumen | host: Ovis aries | place: New Zealand | reverse complement strand
TGCACGAGGAGGGCATCCGCAGCGTCGGTTCTTAGCGAATGCAAGCCAAAGGCGCAGCATGAGCTTAGAACCGCTACGCGAGAACATAAGCGAGAGCGGCCCTCCGACGCAATCCATAGCCTGACCAGCCGGGCAGTGGACAGTTACGTTGGTGCGGGTGTGACTTGTAACGCTATTTTGTTTCCTGAAAGGAATCCGGCGAAACTGGCTTGAAAAAAATGGATTGAAAGATTACAATAAAGATGTCTTAAGGATTTCTTAATTGACATATGACCGCAATTCTTGCGTTCCTGAATTGTTTTTTGGATGAAGAGGTGATGTTCGTATGAAGGCAGGCAGACAGCCGGTTTCGAGGGAGAATCGCAGAGGGATGATCATGATCATCATTGTGGTGTGCATTGTAGTCGTGGCACTGGCGGTGAGATGCCAGGCGATCTCGGATCGCAATGATGCCTATGCGACGCAGATCGAGACGCTGGAGCAGAAGATTACGGATGAACAGGGCAGAGGCGAGAGCATTGAGACATTCCGGAAGTATACGCATACGAATGCTTATGTGGAAAAGGTGGCCAGGGAGAAGCTTGGACTGGTATATCCGGATGAAGTGATCTTCCAGCAGCGCAAATAGCGCAGATCAGGAATGGAACCGGGGAACCATTTTTGCGGATGACGGAAACTGAATGGATAATGAGGACGCTCTGCGGATCGATTCCGCAGGGCGTTCTTGCGCCTTGCAAATACATGTGAATCCTTCGCCATCTGCACAAGTTATTTATCTACAGCTCCTAAGGAGAGGTCAGGATTTTATGGGAAAGCCATTGTTGGAAATGATCAAAAAGGAGATGGAGTCCTTTTCTCTCCCGCATGGGACAGGGAAGATTCTGGTGGGGGTTTCAGGCGGCGCGGATTCTGTCTGCCTGCTGCTTGCGCTGAAAGAACTTGGATATGAGGTCTGCGCGGTCCATGTGGAGCATGGGATCCGGGCCGGTCAGAGCATGGAGGACTGTGCGTTTGTCCGTAAGCTGTGTCTGGAATACGGGATCCCGCTTTATATTTCACATGTAGATGTGCCTGCATGCTCGGCCAGGATGGGAACGGGACTGGAAGAAACCGCCAGGTCTGAGCGGCGCAGGGTGTTTGGCGAGGCGGCTGAAGTGTTCGGCATTCATGTACTGGCAACCGCGCATCACAGGATGGATCAGGCGGAGACGGTTCTCTGGAACCTGATCAGGGGAAGCTCTGTCGCGGGGCTCGGAGGAATCCGCCCCGCGCACCGGGAGGGCAGCCTTCTGATGATCAGGCCGCTTCTTTTCTGCGGGAAGGACCAGATCGAAGACTGGCTCACCGGAAGAAATATCACCTGGCGGACAGACCTGACGAACTATGACGTGCAGATCACCCGGAATGCGATCCGTCTGAAGATCATACCGATGCTGGAGGAACTCAATGCCGGTGCTGTGATGCATATTGCACAGGCTGCCAGTGACCTGAGGCAGGTGGAGGAATGGCTGCAGCAGGAGGAAAATGAGCTCTGGGAGCGGGTGGTCGTGGAGGATGGGGACGGATATCGGAAAGATCTGAAGGCGGACCGCACACAGCTTTCCCGGATTCCGGATGTATTAAGAGGCAGGATTCTGAGACGCATGATTGCCCGGTGCAGCGGGTCGCTGAAAGATATTGCCAGGACGCATGTGCGTGCCCTGGATGACCTGGCGGCGGGACGAAGCTCCCGGAGGGTGAATCTGCCTGGCGGGCTTGTTGCCTTCAGTGAGGAGGGAATCCTCAGGATGGCGCACCAAAGGAAGGGTCTGCCGGAAGGGGGGCAGGTCAGGGGTCTGGAGGAGGCAGTCTTCCGGATCGGCGAAGATGGCTCCGGTTTCTTTCCGGCTTCCTTCCTGAGCGGGGATCAGGAGTGCAGGAGGGATGCGGATTGGAATGGTTTCCCGGAAGGAAATGACGCTTGCCCGGGGAAAATGATCCGTGCGGACGTGCATTTTCTCACATGGCCTGGAGGCATGGTTCCGAAAAAGAAGTACACGAAGTATCTGGCTTATGATACAATGACACCGTGCCTGGTCCTTCGGACCCGGCGGCCGGGAGATTACCTGTATGTGAATGCTTCCCATGGACGGAAAAAACTGAAGGATTATCTGATCGATGAGAAGGTTCCGCGGGCGATGCGGGATTCCATACCGCTCATAGCACAGGGCAGCCATGTTTTGTGGGTGATCGGGATGCGGATCAGTGAGAGAGCGAAGGTCAGTACGGGCGCGTCATGCGCCAGAATTACGGTATTTCTTGAGGAGGCACTATGAAAGAGACTGTCAGAGTTCTGATTCCGGAAGACAAAGTAGATGAGAGGATCGCCCAGCTGGGTGCGCAGATCAGCCAGGATTATGCCGGCAGGCAGGTGCATCTGATCGGGATCCTGAAGGGAAGCATTTTTTTTATCTGTGAGCTTGCGAAAAGGATCACTGTGCCGGTGACAATGGATTTCATGTCAGTGTCAAGCTACGGTTCAGGGACAAAGAGCAGCGGCGTTGTCAAGCTCATCAAGGATCTGGACGAGCCGATCAACGGCAAGGAAGTTGTGGTCGTGGAAGACATCATTGATTCCGGCAGAACCCTGAGCTATCTGCTGAAGAACCTGTCTGACCGGCATCCTGCTTCGATCCGGCTGTGTACACTCCTGGATAAGCCGGAGCGCAGGGAGGTCGATGTGGAAGTTGATTACCAGGGTTTCCGGATTCCGGACGAATTCGTGGTCGGATATGGACTGGATTATGACCAAAGATACCGCAACCTGCCCTATATCGGGGTATTGTCACTGACAGAGGAGTAAGAGAATTTGAATAAAGGAATGAGAGGAACCGGGCTGTATCTCATCGTCGGGATCCTGCTGATCCTGTTGATCTTTACGCTGCGGGACAGCTTTAACGGACGCAGTGATATCACATCCAGGCAGCTGGAGACGATGCTCAAGGACGGCAAGGTCTCAATGGTAGAGGTCATTCAGAATGAGGAGGTGCCCACCGGCTCCCTTCGGATCACAACGACGGACAATGAAGAAGTGTCTCTGAATGTCCCTGATGTGAATGCGGCGGTCGAGAAGATCGGCGCATATGATGTGACTGTCAGAGTACAGGACGTGTCCAGGCGCAGCACGCTGTTTTCCACGTTTCTTCCTGTGATCTTCACAGGATTGATGGTTATCCTGCTGTTCTCCATGATGAACCGCCAGCAGAATGGCGGTTCCATGATGATGAATTTCGGCAGGAGCCGCGCGAAGATGTTCACGCCGGACGCGAAGAAGGTGACATTTTCGGATGTCGCAGGGCTGAAGGAAGAAAAAGAGGAGCTGCAGGAACTGGTACAGTTTCTGTCCGAGCCGGAGCAGTTTTTGAATGTCGGCGCCAGGATTCCGAAAGGCGTGATTCTGGTGGGGCCTCCCGGAACGGGAAAGACGCTGCTGGCCAGGGCTGTCGCAGGAGAGGCCGGCGTTCCTTTCTTCTCGATCTCAGGATCTGATTTTGTAGAGATGTTTGTCGGTGTCGGCGCAAGCCGTGTGCGCGATTTGTTTGAGGAAGCAAAGAAGAACCAGCCCTGCATTGTGTTCATCGATGAGATCGATGCCGTCGGGCGGCGCAGGGGCACCGGCATGGGCGGCGGGCATGATGAGAGGGAACAGACGCTCAATCAGCTGCTGGTGGAGATGGATGGGTTCTCAGAGAATCAGGGCATCATCGTGATGGCTGCCACCAACCGTGTCGATATCCTGGATCCTGCGATCCTCAGGGCGGGACGCTTTGACCGGCAGGGTCATGTGGGACGCCCGGATGTAAGGGGACGCCTGGAGATCCTGCAGGTCCATTCAAAGAAAAAGCCTCTGGCGGATGATGTAGACCTGGATACGATTGCGCGCACCAGTGCAGGCTTCACAGGCGCAGATCTGGAAAACCTGATGAATGAAGCTGCCATTGGCGCTGCGAAGGAGCACAGGGCTTACGTGAAACAGGCTGACATCGAGCGCGCATTTATCCGGATCGGAATCGGGTCGGAGAAGCACAGCCGGGTGATCTCGGAGAAGGAAAAGCGCATTACTGCCTATCATGAATCCGGACACGCGATCCTGTTCCACCTGCTGCCGGATGTGGGGCCGGTTCATACCATATCCATTATTCCGACAGGACACGGGGCCGCAGGATACACGATGCCGCTCCCGGAAAAGGATGAGATGTTTGAGACGAAGGGGAAGATGCGCCAAAGCATCATTGTGCTGCTGGGCGGACGTGTCGCGGAGGAGCTGGTGATCGGCGATGTCACGACAGGGGCTTCCCAGGACATCAAACAGGCGACGGCGACGGCCCGGGCGATGGTGACAAAATATGGTTTTTCCGCGCGGCTTGGCCTGATCAATTATGAGCAGGGAGAGGATGAGATTTTCATCGGAAAAGATCTGGCCCACACCAGGCAGTACGGAGAGCGGGTTGCCTCCATCATTGACGAGGAGGTCAAAAAGATCATTGACGAGGCGTATGAGGCTGCACGCAGCCTGATCGCGAAGAACAGGCCGGTGCTGGACCGTGCAGCAGCTCTGTTGCTTGAAAAGGAGAAGCTCAGCAGGGAAGAATTCGAAGCTTTGTTTGAGCAGAAGATCTGAATGTGGGGCTTCTGAAGGTCCGGCTTGTCTGATGCATGAATGGGAAAGCAGGGAGTAACTGTTCAGTGCGGGTTTTGAACAGTTACAGCAGGGAAATCAGGCTGTACCAGTGCTTTTGTTTTGCTCCTGCGCTGTGGGGCGAAGTAAGGGCAATATGGACATAATGCACAAAGAAAACTGATTTATTCATACAAGTTTGGGCACACTTTGGCAGGATTCCGTGTTATAAATATAACTGTAAAACCCCAATACATTATATAGTTTTTGCTACACCCCATAAGAGAATACCTTCTCCAAGGAAGAGGGACAGCGCGCAAGTGCTGTTCCTTTTCCCCGTTCAGGGGGTAAAATATGACAAGGGTAAAATAAAACAATCGGCAACAGGCGTGAGTACGAAGGAGGAAGGCAGTTCAGATGATGTTCAGAAAAACATTCAGCCAGGCAGCGCGTACAGCCAGATATGTCATGGAGATGCTCCCGACGCTGAACCTTGATGCCTTGTTTTCGGATGAAAGTCCGGCATTTGTAGATCCGGTTGAACCTAAGGTAGGGGATACGGTTACGATCAGGGTTCGAACGGCAAGGGCCAATGTGGACGAGGTGTGGCTCGTGAGTGACCATATCCGTGAACGCATGGAATTTGAGCGGACTTCAGGCTTCTTCGATTATTATGCAGCCAGGGTACGCATGGGCCGTCAGGCGATGAGCTACTGTTTTGAGATCATCAGCGGACCGATGAGAGTGATCCTGAATAAGCGGGGGATATCGGAACGGGCGGACAGTGCTGCCAGGTTCCGGATCTGTCCGGGTTTTTCCACGCCTGACTGGGCGAAAGGGGCGGTCATGTATCAGATCTATACTGACCGTTTCTGCAGAGGGGATGAGACAAATGATGTCCTGGATGATGAGTATTGCTACATCGGAACTCATGTGCGTCATATCCGGGACTGGTATCAGAGACCGTCTGCCATGGATGTGGGGAATTTTTACGGGGGAGACCTGGAGGGTGTAAGGCGGAAGCTGGACTATCTTCAGGATCTGGGGATCGAGGCGATCTATTTCAACCCGCTGTTTGTCTCCCCGTCCAATCACAAGTACGACACGCAGGATTATGACCATATCGATCCGCATATCGGAAAGCTGGTGGTGGACGAGGGGGAGGTCCTGCCCCCGGGAGCGGCGGAGAATGCGAAGTCCTCCCGCTATGTATGCAGGGTGACCAGAAAGGAGAACCTGGAGGCTTCCGACCGGCTCTTCATCGAGCTTGTGAAGGAGGCGCACAGCCGCGGGATCCGTGTGATCCTTGACGGTGTATTCAACCATTGCGGATCTTTCAACAAATGGATGGACAGGGAGAAGATCTACAGCCACCAGGCCGGATACCAGGACGGGGCATATGTCAGCGCGAAGTCTCCCTACGCGGATTTCTTCCTGTTCCGGGAAAAGGATCCTTCCGCATGGCCGGATAACGCATCCTATTCAGGATGGTGGGGGCATGATACGCTTCCAAAGCTGAATTATGAAGGATCGGAAAACCTGACAGGCTACATCCTGTCGATCGCTCGCAAATGGGTCAGCGAGCCATATTGTGCCGACGGATGGCGGCTGGATGTTGCGGCAGACCTGGGGCAGGGTGCCGAGTTTAACCATAGATTCTGGAAGGCGTTCCGCCATGAGGTGAAGAAAGCGAATCCGGATGCCCTGATTGTGGCGGAGCATTATGGAGACGCGGGAGGATGGCTCGCGGGAGATGAATGGGATACGGTCATGAACTACGATGCGTTCATGGAACCGGTTACCTGGTTTTTTACCGGGATGGAGAAGCACTCCAATGAATACCTTGAAGGCCAGCTCGGAAACGCGGATTCCTTCTTCGGGTCCATGCGGTACCATATGTGTGAATTCATGGAGCCATCCCTGCTGTGCGCGATGAATCAGCTTTCCAATCACGATCATTCCCGTTTTCTGACACGGACCAATCACCGGACGGGCCGCTCCGCGGATTATGACTATGACGCGGCCTCCGAAAATGTGGATCCTGCCGTGATGCGGGAAGCGGTCCTTCTTCAGATGACCTGGCCGGGAGCGCCGACGATCTATTACGGCGATGAGGCGGGACTGACCGGATTTACCGATCCGGATAACCGCAGGACATATCCCTGGGGCAGGGAGGATGCCCAGATGATCGCATTTCACAAAAGCGCGATCGCAATGCGCAGGAGCAGACCTGTGCTGAAGACAGGATCCATCAAATTCCTGGGAGGCGGATATCAGTACATCGCCTATGCCAGGTTCAATGAAGAGGAACAGATTGCCTGCCTGTTCAACAATGGCAGCGAAGAGATCGAGGTTACGGTTCCGGTCTGGACGGCGGATGTGCCGGTGGATTCGATGATGACGCGGATCTTTTACACTGATGCGTCGTCTTACTCTACGCAGAGGAGATCCTTTCCGGTGCGCCATGGGGAATTGTCGATGCGGCTTGGCCCGCGCAGCGGCGTGGTGCTGTCATCAAGGGCACACCCATAGGCCATCCCATTGGCAGGGACGTGACTTGTTATAATGATAAAGGGGAGAGAAGCATGGATATCGTAGTATTGGCGGGTGGAATCAGCACGGAACGTGAGATCTCGATCGTTTCGGGAACGCAGGTGTGCAAGGCGCTCAGGAGTAAGGGGCACAGGGCCATCCTGATCGATGTGTTCTGCGGAGACAGGCGCATCGGGACTGACATTCCGGGCGCATTTTCCGATGATTATGACGTGGATGAGGCGGCGGCATATGCCCGCTCGTTCGACGGCCAGATTGAAGAACTGAAAAAGAGGGGGTCTTTCTTTGGTCCGAATGTAATCGCGCTCTGCAAGCAGGCCGATACGGTGTTTATGGCACTGCATGGCGCGAATGGCGAGGACGGAAAGATCCAGGCGGTGTTTGAACTGCTGGGAATTCCATACACCGGAAGCAGCTACCTGGGAAGCGCACTTGCCATGGACAAGGATCTGACGAAGCAGCTGTTCCGGGAAAATGGCGTGCCTACGCCTCGCGGGATCGTGATCCGGAAGGGGGAGCCGGTGTCTGATCCATCGGAAAATGGCGTCGGGCTGCCGTGTGTGGTCAAGCCGTCCAGGGGAGGCTCCAGTGTGGGAGTGAGCATTCCGCGTTCACAGACGGCATACTATAAAGCTGTCGAAACGGCGTTTTCCTATGAGGATGTCCTGATCGTTGAGCAGTATATCAGCGGGCGGGAGTTTTCCTGCGGGATCGTTGACGGGAAGGCGTATCCGGTGATTGAGATCGCCCCGCTCCATGGGTTCTATGACTATACGAATAAGTATCAGGCGGGTTCCACGGTGGAGACCTGCCCGGCTGAGATTTCCGCCCAGCTGTCTGAGAAGATACAGAAGGCCTGCCTGGATGCCTATCATACGCTGCATCTGAACAGCTATGGCAGGATTGACGTGATGATGGATGAACAGGAGAATGTCTACTGCCTGGAGGCCAATACGCTTCCCGGCATGACGCCGACCAGCCTGCTTCCGCAGGAGGCCGCAGCCATCGGAATCGATTTCCCCGCATTGTGCGAGCACCTGATCGAGGTATCTTTGCGGGATCATGGGAATGGGAGGAATGCATGAAAGGACTCACTTTAAGAAGAATCCAGGAGGTGACAGGCGGAGATTTCCGCCTGTCATTTGTGAACGGGGACGGAAGCTATGGGTGCGTGGACGCGGAGGGGATGCCGTGCCAGGAGGGAAAGCTGTACGAAGAATGGACGGATCAGAGCGCGGTGATGGAAGCGCGCGCGGTACCGTGTGGCTTTGCTGACAAAGCTGCGTCAGGTGTAAAGAAGGCTTTGAAGGAGCTTCTGGATACGGAGGTGTCTTCCATCGTGACAGACAGCAGGAAGGCAGGTCCGGGATCCTTGTTCGGGGCAATCGCAGGGACAAGGGTGGATGGAAATGACTTCATTCCGGCAGTGTTTCGCCAGGGAGCAGTCTGTGTCCTCACTGAGCGGACGGCCGGGAAGAAAGACCTGTATGGGGACAAGGAGCCAGAAAGAGCTGCCGGCGGTTTTCGCGCGTGGATTCGTGTGGGGAATACGGTGGAGGCGCTTGGCAGGATCGCGGCAGAGTATCTGAACGTCCTGAAAACTCCAGTCGTCGGCATTACGGGATCGGTGGGAAAGACATCGACGAAGGAGATGATCGCGTCTGTCCTTTCGGTGAAGCTGCGTACCCTGAAGACGGAAGGGAATTTTAACAATGAGCTGGGCCTCCCGATGACCGTGTTCCGGCTTACCCCGGAGGATGAGGCGGCAGTGCTGGAGATGGGTGTGAGCCATTTCGGGGACATGACCGTGCTTGCAAAGATTGCGCAGCCCTCCGTCATGGTGATCACTAATATCGGCACCTGCCACCTGGAGTTCCTTCAGGATCGCAGAGGCGTATTTCGCGCCAAGACAGAAGTCTTTGATTATCTGAAGAAAGGCGCACAGGTCATCCTGAACGGAAATGACGACCTGCTCAGGCAGGTGAAGGAGGCGGGAGGAAGCGTACCGTTGTTCTTTGGCGTGGACAGCAGCCTGGAAGGGGTTTCGGATCTTTGCGCAGGATCCCTGGTCGATTACCCTGGCGATCTGCCGAAGGACAGGTGTGTCACGGTCACGTCGATCCGGCTTTTAGGCTTTGAGGGCAGCGAGTGCACCATCTCAACGCCTGTGGGAACGTTCCTGGTGAAGGTTCCGGTTCCGGGGATCCATAACTGTTCCAACGCGGCAGCCGCAACAGCTGTCGGGCTTGGGTTCGGAATGAGCCTGGAACAGATCCGGGAGGGCATTGAATCCGCCAGGACAATCTCCGGGCGGTTTAAGGTGGTCAAGGCAGCCGGAAAGACGGTGATCGATGACTGCTACAATGCAAATCCGGTATCCATGAAATCTTCCCTGCTTGTTCTTTCCGGGGCGCAGGGAAGAAGGTGCGCCGTCCTGGGGGATATGGGAGAGCTCGGAGATCAGGAGCACAGCCTGCATGAGGACGTAGGCAAATTTGCCGCAGACTGCGTTGACCGGCTGATCGCCATCGGCCCTCTTTCGAGGAGTCTGTATGAGGCCGCGAAAAAGAAGGATCCGGGATTATCCGCCCTCTGGTACCCGACCGTAGAGGAGTTCCTTACCGATGCAGGGAACGTGATCCGGGAAGGGGACACTGTGCTGGTCAAAGCCAGCCATTTCATGCACTTTGAGAGAATCGTGGAGGCGCTGACAGAATAAGCAGTTGATTTGTGGAGGCGCTGACAGGATAAGCAGTTGATCTGTGGAGGCGCTGACAGAATAAGCAGTTGATCTGTGGAGGCGCTGACAGGATAAGCAGTTG
>ODAI011188244.1_pt1 | contig 10033 bp, 7 predicted proteins | sample 1539321 | NCBI WGS metagenome assembly ODAI01 (sample SAMN02144231, study PRJEB22623) | gut metagenome | biome: sheep rumen | host: Ovis aries | place: New Zealand | reverse complement strand
TTTAAGCACATTTTTTATCATCTTTGCACCAAAATTCTAAGATTATGCTGATAGGAAGAGACAACGAAAGAAAAGGTTTCTTGAGCCATGCTGTGTTGATACTTACGGCTGTAGTTTTTGGGGGTTTTCTTTTATCTTGTAACGTGGAAAACGACAATCCTTCTGTGCCGACGATGCCTGACGATGTACCCATTCCCGAACCGGAGCCTCAGGACGAGACCGTTGCGCTGACTTTCGAGGCCGCAGAGGCGGGGGCTGTCGTGAGGTTTCTCCACAGCAGCACTTCTGCTGCTCCCGAGCATGTAGAGGTATCCACCGACGGCGGCTCAACGTGGACGGCTCTGACATCCGACGGTGTGACGCTCGCCCATGTGGGCGACAAGGTGAGTTTCCGAGGCAGAAATGCTGCCTATGGGAGCGAAGCCGATGGCTGGTACAGTTTCGATCTCAGCAGGCGCTGCTACGTCTATGGCAACATTATGAGCCTTATCGATAAGGAACACTATGCGACGCTGAAGAATCTCTCTGCCGACTATACCTTCAGCAATCTCTTTAAGGATCAGTCTAATCTCCTGACTAAGGATGACAAGAAACTGCTGCTGCCTGCCGAAACGCTGACCGGGCACTGCTATTATTATATGTTCCAAGGCTGCTCCTGCCTAACTGTGGCACCCGAGTTGCCTGCTACCGAGTTGACGGAATCGTGCTATTGCGGTATGTTCTACATCTGCTCCAACCTGACTGTGGCACCCGAACTGCCCGCTATGGAGTTGAAGGAAAGTTGTTATGATGAAATGTTTTATGGCTGTCAGAAACTGGCTGCGGCACCCGCGCTTCCTGCCATGAGCCTGGCAGACAAATGCTATGCGCACATGTTTGAATACTGCCTCGCCTTTGTCGAGGCACCCGAGTTGCCCGCTACGGAACTGAAGAAAGGCTGCTATCAGTGTATGTTCAAAAGTTGCTTCAACCTGACAGTGGCGCCCGTGCTACATGCCAAGACGCTGGTAAAGAAATGCTATTGGGGAATATTCGAAGACTGCCAGTCGCTTGCCAGCGTCACCTGCCTCGCCTTGAGCAAGCAGGCAACTGAAGAAAACGAACTGACTTTCTGGCTGTTTGGAGCCGGTTCTGAAGTCCCGGCAGGTACCAATAAAACGCTCTACACATCTTCATCAAGCACCATAGACTGGGATACCGACAAAGAAGGTTTCACCGTGGTGCCGCTGTGAGCCTCTCTTTTGTTTGGTGATAATCTTGCACTGGTATTGATATTCAGCAGGTTACGGTGCTTATCTTGCACCGTAACCTGCACTTTTCCTCATTTCTTTCTTGCACCTTTGGACTTCAGGTAGTAGCCATGGATGCCATCCAGTGATCCCGTAGGGTAATGTTGGCGCTTCAGGGCCATGCCAAGTTTGCGGAGCGTGGGCACATCGGCGGCTATCAGGCTCTTGCGTAGTTGTTGCTGGATCTCGGTGGTGGTCAGGAAGTACTCCTTGCGGTGCTCGGCAGGTGAGAAGAGGGTGCTGAGGACATCCTCCACCGAGGTGCGCGACTGGTGGCGCCCGTTGTGGGCCACGATCTCGGCCTCGTCGGCGTTGGTGAACCAGTAGATATCGCCGCGCTCCAGTTCAGCCAGGGCCTGGGCGTACATCTGTTTGTAGTTGATATGCCCCGACATGTCAGCCTGTCCTGTCATCTCCACACAGAGGTAGCGGCGCGAGCCCGTGGGATCGGTCAGGGGCTGATGCTCGTTGGTGGTGGCGATGAATGAGCAGAGGCGTGGTGTCATGGTGTATTGGTCGGAGCGCATCTTCCTCACCTGGACATCCTTCTCCGTGAGGAGCCGCTTGATCTTGGCCTGCTCGCGGTCGGTCTTGGCATTATACTCGTCGATGTTCACGAGCCACATCCTTCCCAGCACGCGCTCCACCTGCTCGGCATTGTCCATCTTGATGTCGTCCATGTAGTACTCCCTCAGGTAGTAGGGTAGGATGTTCTTGCAGAAGGTCGATTTCTTCATGGCCTGCGAACCGATGAGGAGCGGGACCACGGAGTTTCCGTAGTCGCGGTTCTTGTTCAGGGCCTGGGCCACCATCGCCAGGAACCAGCGGTGGAAGAAGTGGGGCCAGCGGTCATAGTCGGTCTTCAGCCTGCGGGCGTATGCCTCGATGTAGTCGTGCTTGCCGTCCCATTTCCCCACGCCGGCGAGGAACTCGTGAATCGGGTTGTAGGGTTTCACCAGCGACGACTGGACGAAGAGTTCGATGTCGATGCTCCAGCCGTGTCCGCCTTCCAGCATCTCCTCGAAGGCGATGCGCTTCACCTCACGGTCTGTCAGCGGCTGCCACGGACGGAAGCATTCGTCGTTGGGGCGGAACTCCACCATCTGCTTCACCACGTTATAACGCAACTGGTAGCGACGCGCCATGAAGTCGCGGATGGAGCGGGCGATGCGCTCCTTCTCGTTCATCTGCGAGACCGCCTTGCCTGTGGACGGACGGGTATAGGTGGCGCGGAAGATTTTCCTCACCACATCCTCGCTCTGGCTGATACGGCTGCTCCAAAGCGTGCGCTTGACACAGCCCTCCTCTGCCAGTCCGGCCCTGTGGCAGTAGCCGGCCAGCGATGCCACCAGGGCTTCGTCGTCATCCCCGGGGTGCTGTTCTATGGCTCGTTGCAGACAGGTGTAGAACTCCAGGCGCAACCGTTCCTGCTCGTCGTACGCGGGATACCACTTCACCATGCCGTTGTCTTCCGACTCCACTCCCTTGTAGGGCGCGAGTGGCTCACTGGCATCCCTGGCTACAGGCAGCATCGTCGCTTCAGGCTGGTAGAACAACTGCGGGTCGTGGCTCATCCGGCATCCAGTCTCAAGGGTGAGTTCCTGCCGCCGGAGGTCGCACCTTGCCAGTCCCTGGTAGATGGGGATGGCTGCCTCCTGTGCCTTGCGCAGCAGGGTCAGATAGGCGTTGGCAGACTGAGGCTCATGGCCGTCGGCATATCCCACGCGGATCACCACCTTCAGCGTGCGCTGACTGCTGCCTGCAAAGGCCATCAGGGTGTAGGGCACTGCCGCTATGCGCCTGCGTACCTCACTGATTTGCGACATCCCCCGGCGACAATCGACGCTCATCATCAGCAGATAGGTCTTGGTGCGCAGGTCGTTGAAGCCATTGCGCCCGAAGGTACCATGAAACACCAGCCTGGGCAACTTGTCGCTGGCTGGCAACGGGCCGTCATGGCCGTGTCCCTGCTCGTCCAGCATCCTGTTGTACGACTGGGTGGCTATTTCTGCTACGGTCTTTTGGTACTTGTCAGAGCGAATAAGGCTGATGACGGTTTCTAACTCTGTTGACACAGGCATGGCTGCTATGCCATCGCAGGTCTTTGCTTTTGTGATCTTCATAAAGTGTTGTTTTTGGGTAATCGGCTGCAAAGATACAAAAAAAATCTGTACGCTGCAATACTTTGCAAGTGCCTCGCAGACAGGAAATTACGTTTCTCGAACAGTGGAGTTGTTCCAGCGTTTGTACCAAACCTTGGTACAATGTGTTTCAAGCCTTGGTACACTGTGTTCCAAACTTTGGTATTTTTCTTGGTACATGTGTTAAAAAAGCATAAAGCCAGTTTCAGGGTGCAGGATAAGGTGCAAGATGACTTGCCTAACCAGTTGATGCTCAGGTCAGGTGCAGGATAGGCAGGATGAAATGATGAAATGTATTAGAATTGGTATTCTGTCACGTATCCTTCAAACTCCAGGTCGGTACATCCTCTCTGGCGGAAGAAGTTGAGAATCCATTCCTGTTGTTCAGGCGTGAGCAGTTTCTCGCCATGCTGGTAGCGGTAGTAGGCGGTGCGGCTGCCCAGGTAACTGACCAGACTTCTCCTGATACCTGCAGCATCGCGCTCCCTGACATTATAGAGCAGTTTGTTGAATCCCCAGGCCAGTCGCGTCTTCTCGTCCTTCCTGAAGAATCTGCATGACCCGTCCGCTCCCAGTGCTGTCGGATATACGGCAGGACCAAAGGTCAGATGACTGGGTATGTAAGCGGTGATCTGTCTGCGCAGGCAGTCTGTAGCATGGGGACAGTGGTCGTTGAAACAGACCTGGAAACTGGGCGGTACTTTGTAGTAATTGAAATCTTTCTCCATAGATTGATGTCTTTTGGCTGCAAATATAGTGCAAATAGTTTAAACTACCAAATATGCCAGCCTAAAACTGGGGTGAAACCGTATAAAAACACGATTTGCATGCCTGAATCGGTTAAAAAATGTAAAATACCATTTATTCAAGTGTAGGATTGCATTGTAAGAACGATTTTTTTCATTAACTTTGTACCCTACAAATTAGTTATAACTAAATAAAGAAAATGAACGCTAAACTAAAATCTATTGCCAATTCTTTTGCCGAGGAGTATTGTAGCGATGCCATCTATCCTGCGCATCTGTTCAAGGCTGTGCTGCATAAGGAGATTGGGCTCGTCCATTTTATCGAGAGTGAACTGGACAAGGATTATTATTATCTTCAGGACTGGGCCGACGTGCAGATGCAACTGGCTCCGCGTGCCGTGCGCCCGATGCGCGACTTGGAATATTCGGAAGAGTCGGTGGCCGTGCTGGAGGAGGCAGAGAACTATCAGGTGAAGTTCAACCTCGACGAGTGTACCGACGTGTGCGTGCTCGCCTCGTTGGTGACCCCAGGTGTCGGCTTCTCGTTCGACCAGTTGAAGACGCTGCCGCTGACCCCGTCGGACATCAGTGCCAAGATGGGCGGCGGTGCCAATGTCGAGGCCCCATATATGGAGGGTGCCGAACTGACGAAGCGCACTGGCGGCAGTAGTGCTGCCGGCGGCAAGGGGGCGCTCGCCAAGTATTGTATAGATAAGACCGCCATTGCACGTGCAGGCAATCTGGATAATGTGATCGGCTTCGAGAAGGAGATCTCCGTGATCTACGAGATCCTCGGCCGGAAGACGAAGGCCAACCTGCTCATCACGGGTGAGGCCGGCGTGGGAAAGACGTCGCTGGTGAATGGCTTCGTGCGCGAACTGGCTGCCGACCATGTGCCGGGCTTCCTGAGCGGGGCCGTGGCCTACGAGTTGGATACTGCCTCCCTGGGTGGCGACGCCCAGTACAAGGGTGAGGTGGAAGACCGCTTCAAGAATGTGATCACTGAGATCGAGGGCCTGCCGAACGCCGTGCTGATCATCGAGTCGATCGACAAACTGTTCGACAAGCAGGGCTCCCTGTTCGGCGCATCTTCCATCCTGAAGAACGAACTGTCGAAGGGACGCCTGCAGTTGCTCGCCACCTCGAGCATCGACGGCTATACGAAGAATATCGAGACCGACAAGGAGATGACCTCTAAGTTGGAGAAGATCACCGTGGAGGAACCCACGGCCGACCTGGCCCTCCGCATCCTGAAGGGTGCCATCCCCGCCTACGAGGAATACCACGGTCTGAAGTGCGACGAGACGGTGATGAGCGATGCCATCCGCCTGGCCAAGCGCTACCTGACGGAGAAGTCGCTGCCCGACTCGGCCTTCGACCTCATCGACCGCACGATGGCCCAGGTGAAGACGATGAACGACCTGACAGGCAGCATCATCGAGGACCTGCGCGGCAAACTCGAGGATATCAAGGGACGCGCCGAGGGTAAGGAGGCTGCCGACCAGAGTCTGATGAAGGAACTCGACTGGCTGAACTACGAACTCTTCAACAAGGTGAGTTGCATCCTGCTGGCAGGCGTGGATAGCGATACCGACTTCAGTAAGATCGCCACCATCAAGGAGCGTACGGACTTCCTGGCAGGCGTGCTCGATAAACTGACGGAACTGAGTGCCGAGCAGCGTACAGAGTTGAAGAGCGACGACCTGAGTGCCGTCGTGGCCAAGCAGACGGGTATTCCTCTCGGTAAGGTGCAGACCAAGGAGCGCGACCGCCTGATGGGTGCCGAGGAGACGCTGAAGAAGCGCGTCGTCGGTCAGGACCATGCCGTGAAGAAGGTGCTCGACGCCGTCTATGAGAGCCGTTCCGGTCTCAGCAAGAAGGGACAGCCGATGGGCTCGTTCTTCTTCCTCGGTCCGACGGGTACTGGTAAGACGGAGTTGGCAAAGGCGCTGGCTACCTTCCTCTTCGGCGACGAGAGCGCGTTGATCCGCTTCGATATGTCCGAGTTCAAGGAAGAGCACTCGGTGGCCCTCCTCTATGGTGCGCCTCCGGGATACGTGGGCTACGAGGAAGGTGGTCTGCTGGTGAACAAGATCCGCCAGAACCCCTATAGCGTCGTGCTGTTCGACGAGATTGAGAAAGCCCACAAGTCGGTGTTCGACCTGTTCCTGCAGATCCTCGACGAAGGTAAGTTGCACGACCGTCTGGGACGCGTCGGTGACTTCTCCAATGCACTGATCCTGTTCACCTCGAACATCGGTGCACAGACCATCGTGGAGAAGTTCAACAGCGGCGTGATTCCCGAGAACAACGAACTGATGGACATCATGCAGGGCTACTTCCGTCCGGAGTTCCTGGCCCGTCTGACGGAGATCGTGCCGTTCTCGCCGATCACCGACAAGACCGTCACCGCTATCTTCGACATCCACCTGAAGGGCTTGCTGAAGTTGCTTGAGGAGCAGAACATCACCCTGACGCTGACCCCCGAGGCCCGTCAGAAGATTGCCCTGCGCGGCTACAACCAGCAGTACGGTGCGCGTCCAGTGCTCGGTATCATCCGTAAGGAACTGCGCCACCCGATCTCGAAGATGATGATTGCCGGCAAGGTGAAGTCTGGCGACAACATCGTGGTGGAGGCCGACAAGGACGGCAATCCCGTGTTCGTGGTCAACGGCGTGAAGGACGAGCCGAAGCCTGCCAAGGCAGAGAAGGCAGAAAAGACCGACAAGAAGGAGAAGAAATAAGGGAACAGAGTTAATTCAAGAAATATTTATTCACTAAAAAACCATTTACAACTATGGCAATGAAAGAGAATTTTATCTCTATGGCTCCCGATGAGGAGTCTAGTGCGAAAGTCAGTTTGATCGACCAGAATAAGACTCTGATGATCGATCAGTACACCACCGACGTGGAAGCCGGTAACCCGGAGTTCGTGGAGGATATCCAGAACATCGATGATGCCTTTGCACACTTCAAGCCGAAGGTGGACGTGACCTTCACCGACGAAGAAGGTGGTGCCGTGGATGAGACGCTCCACTTCGGTGAACTGCGCGACTTCGAGGCACAGGGCGGCAAGGGCCGTCTGGTGCAGAACAGCCCGTTCCTCTCTGGCGTGAAGGAGAAGATCGATACCAATCAGTCTATCCGCAAGAGCATTGAGCAGAACCGTAAGTTGCGCGACATCCTGAAGGAAGCCGGAAGCCGCGAGGAACTGAAGGAGATGCTGCAGTCCATGCTTACAGAACTGGAGGGCGCAGAGTAATTCGGAAAACTGACTGGTCATGGCCAAGAAGATAGAAGAACTGGAATCGGAAATCGTTCGTCTGAAGGCGGAGAACGCAGAACTTCAGCAGGAAAACGAGCGGCTCGACATGGAGAACGTCCGCCTGCTGGGCCGTAACCTCCTGATGAGCGAACAACTGATGTCCTGGTATGAAGTGAAGCAGCGCGTGGAGTGGCTGAAGGCAGAGATGGAGCGCGGCCGCAGGATGAAGATGCAGGCCGACCTCGTCGATGACACAGAACTCCTGGCAATGCTTGAGCATCGGCTGGAGAAAGATCCCCATCTGGTGACGGCCGACTTCGGTACGGCTGAACTGGCCGAACTGATGGGCGTGTCGCAGGCCAGGCTGTTACGCCTCTTCCGTAATTCCACTATCTTCAGGTCGCCTGACGAGTATCTTGAGAACCTCCGGTTGATGAGGGCCATGCAGTTGCTGCGGGACCATCCCGAGTATGGCATCGCCGCCATCAGTGCCGAGGCAGGCTACAACTCCGTCCGTACGCTCCAGCGTCGGATGAGTGAGGTCGTCGGAATGACCCCCGTGGAGTTCCGTATGATGACCGAAAAAGATAAATAGACAATTAAAAAATTAAGATTAAGAAATTACTATTATGGCAGATGTAGAAATGCAAAAGGCCCAGGCCGCCGAACAGGCCGGGGCCGGACTTCAGGAGAAAGAAGGAAAAAAAGACGTCTCCCAGTTGCTGAAAGCCTTTGGTGGATTTAATGCTATCCGCGGCTTCATGCCTGATGCAGACAATATGAACCCCGCCCGTAAGGCTGCAAAGCAGGTGTTCCTGACAGACAAGCGCTTCAAGGACAAGCGCGAGGGACTGAAGCGTGACATCAAGCGCTGGCTCGAACTGTTGTCGGACACGGGCATCGAGAGTGCCACCGGCTTCGCTGATGCCTGCAAGCAGGATGAGGAGAAATATACCAACGTGCTGAAGCAGGGTATCACTGATGCTCTCTATGCCACCCAGAACCTGGAGCGCAGTTATCGTGAACTCGACTCGTTCTTCAAGACCTGTGGTTCTGACAAGGTGAAGAACCTGCGTATCATCAACGTGCTGAAGGAAGATATCGCCGACGCAGACTCTGGCTTTGCCGGTGAGGTGGAGAACATCCTGCGCAACGGCTTCGACCGCCTGAGCCTGAAGGATGCATACAGCCTCGTATGCGTGCCTGGTGCCGTGCTCACCGATAAGGTCGATCTGCTCCAGTGGGCCAAGATGGCATTTAAATATAAGGTGATGCTGTTGACCGACCACGCCGACGAGTATTCGTTCGACGACCTGCAGGCCAACACCGAGGGATACCGCGACAGCGACCAGTGCCTGATGAACGTGGTGATGACTGCCAACTGGATCGTGGGCCGCGAGGCCGAGAAGATGTCGGCCGACGAGGAGGATGCCAAGGCCTTCTATATCGCACCGTCTGCAGCCCTCTGCGGAAAACTGTACGACGAGACCGCCAACATGGCACAGGGTGCCGGTGGTAAGAAGTACGGTACGCTCGACGGCGTGAAGGGTGTGAAGAGCGACCTGCTGAAGTCGGAGATCGCTGCCCTGATGGACAACCAGGTGATTCCTATGGTATATAGCGAGGGACGCGTGATGGCCTTCAACAACACCACGCTCTACAACGGCGACCTGGATGCCATGAAGGAGTATCCTATCGTACGCGTGTTCGACTGGGTCAAGAAGGTGCTGATGAACTTCGTGCATGAGGTGGCCCTGGAAAACTGGGATCCATACAACAGCCCGAAGAACCTGAAGTCGAAGATCCAGGAGTTCCTGAATATGTACAAGGGCTATGGCAACCTGTTCCAGAACTACGAGATTGGCGAGCCCCGTCAGGATCCTGTCACCAAGCAGATTACCTGCGATATCACGCTGACCCCGTTCTATGCAGCCAAGAACTTCGTGATCAAGGTGGCTGCCGACAAGAAGGATAAGGAGGCTGCACTGGCCAGTGCATAATCAATCAAGAAACAGGGAGTATGCGACAGCCAGGAGGACAATCCTCGCATATTGTCGCATCTCCCCTTCTCTGTCGCCACAACTTGAGGAAACTTTCCGAAAAAAGTTTGGAATGATTGAAAATCCTTCTTACCTTTGCATCGTCAAAAGGTAATAAAACCCAAGACAAAAATAATACATTAACATTTAAACAATTTAGAGAAAGGGAAAAAGATTATGGCAAAGACTCCAGTGACAATGAAGATTGACGGTTACAAGGATCGTGAAGTGATGATGGTAACCTATGAGTTTGATCAGGCAACTGACGTAGAAGGACAGATGGCCGGTATCCCCCGCGGCGGCAAGATCCAGGTTCGCGTGAAGGCCCTGAACGACGGTACCCCCGACCTGCTGGCATGGATGACCGAGCGCAACCTCGGCAAAAACGGTAGCATTGAGTTCTTGGAGACCAAGACGGGCAAGGCTATGAAGACTATCGAGTTCAAGGGCGGCTACTGCGTGAACTTCGAGGAGAAGGGGGAAGACAAGGTTGGTCACTTCGAGGAGATCACCATCACCTGCAAGGAGATCGCCATCGGAAGCGTGAAGTTCG
>ODAI013873999.1_pt1 | contig 10035 bp, 13 predicted proteins | sample 1539321 | NCBI WGS metagenome assembly ODAI01 (sample SAMN02144231, study PRJEB22623) | gut metagenome | biome: sheep rumen | host: Ovis aries | place: New Zealand | reverse complement strand
TTGCGTCGCACACACCACCGCAAGCTGCGTTCTTCGCAGGTCACGGCGCTGTTTGCCTGTGCCAGCACGTCGCACCGCCACACCGCCTGCGACACAGTTGGTCTGACCCACTGTGTCGCGAGCAAAGGCACTTGAACGTGCTACATGCATATGCACTCTCGAATTATACGTGCTTGAACGTACTGCAGTCCCAGAAGCAGGCTGAGGACTCGCTACCTGATGGCCATCACCAGAAGCCCCACCAGAACGGCTGGAATCAGTGCGAAAACGATGCCGGGAAACAGCATCCCCTTTAGGTGGAACCACTTCTGGTGGTAGGCCTCATCCATGTGCTCGGTTCCCTCCAGCCGAAACATCGGAAGGTTAGCAAACAGCACCCAGTCGAGGAAGCACGTGTCGTACACGCCAATCCACACCATCAGCCCGAAGGCTACGGCAAAGCCCTGCCAGAAGGTTTTCGCCCCCGCGACCAGCGCACACGCAAGCAGGATGGCTGCAAACAGAAGAACTCCAAAGCCCTTGGCCGCCACCACGCTCTTCGACTGGTACGACACGTCCACCCGCTCGTGCGTCTTGAAGTACTCCTCCTGGATGTCGGGAGGATAGTTGTGGATACTGGCCGGGCTATACTTCTTGTCCCCTCGGTACGCCGCCAGTACAGAGACGGTAAACAGTGCTGCAAAGACAACCATCTCGACCAAGATTACGGTGATGCTCATCTCGTTTCTCCTTTGCTAGGTCGCAAAACAGTCGCTTCGTGCATCGGCTTTTTACATAAGTTAGCTCGGTATAACTATAGCGCATGCTTTTCTGGTCGACTCGGCAAATGCCGTTTTCGGAATCCCACACGCCCCAAGTCCCTGATACGATGACTCGTGGAGGTGGACTATGGTGCAAAAACGGGTGGTTCCGGACGTCGTGCAGACGTTCTACGACAGCATGGCCTCGCAGTACGACCAGTTCTATCTCGATTGGGATGAGACGGTACGCGAGGAGGCCTCGTTCCTCGATGGGCTGCTTGCTGCTAACGGACACAGCCGCTCATCGCGGGTCCTCGACTGTGCCTGCGGAATTGGCACCCAGGCCATAGGCCTCGCGTTGCTGGGCTACGACGTCTCCGCCTCCGACATCAGCAAGCGAGAGATCGAAGAGGCTCAACGGCGCGCCACGGAACGAGGAGCAGCCGTCCGGTTCAAGCATGCCGACTTCCGCTTCCTCGCAGACGCCTTCCCCCAGACGTTTGACGTTGTCATCGCAATGGACAACGCACTTCCGCACATGCTCTCGCACGCAGACCTCGACGCAGCAACGAAAAGCATTGCGAGCCGCGTCGGAAGGGGCGGCATCTTCGTTGCAAGCATCCGGGACTACGATGCGATTCTTGAGGAAAGGCCCGTGTTCTCACCCCCGTATGTGCACAAGACGGAAAGCGGCCAACGCGTCCTGTTCTAAACCTGGGACTGGGAGGACGACTGCTACCGCTTCGTGCAGTACATCATCGAGGACGAAGGTGAGGCACAGCTCAGCAAGTTCGAATGCCAGTATCGCGCGGTCCGTCGGCGCGAGCTCACGGGTCTCCTTGAGCTCCACGGCTTCGACGATGTGCGGTGGAAGATGCCAGACGAGACTGGCTTCTACCAGCCCGTTGTCATCGCCAGAAAGGTCTAGCGAATCACCATGGCAACTAGCTGATGAGCTTTAGGAACTTCCTGTCGTTTAGCTGCTCGTTCGTCAGATACACACCGTCGCGGAACAGCGCATAGGTCGTAATGGGCGTCGGAGCGCCTTGCGCCTCTCCCCTGCTCTCGAGGTGAATCGCGCGGAACGCCACGCCATGCTCTCGGGCGGTTCGCTCGACGATGGGCACGTACTTGGCGTTGAAGGGGCACTGGCTCGTATAGTACAGAACAAACCCCTCCCCTTCCGCGCGGGGATGCTTGGCACATTCCTTGAACTGCGGTTTTGTGCAGCCAGGCTCAAAGGGCAGACACCAGAGCTGGATTCCGTTGTCCGCCTCGTCGCATACGGAGAATCCCTTGTGCTGCAGGAACTTCGGGTCGGCGAGGAACGGCCTCTTCTTTGCGGCGGAAAGTATGCAGAGGCCCACTTTGCCCTTGGCTTTGCTGTCCGCTCTGCACGCTTCGAGCAGATCGTTCGAATATCCGTTACCTTTGAGGGAGCCGGACACCCAAAGGCAGTCAATGTACATGTATTCGTCCGCCACGATGGGATTCCATGCCATCTCTGCAGGGATGTACTCGATGAAGCATTTCCCGCGCGCATCTGCTTTCAGGAATACCAGGCCTTCATCGAAGCGCTCCTTAAGCCACGCCTTCTTGGAGGATACCTGCACATCCTTGCTGCTGGAAAGGGCACAACAGATGTGCTCATGCTCTAGATTCTCCTTGGTGACCCGCACGTAGTCCATAGCGATTCCTCTCGGATGTCCCTTCGCATGCTCGCATCTACAGTCTAGGTTGGACCGCGAGAAATCTCACGCAACAAAAACGGGCATCGAGGTGCTTGAGTTGTCTGACCTTGCGGACTATGCGGGCATAGCCATTCACCCGTAAGAACTTGCTGCCAGAAGCAGCGATAAGCCGCTGGAAGGAATGAATTCGTCACTTCCACGACGAACCTCGCGATAGTGACAACAAAACGGAGGGTGATGCCAGCCGTGACATCACTCTCCGTTCGCCATTAGTACGTGATAGCTAGAATCTTCGCGACGCTCTTAGTGCTTGAACTTATCATGACAGACCTGGAAAGCGTCGGAGGCTTCCTCCCAGCTGATTCCTCCCGACACCGAGTTCAGCTCGTCATCTGAAAGGTCGTAACCCTCCGCCTTGGCAAGCGCCAGAATGTCCTCAGGGGTCTTGCAGGCCTTGAGCTTCTCTTTCTACTCCGACGTCAGATCTTCGTAGTTCATGTCACGTCCTTTCCGTTGCGGCATTGCGTCACAGTGTGCGTCCATTCTACGACAATAATCGACTGCCCAAGAAAGGACGTTTGCGCCTTTATAGACACGTTGTTCTTATCGCGCCGTCAGACGGTATAGTGTAACTACGGTCTGGCACAAGACGACACGAACGAAGGAGCTGGCGATGGACCTTGACAAGCTGTCCCCCGAGATTCAGGAAAAGATAAAGACCTGCATGTCCGCCGATGAGCTGATGGCACTTGCCCGCGAAGAGGGCGTCGAGCTTTCTGATGCCGAGCTCGATGCGATTGTGGGCGGAGTCGACTGGACGGACCTCTGCACCGTCCTCTGCGGCATCCACTGACAGGACATGTGGGACAAAGGCTTTCGTTCACACGAAACCCGACCTAAATCAGAACAAGTGGAACAGGCGCCGTTGTTCGGGTTTCCGAACAAGTGGGACAGGCACCGTTGTACGGGTTTCCGGACGAGTGGGACAGGCACCGTTGTTCGGCGCGTATTATGGTTGAGAGCTGAGAAGGTTTGGCAATTGGACAGAAGGAGCAAACATGAATTTTGAGAGTCTGACGCCCGAGCAACAGGAGAAGGCACGCGCCTGCAAGACACCCGAGGACATGCTCGCCCTCGCCAAGGAAGAGGGTTTCGAGCTTTCCGACGACGAACTCTCGGCCATTTCCGGAGGCATGACGTGGGATTGCCTGAACGATTGCAGCGGATACGAAAGATGCGACGATTACGAATGCCTGACTTACTGCCCTGTCGACTACCGCTAGACAGCACCGTTGTTCGCCTTAGGCACCGAAGCCAAAGCGAACCGCAACCCGTGGGCGCCCGTAGGCTGGCCACCAAGGGGTAACCCCCTAATGGCTAATAGCCATTAGGGGGTTACCCCTTGGTGGCCAGTTCTATGACAGGCGCCTTTGCACTTGCAAGTGCGGTGCGCACCTCGCACCCAAAGACGCTCGCCATGGCTGCAGCCAGCTCGTCGCGCGCCGCCTCGACAGCCGAGAGGTTCTTGTCTGTGAAGCCGTCGATGGGCACAAGCACCGCGCGCGCATCGGGGCCGGTCTTGCCGTTCTCGCTCTGCCGCCAGGTCCAGCGCCTGGTCTGTACGAGGTTACCCTCCACGTATACGAGCTCGCCGGGAGCAAGCGTGAGATCGGGGGGCATCGTCGCCAAGCGGGATGAACACATCACCCTCGTGCGAGAATCGCAGTTCAAGCACTGCGTTGGGGGACGAGAGCACGTGAACCCCTAACGGCAGGCCGTGCGCGATAGAGATGGCATTGCCCAGATCGACCAACGGGTTGATGCGGCCGAGCCCTTCGCCCTTGGCAACGCGACGCAGCAGGGCGATGTTCGACGACGGATAGCGGCTCGGACTCATGCCAAGCTCATGGAAGGCGGCGCGGTACGGCTGCACGCGTGGGTCGTCGCTCGCCTTCATTCCGGAGAGCTGCGCCTCGGCTCCTGCGATGGCCTCGTCGAGCATGCGGTCAACTTCAGGCCGTGGCAGTGTGTTGTCGATGCCCATCGCGTACACCAGCCCCACGCAGAGCGTCGGAAGCTTCCCGAACACCTCTCTGCCTATCTCGAACCTCGCCATGTCAGCCTCCGTGGTTTCGCCTCTTCCGAACGATCCACCATTCTACCCGCGCTGCGAGCGTTTGACTCCCGTAGACGCTGCCAAGAACGGGATGTTGCAGCTTGCGCGTGGTTGTTTCGGTCCTTGTCGGGCAGAGGTGTTGCGTTCCGGCTAGTCGTGAAAATGATAGACAGACTATCAAAATCACGAAGCGCCCCCACCCTAGCGCAATGTTCCAGAGGTGCACGTGGGCTCCCTTGACTCACATTGATGCGTCCCCCGCCAGCTTTTCATGCATGGCTGTCACTGAGCCAGAAGGACTCTCCACCCACAGCAGTGATTTCGCCTCATGTCAATCTTGGCCCATGAGGACTTCGGGTCAAGCGACTTCGCCCACTATCCTGACGACTTGTGGCCCCCTGTCGACGGTCCCGTCCCTGTGCGTCAGGTTGATCCACACGGCACCGTGATACGGCCATTTGGACGGAAACAAATCGTGCCCCTCGTCTTCCCCATAGTACGGGAGAGGCCCAAATCCGTCGGAGATTTCGCAGGTACTGAGGTCATAAAACTGGATTTGCATCTTGACGTCGGGTGAGGTCTCGTGAGGAAACACAATCACACGCGTCTGCTCGTCGCAGGCGGTACTGAGCCTGTACCACGGACTCCTTGCGACCTCGTCCTCGGCGCAGGTAGTCCCCACGTCGGTGGGAGCAATCTCGATGCCGAGGTCCGCCCTGTACGCGAAGGTCACTCCCCTGCCATCGAAGTGCCGATAGCTCCGATGCGTCCAGCTGCCCCCTGCATGGAGGAAGTGCTCGCGGAGGCAGACGGTGTCTCCATCGCTGGGCTGCACGGGGCCAAAAGGCGTGTATCCCGACTCGACGACGCCAGCGTTGTCCCATTCGTATATGCCAACACAATGGTTTTCCCCAAGGTATGAAAGGTCAAGGCGCTCGATGCGCGACCTGTCGACACCGTACGTACTCGCAGTTAGCTCGATGCCACCAACGTTTTCCACCAGGTCCTCGAACGACCTCACACCCATGCCCAGGTAGCTCCCGCCGTAGTCTCGCCCCCCATAGTGGACCACCGCACACAGGTTCTCGCATCCGAGACCCTCCCGTATGGGAGCGAGGATGCGCTTCGCGAACTCTTCCATCTGATAGGTGTCGGTGCATTCGTCCACGCGGCCGAGCAAACTCGCCCGCACATGGAACGTCGTACCACCGTAGGACATCTGGACGTAGGCAGACTTCCCCTTGTTCCACGCGGGCTCGAGCCAGCCGATGGACATGGTGCCGACGTCTCCGGCTTTCGCCCTGAAGCCATACTTGCGCTCGACATACGCAACAGCCATGCGACGCAGCCGGCCCTTGTAGTTCTTACTATCGAGCAGTCGGTACGTGCAGAATCCGGCGACTGCAAGCAAGGGGATGTTAATCAAGAAATTCCTTTCGGCAGAGGTTGGCTGAAAAGAAGAATTCCGAACGGCAAAGATCTGCGCGCAGAGGCCTCCGGGGAGTCCGTCCGATAGGAACCGTCCCCATCGGACGATTTGGGAAGTAGCCCTCTTCCGCGATGAGGCCCGCTGCTGGAGCCCACCTTTGGAGCTCCCCCACAGCTAACCCAGGACGTGCGCTCCGGCCTGCAGGTAGACCTTGGCATCGAAGGGCTCGCCGTCACGCAGGCGCAGCTTCACGAACGTGGGAGAACAGAAGAGGGCAAGCGCCTCGCCATCTAGACGCACAAGGGTGGAGAACGACGCATCCGGAATGTGGCGCCAGCGCGTGTCGGCAAGTCTCAGACTCTCGATTTTGCCCAGAAGCTCGGCACCTGGCCTCCCTTCCCCAAAGAGTGCGCGCACTTTAGCTGCAGCGTTGAGGTCAAACCCTGCCGACACCCCGAGCGTGGGGCCAAGGGAGCCATCACGCAACACGTCAAACTGAAGCTCCAAGGTAAACGGCGATTCAAGGATAGGTGCCACAAGGCTGCGAAGACGGGGCCCAATGGCCTCGAATCCACACGCCCGCAGATCGTCCTCGAACAGCGCATAATCAGCTGCGTAGGTAGCCTTCGTCATCGCGTTCACGAAACAGTCCACACGCACCGGAGTTCCGGGCCGCCCCGGATGCACGCCTGTATACCACACGCGCCAGCCAGCTGGGAGGCGGCTCGCAAAGCTTGCATAGCGACCACCCGCACCTTCTCCGGCTGTCAACTCGAAGAAGCGCCCTATGTTGGAGAGTGGCGCGCCGTTCACATTCACGTGAATGGCGGGATCATCGATGCGCCCCTCCCCCACGTCGTAGGCAAACGCGAGGCCGTTTCCGCCCGGCTCCTCCTCCGTATACCACCTAAGAAGCTCGTCATAGCCACTACCGGCACCAGGCAAAAACCGCACGCCGGCATGGAGCGCCTCGCGCGACAGTGCGACATGTAAATCGAAGCGAGGACGTCCCAAGAGCGGCACCTCAAACCACACGACAGGAAAGCCATCGCCCGCAAGACTGCGCCTGAAGGCCTCGTGCGCAAGCGGGGCGGCGTCGCCGAAGAGCAGTTCCTCGCGCCCCTCGCCCGCGGCAAGTGCGTAAAGGGCATCGTATACGGCCATGCGATCGAGTGGCATTTATGCCTCCATGTCCCCGGCAACGCAGATGAGATAGAACTTGGCTGGCTGCGGCTCGCCTTTTTTGAACTTGACCTTGGCGTAGTTGAACTTGATGCACAGGGCGAACCGACCCTCGGTGCCGTCATCCTTCTCGTAGCCAACGTGGCGCGCAAAGGCGGAACCCGCAACCAGCTTCCAGCGATCATCGACAAGGTCCCATTCCTGCAACGTCTGCATGAGGCGCGCTCCATAGCCCGACTCCATGCATTCTCGCGCCTCGCGCGGCTTCGTTTCGTTGAACGAGAGGGAGAGCCCAAACGTGTCGCCGATTGACCCATCCGGCATGATGTCAAACTGGAAGTCGACCGCAGGCGCAAGCCGCATGAACTGGTTACAACGCTCAAGCATGGGGGCATCAAATGCGCGAAAGCCAACCTGCCGGAACCGCTCGCCCAAATGAGACGGATCTCCTGCGCAACGGGCAAGTTCCGCGGCATCCATGTAGCCCCCGATACGCAGGGGCGTGCCAGCTCGCCCAGGGAAAAGGCCCACGTAAGAGGGAGGCCAGCCATTCGGCATGCGCGAGAGCACATCCATATATGCCTGGGCTCGCTCAGCCTCGCCGATGCTTTCCAGAAACGGTGCCACCAACTCGCGGCGCCTGCGTTGTTGCAGGTATACGCCGGCAGTCTCTGTCTGGCCAGCCGACAGGTCCACCTCAAGCCCGCAGCTTACCGTATCGTCCGGCGTACCCACGCCACTAAACCAGTCAAACATCGTCTGGTACCCATAGCCCGCACCGGGAGCAAAACGGGCTCCAGGATCCACATGCCCGTACACCGACAGAAGGTCCAAGCTGGGCGTCCCCTTCAGCGGGAACTCCAGATACGCCGAGGGGTAGCCGTCTCCGATGAGCGTCCGCTCAAAGGCATGCGCCACCTGGTCAAAGCTGTCGCCGAACAAGGCATCACCACGACCATCCTCGGCCGCTATGGTGTACAGAGCGCCAAACGCATCTGTCGGCGTCGGCTTTTTCATGAACCGCTCCTCCGCTCACAATTTCGCACGCCCATGGCAGATTCGATCTCGCCGCCTCATCCTTAGTGGCTAGTCTCCGCTCCGATTATCCTCGGTTGCTCGATTTCGCTTATAGTATGGGATAAGAAGTTGGATGAAACAACCGAGAGGGGCGGCTATGGACTATGAAGACCTGACTCCGGAGCAGATGGAGAAGGCCAAGACCTGCAAGACCGTGGAGGAGCTAGTCGAGCTTGCCAAGTCTGAGGGTATAGAACTGAAGGACGAGCAGCTGGAAGCCGTTACAGGAGGCGAATCCCTCTGGGACGACATGACCGGCTGTGAAGAGCAAGTTTGCATTGGACATAACTGTGATAATCATTGCATCGATTGCTATGAGTTCTAGTAGGTTGTTTGCTCTCAGGTCTAGCCGTCTCGTGTAAACGAAGGAGGCTAGGCTACGACACGCCGCCCACCTGTTCGATGAAGTCTGCGGCACCAGCAGGCCCTACGCAGGAACGCAGGTCTTCGCGCATTCGTGCGGCGCCTTCGCGCAGCCGCTCGTCTACGAGGGCAGCAAATATCACTTCCCTCAGTACCGCGCTCTCCCCTGCCTGTGACTCCTCGAGCAGCTTGCCCGCGCCAACCTCTGCAACGCGCCTCGCTACGGCGCGTTGCTCACCCGTCAGGGGAAAGAGCAGCTCAGGCACACCCATCCACATGCCTTCCGATGCGCTGTTCATGCCGCAGTGGGTGACGAACAGGCTCGTTCGCGAGAGCACCTCCATCTGGTCCACGTATTGCTCAACGCGCACGTTGCCAGGCATCTCTCCCAGCTGCGCGGGGTCGAATGCCTTTCCGCACGAGATGAGAAGGTCCACATCGGAGCCACCCAGCGCCTCAATGAGCGTGTGGTAGAAACCAGGGCGGTCGTTGATCACCGTGCCAAGCGAGACGTACACGAGCGGACGGTCGCCCTTTTCCTTTGGTGCCACGTCGCGCACCGACGGGCCCACGAAGCGATAGTGCTGCTCGTCGAAGGTCTCAGAGCATGGCTGGAACAGTCGTGAGGTGTAGACGATGGTGTTGTCCTCGGGTTTGTTGCTCACAATGTCGAGGGCGCTCTTCACCTTGTAGCCCAAGGGCCGCAGCCTGCGAATCTCGCGGTTCATGCGCGGTAGACCCAAGACCATGTCAGCAATCTCGGAGGCGCTGTGGTTCATGTACTTGGACGAATGCTCGTTGAAGGCAAACGTCGTGGTGGAACACACCCAAGGCAGGCCATGCTTGGTAGCAGCTAGCTTGCCCCAGAAGCACGCCGAATCGGTCACCACCACATCGGGGTGCCACGATGCGACATCTTCGGACACGAGCGGGTCGAGATTGGCAACGGTGCGGAAGGACTGCACACTCATCTCGGTAGTGGATACCTTGCGCAACCTCCGCTCGGCTTTCACATCTACGGGCGGCAGGTAGGCGTCGCAAGAGACGAATTGGGCGCCAGCGCCTTCGATCTTCTCGCGAAACTCCTCGAACGAGTAATAGCGCACCTCGTGACCGCGCCTCACAAGCTCGCGCACAACCTCAATCGTAGGATTGGTGTGGCCGTAGGCAGGAATGCAGAACCAGAGGACCCTCATCGCTGACCTCCGTTGAACGCTGCGTTTATCCACTCGTCGAACTGCTCCTTTGGTGGAATGGCAAGGCCGCGCTCGATGTCTCCCAGGATAACGAGCGTGTCGCCCGGCTTGATGCCGAACATGTCACGCGCCTCCTTGGGAATGACGATCTGTCCCTTGGCGCCAACCGTCGCTGTCCAGGCTCCTTTACCCCTCGGCATTGCCATGGCTTCCTCCTCAAAGTATTACTAGTTATACAAAT
>ODAI013493815.1_pt1 | contig 10036 bp, 11 predicted proteins | sample 1539321 | NCBI WGS metagenome assembly ODAI01 (sample SAMN02144231, study PRJEB22623) | gut metagenome | biome: sheep rumen | host: Ovis aries | place: New Zealand | reverse complement strand
ATCACTTGTCTCGAATCAAGACTTGACAGCGTTGTTTACAGAATGGGCCTCGCTCTTACAAGAAGGGAGACGAGACAGCTTATTGTTCACAGCCACTATACAGTAAACGGCAAGAAAGTAAACATTCCTTCCTACCGCGTAAAGGTCGGCGACGTTATCGCTCTCCGCGAAAAGGACAGAACCTCCGAGAAGTTCAAGGCAACAGTTGAAGAGACTAAGGACAGACTCGTTCCTATGTGGCTCACAGCTAATAAGGATGACTTCTCTGCAACTGTAAATCGTATGCCCTCAGCTGAGGACATCGACTACGAGGTTGCTACACACCTTATCGTCGAGCTGTACTCCAAGTAATAAGTTACTTGATATTTCAGAACTCGAAATCAATAGTAAATGTGAAATAGGAGGGTTTTTATGCTGGAAAAGATCAATAAGCCTGATATCAATATTGTCGAGCTTAAAAGTGACGGCAAATACGGCAAATTCGAATTAGCACCGCTGGAGCGTGGTTACGGTATTACACTTGGAAACAGTCTCAGGCGTGTGCTGCTCTCCTCACTTCCTGGTGTTGCAGTAACATCCGTGAAGCTCTCGGGCAAGGACGGTACTGTACATCACGAGTTGTCAACAATTCCGGGTGTAAAAGAGGATGTCACAGAGATCATCCTCAGCATCAAGGGACTTACTGCTAAGCTCTATGGTGAAGGACCTAAGACAGTATATATAGAGGCAGAGGGCGAATGCGAGATCACCGCAGGCGACATAAAGACCGATTCTGAGGTAAATATCCTCGATCCCGGTATGCATATCGCTACTCTCGGTAAGGACGCAAAGCTCTATATGGAGATCACTATCGACAGAGGCAGAGGCTATGTTTCCGCAGAAAGAAACAAGAAGCAGATCAACCTCCCCGTTGATGTTATCGCAGTAGACAGCATCTATACTCCTGTTCTTAAGGTGAATTACACCGTTGAGGATACCCGTCTCGGTCAGATAACAGACTACGACAAGCTCACAATGGAGGTATGGACCGACGGTACTATCTCAGCTAAGGAAGCTCTGTCACAGGCAGCTAATCTCCTCGGCGAGCACCTCAAGCTCTTTATCGACCTCTCAGAAGAGGGCGGTCTGGCTGAGGTTCTCGTAGAAAAGGACGAGAAGGGCAAGGAGAAGATCCTTGAGATGACTATTGAGGATCTTGACTTATCAGTCCGCTCATTCAATTGTCTGAAGCGCGCTGGTATCAATACCGTGGATGACTTGATCAACAAGTCTGAGGAAGAAATGATGAAGGTTAGAAACCTTGGAAAGAAATCCTTCGATGAGGTTAAGGAGAAGCTCCAGTCACTTGGCTTCGATCTTAGCTCAGAAGAGGAATAAATAACCGAAACACTTATAATAAAGGAGTGAAATACAATGCCGGGTACAAGAAAGCTGGGCAGAACAACTGACCATAGAAAGGCTATGCTCAGAGGCATGGTAACTTTCCTTCTTGAAAACGGTCAGATCGAAACGACTGTTACAAGAGCAAAGGAAGTTCGCGCTGTTGCAGAAAAAATGATCACTATCGGTAAGAACGATGATCTGCACTCCAAGCGTCAGGTATTTTCATACGTTACAAAGGAGTCCGTTGCAAAGAAACTCTTTGACGAGATCGCTCCCAAGTACGCTGACAGAAACGGTGGATACACACAGATCGTTAAGATCGGTCCCCGCCGTGGTGACGCTGCTGAAATGGCTATCATCAAGCTCGTTTGATCGCAGATATGATAAGAACCCCGTTCCGAATGGAACGGGGTTTGTTTTTATATGCATACATTCTGCAAAAGGGCAGAAAAAGATCCCTCCGTTCCGACAGAACAGAGGGATGATCTTTACTTGATGTTGATATTTGTGTTGTTGCCGACGAAGCCGTTGTTGTTCATATTAATGCTTCCTGTGAGTTTGCCCTTGACAGACTTGAGATTCTGGAGGTTGCGTGCGTAGTGAGCCTCGGTGTCATTGAGCATCTTGGAAACAGACTCAATGGCGTTCTTCTGGAGGTTCTTGGAAGCTGTCTGCGCCTTTGTGAGCATATCCATAGCTCTCTTCTTGGCTTCAGTAACGATAGCCTCGCGTGAAACTATCTGAGCTGCACGCTCCTCAGCCTTGCGTATGATAGACTCTGCATTGAGCTTAGCCTCATTGAGGATACGCTGGCAGTCGAATTCTATTTTCTTTGCTTCCTTGAGTTCGTGAGGCATATTCAGGCGTACATCGTTTATAAGCTCTCTCATACGCTCGCCGTCGATGACCTTCTTGTGTGCTGCAAAGGGAACAGACGAAGCCTTATCGAGGAGCTCGTCCATCTCTTCAAGGATCTCATCAATACTCATAATAAATTACCTCTCTTTAATAAGTCTTTGTTTTATATCATCAAGAATTGCTTCGGGAACAAAATGACTGATGTCGCCGCCGAAATAGGCTATCTGCTTGACAACGCTCGAGCTGAGATACATATTTTCCGCGGCGGTGGTGAGGAAGACAGTTTCCGCACCGGCGTATAGTTTCTTATTGGCAAGAGCCATCTGGAATTCGTATTCAAAGTCGCTGACGGCTCGGAGTCCCTTTACGATAGCGATAGCGCCGACATTCTGGACATAGTCTGCGAGGAGACCGTCGAGAATATCTATAACTACGTTATCGAGGTCGTGGGTGACGTTTTCAATCATCAGCATACGCTCGGTAGCCGTGAAGCTGGGCGAACCCTTTCCGGCGTTGCGCGAGATGAGCACGATGACCTTATCGAAGAGCCGTGAAGCACGGGTGATAATATCGAGGTGACCAAGCGTGATCGGATCGAAACTTCCGGGGCATACTGCAACCCTTCTCATTCTTCTTCCTCCTCATCGGGGACAGGATCGACGTAGATCGTGACGTTGATCTTGCCGTAGCGGTAGGTTTTGCGGATAATGAGATTGTCCGGTGTTTCGGGAAGGATAGCTTCCTTTTCATACTCGCAGATGATACAGCCGCCCTTAGCCAGCTTTTTAGCGGCGATAGGGAGGAGGTTATTGATGTGGCTGTGGCGGTAGGGGGGGTCAAGAATGATGACGTCGAATTTCTGACCTGTCATCTTGATATAGTCATAGCTGTCGCGGTTGATGACCTCGGAATGGCGGGCTAATCCCGTATTGCGGAGGTTTTCGTTGACGCAGTTTATAGACTTTGCCGAATTATCCACAAACACAGCGCGCTTAGCGCCGCGGCTGAGGGCTTCGATGCCCATCTGACCGCTTCCTGCGAAGAGATCGAGCACATATGCTCCCTCGAGCTGGAACTGTATTGCGGAAAAAATGCCTTCTTTAATTTTATCTGCGGTAGGACGGACGTCGAGACCATCGGGAGCGACGAGCCTGCGTCCTCTTGCGATACCGGTTATAACTCTCATAAGAAAAGATCTCCTAAAATACCGGCGGACCGGGTAAACTGCTGAGGGCAGCACTTATTACAAAGAGTTTAAAGCACCACCATAGCTATACATTAATATTATAGCGTATTTTCGCGGCTTTGTCTATATTTTTTTTAAAAGATAGGCTATTTTTTACAAAAACGCCTTGAAACAGCACTCCGGAATTTACATTTGCATCACAAAGAGGAGCGAAAGAAGATAAATTAATTGTATAATTCAGTGAATTTGTATAAATCTCATTGACATTTTGTTCAGTATGAGGTATAATAAAATTAATATTTCGATAATATTATGAAAAGAGGTAATGGTTATGGCAATGGAAAAGAATCTCAAGATACTTATTGTTGATGATGATAAGAATATCTGCGATCTTCTCAGGCTTTATCTCGAAAAGGATGGCTATGGGGTAATTCTCTCCCACGACGGTGAAGAGGCTGTCGTAAAATTCAATGCGCTCAAACCTGATATGGTTTTACTTGATATTATGCTGCCCGGTATGGACGGCTGGCAGGTATGCCGCGAGATCAGAAAGAAGTCAAATGTTCCGATCATTATGATAACCGCCAAGGGCGAGACTATCGATAAGGTGATCGGTCTTGAGCTCGGTGCTGACGATTATATCGTAAAGCCATTTGACGCAAAGGAGGTCATCGCGCGTATCAACGCTGTTACACGCCGTGTCGGCACAGGTACGGCTGAGCCTGAGACAAGAGAGGTCCACTATGACAAGCTCTCTGTTAATATGACTCGCTATGAGCTCAAGGTCGCAGGAAAGGTCGTTGAGACTCCGCCTAAGGAGCTCGAGCTCCTCTTCTATCTTGCTTCAAACCCGAACAGAGTATATACCCGTGACCAGCTCCTCGATGAAGTATGGGGCTTTGAGTATTACGGCGACTCGCGTACTATCGACGTACATATCAAGCGCCTCCGTGAAAAGCTCGAGGGCATCTCTGATGAGTGGGCTCTCAAGACAGTATGGGGTGTCGGCTACAAGTTTGAAACAGAGGATGAAGAGTGATATTATTCTTTGATCTTTATGGGGGACAGGAGTCCCCCGTTTTGTTAGATTTTTGCTTACCGGCGGAGGTGACATACTTTGAATTCAAATAAGAGCACCTATTTCAGGATATTCAGATTTTCCTATATCGTTATCATAACTCTGCTCGCGGTCATCGGCGTTATTTTTGTTAGCGTCTGCACTTCTATGTATAAGACCGAAAAGCTCAATGAGCTTCAGGATTCAGGTGATCTCTTCATAAACTGCATCAGGGAGGAGTACAAAGCTGACGGCAAGATCGACAGCAAGGATATTTACGCTATCCACGCCGCTCTTATCAAGGAAAAGAACATCGAGGCTTATATCTATGATGCCGAAGGCAACTGCCTCGTTTCACCGGCTGATTACAAGCTCGAGCTGACCGGAAAGTTCAACCTCTCCCGCGAGGTAAAGAAGCCGGAGCCGCTTTCCGAGGATTTCAGGGAAAAGCTCGAGAAAGGCAAGATGCTTGAGCTCGACAAGCACAGCTACTCAAACAACGAGCCGCGTCTCACCTACGGCAGACGTATCCTCTTCAAAACAGACGAGTCCGGTATCCCTGTGAGAATGTATGCGGTTTTCTACGGTCTTACAGGCGACATAAACGCTTTCGCGCTCAAGCTGGGCAGCATTTATGCACTGATAGCTCTCATTGCAGCAGCAGCTTCGTATTTCCTCATCAGAAGAAAGTTCCGCAAGCTCGAGAACTACGAGAAGGAATTCCTCAAGGTCGCTTCTATGTACGCAAAAGGCGACTTCTCCGAGAAGATAAGTACGGAAATGGACGGAAATGTCAAGGAGATCGCAGAGTATGTCAATGCTCTGGCGGCTGACGTTGAAGCGGGTGAGGAGACCAGCAAGACCTTCATCGCAAATGTTTCGCACGAGCTCAGAACGCCTATCACTACTATCGGCGGCTTCGTTGACGGTATCCTCGACGGCACTATCCCCAAGAACAAGCAGAGCGAGTACCTCATACTTGTATCAAAGGAGATGAAGCGTCTGAAGGTGCTCATCTCGTCAATGCTCAATATGACCAAGTTTGAGTCCGGTACTATGAAACCGAACTTCAGGCAGGCAAATATCACGGATCTCGTTGTTCAGACTGTGCTGATGTTCGAGAAGAAGATAGAGACCAAGAGCCTCAACGTCATCGGTCTCGACGGCAACAGACTCACTGTGAACATCGACACCGACCTTATGCAGCAGGTAATCTATAACCTCGTTGAGAACGCGGTCAAGTTCGTTGACAACGGCGGAACTCTTACGTTCAGATTTGACAAGAACGAGGAGTGGTACGAGATCGGCATAAAGAATACAGGAGAGGGGCTCCGCGATTCCGAGATACCGCAGGTATTCGACCGCTTCTACAAGACCGACTCCTCGCGCGGCAAGGATACGACAGGTCTCGGACTGGGACTCGCAATATCAAGAAAGATAGTACACCTCCACAGGGGACACATCGTCGTAAAGAGCGTTTACGGCGAATATACAGAATTCATAATCCAGCTCCCGATAGAGAGCACGGAATAAGACCGGCGATGTCCGGGAAAGGAAACAGGAAGATATATGCAGGACAAAGATGAAAACAATTCCGGCGGACTGCCGCAGGAACCCTATATCCCCAAGCACGAAAAAACGGCTGATGACAGCGCTGTAAGCGAGGTCGATGTTCCGGTAGCGGCTTCGGACGCGGCAGGACCTGTCTACGATGACTTTATGTATGAGCCTATCGGCTTTGAGAATATGACGGACGGAGACTCCATTCTGACCAGCGGAAAAAAGCCCAAGCGTACCAGAAGCGAAAAAGCTGCACTGATACTCTTCGGACTTATGCTGGCGGTTTGTGTAGGTCTGGCAGCTTACGGAATAGTCAAGGACATCGTGAACAGCAAGGACGCTATCGTCAAGGTGAATGAAAAGAAGCAGGTAGTGCTCTACCGCAATTCAAAGCCGGAGGGTGCAAACGACCTCAGCAAGTTCGTTGACGAAAACGGCAGATACACTATCGAGGGAGCTTCCGCAGCAGTCATTGACTCCATAGTCGAGATATACACCTACAGCGACGCTTCACACAATACCTTTGTGGGTTCGGGCTCGGGAATAGTCATCTCAAAGGACGGCTACATCGTGACCAATGCGCACGTTCTCCAGTCTGACGGCTACCATACGGTGATAACCAACGGTGATAAGAAGTACGATGCGAAGATCATCGGCAGGGATACAAAGACCGACATCGCAGTTATAAAGGTGACGGCAGATGACCTCAAGCCCGCTGAACTGGGCAATTCCGATGAGACTATCGTCGGTGAGACGGTCATAGCAGTCGGAAATCCTGCCGGACTTTCGTTCACGGTAACTGACGGTATCGTTTCACACATCGGCAGAAAGATACGCGGCAAGAACAATACCGGCTTTGAAATGGAGTGCATACAGACCAACGCTGAGATAAGCCCCGGAAATTCCGGCGGTGCTCTCGTGAATATGTACGGTCAGGTCATAGGAATAACCTCCTCGAAGCTCGTCAGCAGCACACTCGAGGGACTCGGCTTCGCTATCTCTATAAACGAGGCTCTCCCCATAATCGAGGAGCTCATCGACAAGGGCTACATAGAGGGACGTTTCAGGATAGGCGTTTCGCTCATCGACACCAGCACAGAGTCCAAGCGCGCTGCTATCAAGCAGGAGCTCGGCTACGACATTCCCAAGGACTTCAAGGGAATTTACGTCGGCAAGATAAGCGATGACAGCGACATAAAGAATACTTCGATGAAGGTCGGGGACTTCTTCACTGAGGTAAACGGCAAGACTGTCACGACCTACTCCGAGTTCTATGATACTATCAGCAGCCAGTACACCGTAGGCGACAAGGTGCCTGCGACCTGCGCTCACATCGACAAGAACGGCGAGATAACCTATTATCATATCGAGTTCGGACTCATTGAGGATAAGTCCGGCGACTATTGATCCATAAGATTTCTGGGACGATCGGAGTTTACTCCGGAAACTCCTCCTGCTGCACCGGCAACGGTCAGAAGGAGGAGCTTTTTTATGCCCGTGAAAGTGCCTGTGCAGATAAGGCTTACGGACGAGAGCACGAGATAGAGCATCGCTCCGCATATTATGCCCTCAGCGAGACCGTGTCTGCGGCGGTGCTTGCCGCCGGTGTAGGCACCGGAAAAGGCTCCGGCGGCTATCGTGCCGCGGCTGAGCCATTCAGCGAGATGAATGTCGTTTATCAGCTTGTACAGTATCAGTGCCGAGAACATCGTCAGCAGGAAGCAGACGGCAGTTCCGGCGGCAGCAGACATCAGAAGGCTCAGCGGATAGCTTGACCATATGCTGCGTTTGTGTCTGTGCATAAAAAGACCTCCGCATAGAATAGTTGTTATATCCTATGCGGAGGGAATGCTTATTATTCGGTTATATTACTTCTTCTTTGACTTCTTCTCTGCCTTTTCCTCAGCAGCTTCGTCCTCGTCATCATCAGCGAGCTTTGCGGAAGCGAGACCGTTGTCAGACTTCTTGGAAGCCTTTGCCTCCTTCATACGCTCCATAGCAGTAACGTTCTCGGTGATAGCCCAGTTCTTGATCCTGAGCTTCTGTCTTTCGCCGCCTGTTTCGATAACGACTGTGTCCTCACCGGTGCGGACAACGATACCAACGATACCGCCGCCGGTAACTATCTCGTCGCCGACCTGAAGCGAATCCTGCATCTCCTTCATTTCGCGGTCACGCTTCTTCTGGGGCTTGATAGCGATGAAGTAGAGGAGTGCGAACATAATAGCGAGGGGGAGCACCAGTGAGATTATGGCACTTCCTGTCGAACCGCCTGAGCTTGTGCTGGAATTAGCCTGTGTAGCGTCCTCTGCAAAGGCTGACATTGCACATACAGCAGCGAAAGAGGCTGTTGCAAAAGCTGCGGATACTGAAGCAATAAGCTTTTTGATCTTCATAAAATATCTCCAATCTGCCGCAGGAGCGCGGCTGTTCAAAATACAAAACTTATTATACCATATTCTGCACTATAATGCAAGTGTTTTCTGCGATTTTTCTGAGCTCCGGCGCATTGTGACAAATTCCGGGCATTTTCATATAATGAAAGCAAAGAGAATAATCAGAGGCTCCGTTTTCGGGAGCACTTCAGCCGTGAGATCGGCGGAATGGAGATATATATGAAAAGAGACTGCAATATACTTATCGCCGGCGGTGATATGCGGCAGATCTACTGTGCGCGGAAGCTCGGCGGTGAAATGAATACAGCCCTCATCGGTTTTGATGAGGAGCTTCTGCCCGTTGATATGAGTGGGTGGACTGCTGATACTTCGCAGAAACGCTTCTACGACTGCGTTGTACTGCCGGTAGTGCCGCTTGACGCGAACGGTCTGCTCAGCACCCCGTGCAGCAGTTCGGAGCTCCGCCCTGAATACATCAGGGAAATGCTCCGCGATGACGGCATAATACTTGCCGGAAAGTGCGATGAAAGACTGCGGAGTATGTTCCCGGAGCACGAGATAGAGGAGTACCTCACACGCGAGGAGCTTAGTCTGCGGAATGCTGTCCCGACTGCCGAGGGAGCTGTGCAGATAGCCCTTGAGGAGCTGCCTGTGACTCTGAACGGGCTGCGTGTGCTTATAGTCGGAATGGGCAGGATAGGAACTGCGCTGACGGCTGTACTGAAGGGCTTCGGCGCGGATATAACAGTCGCCGTCCGGAACGAGACCGGCGCTGCAAAGGCGCGGATAGCCGGTGTTAGGGCGGTCCGCACAGAGAGAGCCGGAGCTGATTACGACCTTGTTTTCAACACTGTGCCGGGACTCGTTTTCAATCGTGAAAGACTGAGCAAATTCAGCCCCGATACCCTCTTCATCGACCTCGCTTCAAAGCCCGGCGGCGTTGATTTTGAGGCAGCGCGTGAACTTGGCATAGGAGTTATATGGGCGCTCGGACTTCCCGGAAAGACCGCTCCTGTGACCGCCGGTGAGATGATAGCCGAGACCGTCATGGCTATGATTGCAGAAAGGGGGCGGGGCGAGTGAGCAGTATTTTCAATGGACTGCGCATAGGCTATGCGATGACCGGCTCGTTCTGCACGTTCAGCCGCAGCTTTGAACAGGCGGAGCGGCTCAGGGAGCTTGGTGCGGAGTTGCTCCCCATTATGTCGGAACACGCTTCCTCGATCGACACGCGATTTGGTACTGCGGAGGAGAATATCCGGCGGCTTGAGGAGATATGCGGCAGGGAGGTCATAAAAACCGTCGCCGGTGCAGAGCCTATCGGTCCGAAGTCTATGACGGACATTATGCTCGTCGCACCGTGTACGTCGAATACGGCTTCAAAGCTCGCAGGCGGAATAACTGACACGGCGGTGACTATGGCTGTGAAATCCCACCTGAGAAGCGGCAGACCGGTCCTGCTTGCGATAGCGTCGAATGACTCGCTGCTGGGCTCGGCAAAGAATTTAGGTGAGCTCTTCAACCGCAAGAACTACTACTTCGTGCCGATGCTTCAGGACGACATAGTGAAGAAGCCGGCTTCGCTGGTGGCGGAGT
>ODAI013412897.1_pt1 | contig 10036 bp, 10 predicted proteins | sample 1539321 | NCBI WGS metagenome assembly ODAI01 (sample SAMN02144231, study PRJEB22623) | gut metagenome | biome: sheep rumen | host: Ovis aries | place: New Zealand | reverse complement strand
TTTTTTTGCTGCAGCCAACGCATAATAGCGATAATAAACATATAATGGATAATTGTCTCATCTTCTTAGATTTTATTTCCTTACAACAAATATACAGGTATTTTATTAGAAGGTAAAGGCTTGGGCGAAAATTCTTTTCTCTTTGTAGACAAAAGATATTGTTTTGTTGCTTTTTGCTGAAAAATGTTTATATTTGTCATGAGATTTAATCATTTGTCTATGAAAATCCTATTATTTAATTTGCTGACTCTGTTGCTTCCTTCCATTGGCTCATGGGAGATATCCTACGATTCGTTGGGCATTACGGATCTGGTTTCGAAGCAAGATGCCTATGGTGCCGACCTTTTAGGGGAGGGACGATTAGGTGATGTGATGGTGACTTATAAGGTGAAAGAAGGTTTGTGGCAGACATTGCCTCGCGGAAACCGACAACTAAGTGTCGCAAACGATGTTCTTACTTATACTGATCGTGGTATGGGGGATGCGATGGTGGTGACTCAAACATTTTGTCAGAAAGATAAAACACTTCATTGGGGCATTGTCTTGGAGAACCGTTCTTCTTTTCCAGTCGAAATCGGCGACTTGGCAGTTACAATCCCTTGGAAAGGGAATACGGGCGAAGAACCCAAAGAGATCTTTGAACGGTCGTTTATCAAACATGCATTTATCAGTGGAGATGCCTCGTTCTTCTATTTTACTCGCTTCAGTGGAGAAGCTCCTTATATCATGTTACTTCCTGATGTGGGAACTCCTTTAGAGTATTATGCAAACAACCGTCGGCAATATATGGCTTATATTCGTTCGGCAAAAAGTGGAAAACAGGAGACGCGTGGTACATGGCGGCAACCTCATACGGGAGATACACTTCAGCCGGGTGAGAAAAGACAATACGGTTTCTCATATATTGCTGCAAGAACATACCCGGAAATGCGACAACTGATTTATGAAAGTGGCTCCATCGATACGAAGATCGTACCGGGAATGACCATACCTCGTGGGCAAAAAGCGGTATTCGCCCTTCGTTCGAAATGTCCCATTGACTCAGTATTATCAGAATATCCTGAATCGACCTTCCTAAAAGTGAAATCAAAGAAGGGGGATACCACACTCTATGAGGTGGAATTTTCAAAGTTGGGTGAAAATAAGTTGACCGTTTGGTTTGATGGCGGACGGAAAACGTATCTGGAATTCTTCTGCTCACTGACTCCCAAGGAACTGATGTCCAAGCGCAGTGCTTTCCTGACCCAGCACCAACAGTTCCGAAATACCGGTCGCTGGTATGATGGCTTATATGGAGTGTATGATATGGTTACAGGACAACTTCGTGGGCCCGACAATCCGGATTACTTTGATGAACGGCTGACTTATTTCCTTGCCAGCGATGATCCTATCCTGGGGAAGGCTCCTTTCATTGCATCAAAGAATGCAGTATGGCCTGATGCAAAAGAGATAGAGTCGTTGGAATATCATTTAAAACACTTCGTTTGGGGAGGACTGCAGCGGACCGATCAGGAGAAACCGCTCGAATATGGGGTCTATGGTACTCCAAACTGGTACATCAACCGTCATCAAGACTTACGTCTGACGCAGACAGAGTATAAAACAAATACTACACGTACTTGGCGTACATACGATTATCCACATGTAGTCATGTTATGGTGGGAGATGTATAAGATAGCACGTGACTATCCGGAAATGACACACTATGCGTCTGCTTCCGAACTTCTGGACAGAGCCTATCATACTGCACGAGTTTTCTTTAAATATCCGAAGGAACTGCTCGGCGAATATTACGAACCATTCAAATGGGGTGACTATAACGAGTTGCTAATACCGGAGATTATCGACGAATTGGAAAAGGTCGGGAAGCAAGATGAGGCTGCCGTTCTGCGAAAAGAGTGGGAGCGAAAGTTCCATTACTTTGTATATGAGGACAGGTATCCGTATCGTTCGGAATATGCAGCCGACCGTACGGCCTTTGAATCGACATACGCTCTGGCTCGTTATGGGATGCGGAACGATATTGACCCAAAAGCAACTCGCGACTTCATGGAACGCCAGCACTATGCAAATCTGGCTTGTCGTGGAACATTGGAGAACCAGTGGTTTATGTTGGGAAGCGATTTCTTTGGCTCTTCCGATTGGAGCTTGATGAGTTATATGGCACGTATGGGTGGCTGGTCTGTACTGGATTATGGATTGCGCTATGCTGATGATCCATACGATTGGATCCGTTTAGGTTATTCCAGTTATCTGGATCCGTTTGGCTTGGTGAACGCGGGTGATGCAGCCTCGAATTACGGGTATTGGTATCCGGGAAAAGAGAAAGATGGCGCCATGGGACAAGCATTTACTCCGATGAAGTTTGGTTCTGCTTGGATTGGGACGCAGGAATCGCGAGGGCCATGGCGATATTGTGGAGAAGGTGATTTGGGAATGTGTGCCATCACACGTACGGCAGCCACAATCTTAGCACAAGATCCACTCTTTGGGTGGACTCTCTATGGAGGTAATTTACAGGATGATTCCAAATCCTTCCGCTTTATCCCCGAAGATGGAGTACAACGTTGCTTGTATCTGATTTCGGATAAACAACGCATCGGACTTTCCATCAATCGCGGGCATTGGTCGGAAACGGTTCCTGTATCTATTTCAAAGAATCTACATGTCGTTCAGGCTACAGTACAGACTGGAGGCAAGTTGGTTGAATTGATTTTTGAGCGTCTCAAGGGGAAAGGCTCACCAACCGTTCGTGCCAATGGCACTCGTCTGCAACCAACAATCGATAAGTATGGTCGATATGTTTATCAATTGCCATCAAACGAGGAAGTAAAGGTGGAGATAAGGATATAATAAAATAAAGTTCGCAAAATTTGCGAACTTTATTTTATTTATATGGACTGATTCCTTAGTTATGCTTTCTTTAATTCCTCTGGCAAGACTGGCATGGCTCCTTGTTGGGTGCAGACAAATGCAGAAACCTTGACGGCCAATTCATGAGCCTGAGTAATGGGAAGGCCATTCAAGATGGCTGCGCAGAAAGAACCGGTGAAGGAGTCACCAGCACCTACCGTATCGGCCACCTCAACCTTTGGCGTCGGTTGGAAAGATGTAATGTGTTCAGTGAAAATATAACTGCCATCAACACCGCAGGTCAGAATTAGCATCTTCAGCTGATACTCCGCGAGAAGTTCCCGACAGATAACCTCAAAATCGGTCGATTCGATGTCAAACATCTTGGCTACGACAAGTAATTCCTCGTCGTTGATTTTCAATACGTTGCACTTTCGGAAGGAGTTCTCAAGAATCTCTTTCGTAAAGAATTGTTGGCGAAGATTGATGTCAAATATCTTCAGTTGTCCATCGTCCTCTGGCATGGTATCCAGAAAACGGTTAATCGTTTCTCTCGATACTGCATGGCGTTGTGCCAATGAACCGAAGCATACGGCACGGCATTGCTTTGCCATAGCGTCCAACTGGTCGGTATAAGGGATGTTATCCCATGCCACATCCGTCTTGATCTCGTATTGTGGAATACCTTTCTCGTCCAAGGTTACCTGTACGGTACCTGTAGGATAGTCCAAGCGTTCGATATAGTATTGCAATCCCTTTGCATCCAAGGCTTCGATGATCTCATCACCTAATCGGTCATGACCAATAGCACTGATAGCCAAGCCTTTTAATCCAAATTGTGAGGCATGATATGCAAAGTTAGCAGGCGCACCACCCAACTTCTTCCCTTCAGGGAGCACATCCCACAAGGCCTCACCTAATCCAATAACCAAATAGTCTTTCATATTTATTTATTAATTTTCGTCGTATAATAAAAGAGGTAAATCACACCGATCGTCATCACAAGGACTGCACCAATCTGTCCGATCGCATCACTCGCAAAGCCCATTAGCAAAGGGAAGATGGTACCACCGAACAACCCCATGATCATCAGACCGGAAACTTCGTTCTTTTTCTCTGGCAAAGAAAGCAGTGCCTGTGAGAATACAACCGAGAAGATGTTAGAGTTGCCTAAACCAACCAGGGCAATAGCGGTGTATAACACAAATTTGCTCGTCCCGAAGAACATCCCGAGCATGGATAATGCCATCAGGACAACACTGAAGAAGAAGAACTTCTTATGATTCAATTTGGCGAGGGCATATGAACCGGTAAAACATCCGATTGTACGGAAGATAAAGTAGAGCGTCGTAGCAAAGGCTGCATCGTTTAAAGTCATGCCTACTCGCTCCATCAATAGTTTCGGAGCTGTTGTATTAGTACCAACATCGATGCCCACATGACACATGATTCCAAGGAATGAGAAAAGAATAATCGGTTTCCCTAGCAGTTTGAAGCATTCGACGAAGGTGGAGGCTTTCCCTGTGATCTCTTCTTCCTTGATTGATGTGAGTGATAGGCAGATGGATGCGAAGATGCCTACAATCATATAGATGGGGAAAAGCACTCTCCAACTTAATCCGAAAGCAGGAATGGAAGCTTGCGCTCCCCAAGCGGCAATTAATGGAGCCATGAAGGAAGCGATAGCCTTGACGAATTGGCCGAATGTCAATGTGCTAGCCAGCCTGTCTCCTGAGATAATGTTCGAGATAAGTGGATTCAGAGATGTTTGCATCAAGGCATTCCCAATTCCTAATAAGGAAAAAGAAATAAGCATTATGAAATAGGTTTCTCCGAAGATAGGAATCAACAAAGATAGTACGGTAATCAATAAACTAAGTAAAACTGTATTCTTCCTGCCGATCTTGTTCATGAGCATGCCCGTTGGAACGGAGAAGATCAGGAACCAAAAGAATACCAAGGAAGGAAATATGTTGGCAGATGAATTCGAAAGATTCAAATCTTCCTTCACATAATTAGAAGCGATTCCTACCAGATCCACAAAGCCCATTGCAAAGAAGCAGAGCATTACGGGAATCAACTTGAGCATTTTATTTTCTTTCATAAGATCTTAAATATTAAGTGGATATACTTGAATGTTCATTTTGCTAGATGTCGTACTGGTGATGGACAATCGGTTATATGGCTTTGTCGGGAACACCAGATTGGTCATGGCTGTACGACCATCGTTCAAGAAAGCTTCAATGCTGCAGCGATCGACGAGGATTCGGAGCTCGAAGTCCTTGCCAGGGAAAGTCGGTGCGGTGGTGACGATCGGGAAATCCTTACTGAAATTCACCTCTCCACTTTCGTTACGGTTCATCGAGAATGTCTTTTTATCAGCGTCATACGTCATCAATACCTTCTCGCCTAAATCATTTGAAAGACATATCTGGGTAGTTTGCAAAAGAGATTCTGCAGAAAGAACGATCTCGTATGCCGGAGCCTCTTTCTTGAACTTATAGGTATATGCTTTCTTCCCAACTGTGGCTCGTTTATCTATCCAAGGCTTTCCCCGTAGCGACAGTAGTTCAGGTGACGGACTGCTGCAGAGGTAATATTCATCACCATCTTGGAACAAACTTAGGTCGCGAGGTACGGAGTTGGCACTACGGAACTGTTGGGTAGGTACGATGTTTGCGTACTGCCAGTTGCTCATCCAAGCCAAAGCAATGATCCGGTTGTCGGGTGCATTACTCCAGGTAACAGTCGCATAATGGTCCTTTCCATAGTCCATCCATTTGGTTATTTCAGGTTTTGAATCACAAATAAAACGGTGTCCGTTAAAATGACCGACAAAGTATTGTGTAGCTGAACCTCCAAAAGGGAATCCAGGGTTGATGTTCAACAATAAGACGTCCTTCATCTCGTTGCTCCCTTGTACCTTCACTTTTACAAGGTCGGGGCACTCCCATACACCATCATGATTACCATAGCCTAAACCAAAACTACTTTCGTATGTCCAATCTTTCAGGTTCTTCGATGTGAAGAAACGTACTTCCTGTCCAGAAGCGATAATCACCTTCCACTCGTTTGTCTGTTCGTCGAAGAATAGTTTGGGGTCACGGAAATCCGGAATATCTGCTGTGATAACGGGGTTCTTCTCGTAAATCTTGAAGGTTCGTCCATTATCGGTACTATAGGCCAGGCTCTGAGTTTGGCTCGTTCCCGCTGAAGTGTACATGGCGATGATGGCATCTTTCCCAAATCCGGCGACGTTGTTCTTATCTACGATCGCACTACCACTGAATACTGCTCCCAACTCATTGGCATAGATGGCGGGGTCGAGGTGTGTCCAGTGAACCAAGTCTTTTGTAACGGCATGGCCCCACGTCATGTTGCCCCACATACTCCCATACGGGTTGTATTGATAGAAGAGGTGATATTCGCCATCTTTGTAAACCATTCCGTTCGGGTCGTTCATCCATCCGTATGCCGGGGTAAAATGATAATCCGGCCGGAACTTCTCTCGATTGGTCGTGTCGAAAGAGTCATTGCATTTTATTTCTTTCCAACATACATTGTCAGCGATATTCCGTTTGGTTTCTCGGCCGGCATGTTGGGTCAGGTCGAAAAGAACCTGATGCCCTTTGTAAGGAGAAAGGTTGAACGGAACGTAATAGTCTACCTTCTCAACAGCCAATCGGGCTTGGATCGTTTGTTCCAGACGTGTGTCGACTAAAACCTTGATGCGGGCTTCCGGTGCAGATTCCTGAATAGGTAAAAGAATGTATTTCTTCTCGGAAGAAATGCGGATCATGGAATGCGAGTCGGATAAGTGATTGACTTTGAAATCTTGGCCATACACCCCTGAAAAGAATAAGCAGGAGAGTATGAGTAAAAGGGAACGTAGGTTTCTCATGGTATTTCGATTTGATTATCGACAAATATAATAGTTTCCTATGAGAAACACGACAAAAAATGATTCAAATAACAAAAGACTTTGACCGATTTTTATGAATGTGTCTCCTATAAAATGCAATTATTTCTTTGCCAACGTGTTTTTTCTCTTTACCTTTGCTATGAAGAAGATTTAGATTAGTGATATGGAAGTGGATGTTATAACAAAGAAGATAGTTGATTATTTCAAGACTCAACCTGTCTTGAAAGCATGGCTGTTTGGATCATTCGCTCGAGGGGAGGCTAGCCCTGAAAGTGATGTTGATATCCTTTTTGTGCCTGATTACTCAGGGAAACCATTTACCTTATTTACTCATGGAAATATGTATGTGGAATTAAAAGAATTGTTGGGGAGGGAAGTCGATTTAGTCGTAGATGGTTCTCTTCGGCCTTATGCTTTGGAAAATGTTGAACGAGAAAAAAAACTAATCTATGAGAGAAAAAGCGAGGGATAAAGGACGTCTTGAGGATATCGTTTATTATTCAAACAATGTTATACAGTTGATTAAAGGCGTTTCTTATGAAAGGCTAATGACGGATATGCGAACATATTATGCAGTAATGAAGAACATTGAAATTGTAGGAGAAGCCGCATATATGTTGTCAACTGAATTTAAGAATGAACATCCAGATACTCCTTGGAAAGTAATTGAAGGGATGAGACATATCTTGGTTCACGATTATGCCAATGTTGTTCCCAGAATATTATGGGGAACAGCAACAGAGAATATACCAGAACTGTTAGCTCAAGTTGAACAATATCTTATGGAAACAGATTGGGAAGAATGGATATAATGATGTCTATCTGTTGACATTAAAAATAAGATGGGAGAGGAACAAATCGTTCTTCTCCCATCTTATTTCTTTCAAACTAACGGATTATTTTCCGTGAACTTCGTCAGAAACAGTTAATTTCTTGCGACCTTTTGCGCGACGGCTTGCCAAAACACGACGGCCGTTAGCTGTAGCCATTCTCTCACGGAATCCGTGTTTGTTTTTTCTCTTTCTGTTAGAGGGTTGGAATGTTCTTTTCATTGCTTTATCTTTTTATTGTTTTATATTTCACGTCATAACGGGCTGCAAAATTACGGACTTTTTTGGAATAAACAAAGATTTCTTGTAAATTTACGTCGTTCTTTTTGCGTTTTTTATTGAAATCCATTACTTTTGTGTCGGAAAAGAATCAGTAATAATTAAATAAGAATAAGTATGATTAATGCTCAAGACATTAAAATTGGAACAGCGATCCGCATGGACGGGAAGTTGTATTTCTGTATTGACTTCCTGCATGTAAAACCAGGTAAAGGAAACACTTTCATGCGTACAAAGCTGAAAGATGTGGTGGATGGCTATGTGTTGGAACGTCGTTTCAATATCGGTGAGAAGTTGGAGGATGTACGCGTTGAGCGTCGCCCTTATCAGTTCCTTTACAAGGATGGAGATGACTATATCTTCATGAACCAAGAAACTTACGATCAGGTGCCTATCTCGGGTAAGATTATCAATGGTGTGAACTTCCTACTCGAAGGTATGGTGGTTGATGTTGTATCGGATGCTTCTTCCGAGACTATCTTGTTTGCTGATCTGCCTATTAAAGTTCAACAGAAAGTGACTTACACGGAACCGGGATTGAAGGGTGATACTGCTACGAACACATTGAAGCCTGCTACAGTAGAGTGTGGCGCTGAGGTTCGTGTTCCTTTGTTCATCAATGAAGGTGAGACCATCGAAATTGATACACGTGATGGTTCTTATGTTGGCCGCGTGAAATAATTACTCTTTAAATAAGATTAAGGTGGAACTTTTTGCAAGTTCCACCTTTTTTTGTTCCTTTGCCTCAAAGCAAACTAAATTATGAAGTATTCTTTCGTTATTCCTGTATTTAACCGGCCGGATGAGGTGGATGAACTGCTCGAGAGTTTGACTCATCAAACGTTTCGTGACTTTGAAGTGGTCATCGTCGAAGATGGATCGTCCGTTCCTTGCAAGGAGGTCGTGGAGAAGTATTCCAATTCTTTGACCTTAAAATATTTTGAGAAACAGAATTCCGGCCCGGGGCAGACACGTAATTATGGAGCAGAAAGGGCAGAGGGAGAGTATTTGCTTATCCTTGATTCCGACTGCATTGTCCCCCCTACTTACTTGGAAGCGATAGAAACGGAATTGAAGGAAAATCCAGCCGATGCATTTGGCGGGCCAGACCGTGCACACAGCTCGTTTACAGAGGTACAGAAGGCCATAAACTATGCCATGACCTCGTTCTTTACGACAGGTGGTATTCGGGGCGGGAAGAAAAAATTGGATAAGTTCTACCCACGAAGCTTCAATATGGGGATTCATGCGGAAGTATATCGGGCTTTAGGTGGCTTCTCGAAGATGCGTTTCGGTGAGGACATCGACTTCAGTATTCGTATCTTCAAAGGTGGCTATCGGTGCAGGTTATTTCCTGAAGCTTGGGTTTGGCATAAGCGCCGTACAGACTTCCGCAAATTCTTCAAGCAGGTACACAACTCAGGCATTGCACGCATCAACTTATATAAGAAATATCCGGAATCCCTCAAATTGGTACACTTGTTGCCTGCTGTTTTTACGATAGGGCTTATCATATTATTACTTGGCTCTCTCTGGTATGTAGGGTGTTTGGTGCCAATCTTGTTGTTTATCCTTTTGATTCTTGTGGATGCAAGCGTCCGTAACCAAAGCATTCGCATCGGATGCCTTTCTGTGGTAGCCTCGTTTATACAGCTCATAGGCTACGGAAGTGGTTTCATCTCGGCGTGGTGGCGACGATGTGTGAAAGGAAAAGATGAATACGCGGCATTTGAAAAAACATTTTATCAATAAATTATAGATAATGACTGACAAACTAACTATTCGGGAATGGGCGGAGGAAGATCGCCCGCGTGAGAAAATGATGATACATGGTGCATCTGCACTATCTAATGCTGAGTTGTTGGCTATTCTTATAGGGACAGGTAACGGTGATGAATCAGCGGTCGAATTAATGCGCCGGATCTTGGGTGACTTCCATAATAACCTGAACGAAATGGGGAAATGCTCTATTGAAGAACTCTGTAAATATAAAGGGATCGGCCAGGCTAAGGCTATTACCATTCTTGCTGCAGCCGAATTGGGTAAACGGCGGAAAGAGGAACTGACTGAACGGATGATGATCAAGACATCAAAAGATGTGTATGACTGCTTTTACCCACTGATGTGCGACCTTGCGGTGGAAGAATGTTGG
>ODAI012042844.1_pt1 | contig 10036 bp, 10 predicted proteins | sample 1539321 | NCBI WGS metagenome assembly ODAI01 (sample SAMN02144231, study PRJEB22623) | gut metagenome | biome: sheep rumen | host: Ovis aries | place: New Zealand | reverse complement strand
TTTTGTACTGCCATCCCCGGCGTTATTTCCTTACCTGGATTTGATAGGTCTTGCCGTCCTTGGCGTCTTGTGACTTGTCACAGTGCTGAGTGCTGACGCTTACCTGATTCTGGTTGGCCTGAGCCAGCATCTCGTGACCTGCGGTTTTGCTACTGTTGGCGTTCAATGCCATTACGCTTACCATAAGAGCAACTTCTGCTACCATTACTGATCCAATAACTGACTTTTTCATAATTCGTATTTTTAAATTTTGTTCTTTACTATATTAATTATTTCACTCTTTGTCGGCGGACTTGTTGTCTTTCGACATTGCAAAAGTAGTGCGACTTTTTCAATCGGCAATCGATTACGTAACATTTTCTTTGTATTTTGTAGCGACAAACAGCCTAAATCGCGACACATCTCCGGGCAACCCCTAAAATTTGTCGCGAAAACTATAATTTTTGTCCCAAAATAACCCGAAAACTTGAAAAAATGATTGTTGGGATGTAAAAAACACGAAAAAAGTGCTGTTTTGGACATGAAAAGGAGGTTTGAAGGATTTCAATGGATTTATTTGGCGGTCTCACAGTTTTTTCGTTATTTTGCAACACTAAAAACTGAAATCATGATGAAGAGAATTCTATTCCTTATGCTGATGGTGGCCACATGGGTCTCTGCATCGGCGCAGACAAAGAAAGTGTCGGTCCTCGGTGACTCGTATTCAACATTTATCGGTGTCATTCCTGCCAACTACTCATCGTTCTATCCCAACGACCGGAACGACGTGACGGAAGTGGAGCAGACTTGGTGGAGCCTCTATACGAAGGCCAAGGGCTACACATTGGAGAAGAACGACTCTTGGGGCGGCACAACCATCTGCGGAACGGGATACGGCCGCATGGACACTTCACGCAGCAACTTCATCTCGCGTGTGGACAGTCTGGGTAACCCTGACATCATCTTCGTCTTCGGCGGCACCAACGATGCTTGGGCCCGCGCTCCCATCGGTGAATACCAATACTCTGACTGGACGAAGGAGGACTGCAAAAGTTTCCGCCCTGCAGTGGCCTGCCTGATTGATATGCTCGGAAAACGCTATCCCCAGGCAAAACTCTGCTTCATCCTGAACTCGGAACTGAGTGAGGAGGTCAATGAATCGATGCGCGAAGTGTGCAAGCACTACGGGGTGCAGCTCGTGGAACTCCATGATATAGAGAAGCAGAACGGACATCCTTCCATCAGCGGCATGAAGAGTATCTGCGAGCAGTTGCTGGAGGCCGGCCTGTAAGATTCACACAAACGGGAATCCATGGAAATATTCTGGGAAGACGGGTTCACCATCAAAGTGCGTGTAGATGATGGGAAAACCGTAGTGATATCTGCCAACAGGGAGGGTCTGCTCTCGTTGGCAAGACAACTAACGGATATGGCGAACGAGGAAGACGGTTGCCATATCCATTATGATGAATACAATTCTCTGGAAGACGACTCTTCCGAGATGATTATTGAGAAAATAGAATAACCACGAAAAAAGACAGCTATTCTCCGTCTGTCAGTGCCCACTGGTCAATGACTATATGCTCATCGAGTGCGCGGATGGTCAGCGTGTGGCTGCCCTCGGAAAGATGCAGATGGAGATCACGCAACGCCTGACCGCTAAGCACATTCTGCTTCCATTGCTCGGAGCGGAAAGGCTCTTTCAGCGAATAGACTGTGGGCTCTGACCCGTCGATGCTGACGCTGTAGCGGATATCACCACTATCAACGGCATGGGTGGGGATGAGTGCTATCTGAAGAATATAGGAGCCAGCCTCTTTCACCGCAAAACGATAAGTAAGCGCTCCGCCCTTCGGCAATGACACGGCATTCATCGAATGACCCAACATCTGGACCGTATGCACTCCAGGGGTAGCCTCGGCATAATGGGCAGCCTCATGAAGCTCCCAATCGGGGTGGTCCTTACCAGCAGCAGCAAGACGGGCACGGACATCCGCAAAGACTGGAAGACGGCGGGGAGCGGCATCCATCAGACCGCGCCATTTGCCACCGTTCATATGGTTATATCGGGTCGTGAGCTGCTGGATTTCCTCGTAGGCACGATGACTCTCCAGAGAATCGCCCAGAATCTTGCGGCTCATGGCAGCAGCGGCAAAGACAGGATACTCAATGGCTGCAAACCAGGCATCCGCCAGTTCGGGACGCACCAGAGGTGCACATTCCCTGATGGTCTTCTTGATTCGGCCAAAAGTTTCCAGGCGGGCTGCAGCCTCAGCAGCAGAAAGCGGCACGTCGGTGACGGGTGAAAGGCCGCGGTCGTATTTCTTCTTATCCAGTTCCACCTGCGTCCAACCCATAAACTCAGGACGGCGTTCTCCACAAAGGCGCCAATAGTCCATCATGGCGGGGAAGAGCCGCAAGCCTGCTTCACGGCCAAACTGACGGCAGAGCCATGAGCGATAATGGTCGCAAAGCGTGGAGCCGCTGACGCAATCGATGTTCCATGCCATATCGAGGAAGAGTTCAAGATCGTAGGCAGCCACCTTCACGTCGTGTACGTTGGCAATCCACATCCGACGTACCCGCCGGTCATAGGCTTCGCGCAGCTCGTTGTAGATAAGTCCGGGCTGTGTAGTGGTGAGCCACAGGTAATCGTGAGGGCGTCCCCAGTAGCTGAGGTGATAATAGACGGCTCCCCCACCCTGTCGCTGCTGTTCTGGGGGAGAGGCATAGCGCGTCATGTAGCCATAGTTGTCGTCGCACCACATCAGCGTGACATAGTCGGGCACCCGAAGTCCCATCTCATAGAGTTCGAGCACCTCCTTGTAGGGCACGAACACCTGCGACAGTCCTGCGGGTTCTCCCACATATTGGCGGAGAAGCATCTGCTGGTCATCGATGACTTGCTGAAGGGCGTCGAATTTCTCCTGCTTGACTGATAGCCCTCCATCGAACTGTCGTGAATGCCTCGCATACCGATGGTGAAATGACCTGAAACGCGCGAGGCGTTAATCTCTTTGAGGCGTTCTATCCAGTATTGCTGCACAGCTGCGCGGTTGGTCTTGTAGTTGAATCGTCCGCGCTCTTCCACGTTCCACTCGCCTACGTTGTTGCGCATCAGCGGCTCGCAATGGGAGGTACCGATGATTATGCCGCAGGAGTCGGCCATGGCCTTGGCCCCTTCCACCTGGAAGAAAGCCACGGTACCCTCGTGCATGGCAGGCCAAATGGTATTGGCCCGCAGACGCAACAAGAGTTCGAAGATCTTCCGATAGGTCTTGGGTCCTATCTGCCCCTTGGGGCCAGGCTCAAACGTATTGCAGCTCCAAGGACGCGTGCTCCAGTCTTCGTCGTTGATAAAGATACCACGATAGGCCACGCTGGGCGACTGTTCGGTAGAGAAATCGTCGCTGAGGGTGAGTCGGTCTTTCCGTTCGGGCACCACATCGCCCCACCATACCCAGGGCGAAACGCCAGCCATGCGCGATAGTTCGAGCAGTCCGTAGGCCATGCCGCGGCCATTATTGCCCTCCACGATGATCTGCCCACGCTTCACGTAGATGCGGAAACCGTCGGGGGCGCCATGACCCCGAATCACCCTGACTACCGGTTTGCGGGAGGCAACGGGGGTGAAGCCCGTCACTTGGCGGATATCGTTCTTGAACAGACGGAGTGCTACTTCGACCACAGGCTCCACACGGCGGGGCAGGCTATAGGTGACGGGATGCTGCCCATCGAACCATACCACCTCAGCCATGGCCGCCAGCGGCAGGAGCGACAGGAAGAAAGCCAAAAATCTCTTTTCCATAATCCAAGCAGTTTGTTTCTGCTGCAAAGATATAAATATTTTTGGAAATAAAAGAAAACGCTGCCGTATATCTTCCGGATTGTCAATATCACTTTCGGCTGACGGCAGTTAGGTCAGATTGGGACGGGCTCTCGCGATTTGTCGCAAGGGGGGCGGTCGTGTCGCAAGTATTCTGCAAAGAAAGTGCGAAATGGCTTGGAGGTTAAAAATAAAATGTGTAAATTTGCCCCGACATGAACAAGAGATTCCATTCTTTCTCCCGACGGCTGACGCGCCGCATCGTGATCACGCTAATACTGACACTGGCAGCGGTGTTTGCCTGTATCTTCTATCTGACCGTCTCCGCGACCAAAGAGCTGAACGAATTTTCGTTCAACAGCATCATGCACGTGCAGAGCGAGATTGTAGAGAAGATGCTCTACGGCGTGGAACTGTCGGTAACCAGCAGCGTAAGCGATATAGAGAAAGACTTGGCTAAGCCGGAGGCGCTCTATGCCTCGCTGGAACGGGAACTCAGGGACCATCCTCACATCATGGGATTCTTCACGGCTTTCGAGCCAAACTATTTCGCGGAAAAGGGCCGCTGGTTTGAGCCCTATGCCGTGCGCCGAGGAGATTCCATCGTGAGGAAGCAGGTGGGCGGACCGGCTCACGACTACCTGAAGCGCGAATGGTACCGAAAAGCGCTGCACAGCGAGGGGGGCTACTGGTCGGAGCCTTATCTGGACGTGGGAGGCTCTGACAGTCTGCTCTGCACCTTCGTCATTTCCGTGAGGGATGCAAGGGGGCGCAAGGTGGGCGTTTTCGGAGCTGACGTCTCGCTCGACTGGCTGCACCGACAGCTGCAGGAAACGGACCGCAAGACCAACATGAAGCGCATCGGGCATAACGGGAGCGACTCGCCGCCGGCCTATACCTTTATTATAGCCAGCGACGCCACCTATATCGTGCATCCTGACAAGCAGCGCGTGCTGAATGAGAAGTTCACGGCCTTCGACATCAACAAGCTGAAAGAGGGATATCAGGAGACGGAACTCAACGGAGAGGATGTCTATGTGTTCTATGAAGACCTCCACAACACGAGGTGGACAATAGGCTTCGTGGTGAAGCGAATGGTGGTATGGATGCCGGTCGCCGTCTTCGGCTCCATCATCGCGCTGGCCATGGCATTGGGACTGCTGGCAGTATATTTCATCAGCCGCACCACCATCCACCGTTCCACAAGACCTCTCCAGACGCTAGCCCTCAGCGCCGACGAGGTGGCAAAGGGAAACTTCAGCGCTCCGTTGCCTACACTGAAACACCATGATGAGATATACCAGCTGCGCGACTCGTTTGCCAACATGCAGCACTCGCTGACCGGCTATATCGAAAAACTCAAGGCCACCACCGCCGAGAAAGCTACCATGGAGAACGAGCTGACCATCGCCCGAGGCATACAGATGGGCATGGTGCCGAAGACTTACCCGGCATTTCCTGAACGGCAGGACATCGACGTGTATGGCACGATGACTCCGGCCAAGGAGGTGGGTGGAGACCTCTACGACTTCCTAATCCGCGACAACTGCCTATACTTCTGTATCGGTGATGTTTCGGGAAAGGGTATTCCCGCAGCTCTGGTGATGGCCGTGACGCGCAACCTGTTTCGCACGCTTGCCAACGAAGAGCAGAATCCGGAACGGATCATGGCACGCATCAACACTTCCCTATGTGACGATAATGAGACAGGATGGTTTGTCACGATGATAATCGGCGTACTCAATCTGCAGACCGGTCATCTCAGCTACTGCAATGCAGGCCATGTGACGCCATTGCTGATAGGCAACGAGGTGAGCATGCTGCCGCTGAAACCTATCCTGGCAGTAGGCTCATTGGAGTTCACCGCATACACATCCATGGAAACTACGCTGCAACCAGGGACCACGCTTTTCCTCTATACCGACGGACTGACGGAGGCCATGAACGCTGAAAGACGAATGTTTAGCGAAAAACGCATGCTTCAGGTAGCCGAACAGCAGCGACAGAAACACCAGTTAGAGCCGAAACAAATTATCACCGCCATGGAAGATAGCGTGAAAACATTTGTAGGCGGAGCAGAACAAAGCGACGACCTGACGATGCTGGCTATTCTTTATAGAGGAGAGACGGCTGCCGCTTTGAAAATCGAAGTAAGTATTGACGAGATGCCAAAGGTCTGCGATTTCGTAATCAAGGAGGCCTCGCAGGCGGGCATGGGCAGTAAGGGCATCAGCGAATTGCGCCTCGTCGTGGAAGAGGCTGTGGCCAATGTCGTCAACTACAGCGGTGCCTCCGACATTATGCTTGGAGCTACCAAGCAGAAAGGGAGACTCAGTATGACACTTTCCGACAACGGAATACCTTTCGACCCCACGAAAGTGCCGTCTCCCGACCTCACCGTACCCGGCGAAGAACGGCCAATAGGCGGTCTGGGCATCCACTTCATGCGAGAGATGAGCGACGGACTGACTTACCGAAGGGAGGCCGACAAGAATATTCTCACCATCTATAAGAACTTCTAATAATTATTAAAACAGCAAATAATACACCCGCGACCAAAAATAGATTCAAATCGTACCTATAAATAAGGTACTTGCGCTCGACAATGCAAAAATAAACAAGTTTCTTTTGGTATTGTCCTCGCTTAATCGTACCTTTGCAGCAGAAAAAAGGATTAAATTATGCAAGAGACAAGACAAGCCAAGATATCGCGCCTGCTGCAAAAAGAACTGGCGCAGATTTTCCAGAGCCAGACGCGGATGATGCACGGTGTGATGGTCAGTGTGACACGGGTGAAGATCTCACCAGACCTCAGCATCTGCACAGCCTATCTGAGTGTGTTCCCCTCAGAGAAAGGCGAGGAAATCGTGAACAATGTGAATGCTAATGTGAAGACCATCCGTTACGACCTGGGCCAGCGCATCCGCAATCAGGTGCGCATCATTCCTGAGCTGCGCTTCTTCATTGACGATTCTTTAGACTACATCGACCACATCGATGAACTCCTGAAGAAGTGAAGAACCCTTCTGAAACTCGCTGATGAATTTCCCGTTTTATATAGCGAAAAGGTACCTGTTCTCGAAGAAATCGACGAACGTCATCAACCTGATTTCAGCCATATCCGTCGTGGGTGTGGCCATTGCAACGATGGCACTGGTGGTGACGCTCTCCGTATTCAACGGGTTCCACGACCTGGTAGCCACGCTTTTCACCTCCTTCGACCCACAACTACAGGTGGTACCTACGCAGGGAAAGACCGTACCTGCCGATGACCCGATACTGACCGAAATCCGACAACTGCCGGAGATTGACGTTGTCACGGAAACGGTGGAAGACCAGGCACTGGCTATCTATAAAGGACGTCAGGCGATGGTAAAGGTAAAAGGCGTGGACGACAACTTCTCCGAACTGACTCATATCAATGAGATTCTCTACGGCGACGGTCAGTTTGCCCTTCATGCTGCCAACCTGCAATACGGCACAGTGGGCATCCGCCTGGCTCAGACACTCGGCATGCCTGCCGACTGGGACGGCTATCTGCATATCTATGCCCCCAAACGCGAAGGACAACTTGATATGATGGACCCTACCGACGGCTTCGTGGAAGACTCACTGATAACACCCGGATCTGTCTTCATGGTCAGACAGCCACGCTACGACAGCAACTATATCCTCACATCCATTGGCTTTGCCCGCAGCATTTTCGACCAGCAGGGCATGCTCTCGGCTCTTGAAATGCGCGTCAAACCCGGTTGCGACCTGGATGCCGTGAAGGCAAAAGCTCAGCAGATAGCAGGCGACAAATACAAGGTGAAAGACCGCTACGAGCAGCAGGACGACACGTTCCGCATCATGAAGATAGAGAAATTTATAGCCTATATCTTCCTTACATTCATCCTTGTTGTGGCTTGTTTCAATATCATCGGTTCACTCTCGATGCTGATTATTGACAAAAAAGACGACGTGGTGACCCTTCGAAACCTTGGTGCCACAGACAAGCATATCACCCAGATTTTCCTTTTCGAAGGCCGTATGATAGCCGTCATCGGTGCCATCCTTGGCATTCTGCTCGGCTTGTTGCTCTGCTGGCTGCAACAGACTTACGGACTGGTTCACATGGGTGAGAGCGAGGGTTCGTTCATCATCAACGCCTATCCGGTAAGCGTTCACCCACAAGACATTCTGCTTGTATTTGTAACCGTATTGGCAGCAGGATGGCTGGCCGTATGGTATCCCGTACGGTACTTTGCAAGGAAGTTAGGCGTCAGGAATTAGGAGATAGTATTTAGTCGAAAGAGACGCTTTCCACTTCTACCTGTTCGTGAAGGAACACTTGGGCAGATTCCTTGAATCTGTCGGGGTTCTCCGTGGTGAAATAGCGCACCGAACCCTTCTTCGTAATCATTTCCTCCATTTCGGGATGATGGCTGAGATAGGCTTTCAGACTGTTGGCCACATATTCTCCCTGCGGCACAATCTTCACGCCTCTCGGTGCATACTTCAGGATGCTGTTGAACAACAGCGGATAATGCGTACAGCCAAGAATGATCGTGTCAATCTCAGGATCTTTGAGCATCAGCTGCGTGATGCGCTTGTTTACAAAATAATCGGCTCCGGGACTGTCAGCCTCATTGGCTTCCACGATGGCTGCCCAGAGCGGACAGGCAACCCCCGACACCTTGATATCAGGAAACTGCTTCTGTATCTCCAGGTCGTAACTCTCGCTCTTGATGGTTCCCTCGGTGGCCAATATCCCGACGTGGCGTGTATGGGTGATGGCACCTATACTCTCTGCCGTAGGACGGATAATGCCCAGCACCCGACGCGTGGGATCCCACTGCGGAAGATCATGCTGCTGGATAGTACGCAAAGCCTTTGCCGAAGCCGTATTGCAGGCCAGGATGACCAAATGGCATCCCATGGAAAAGAGTTTCTGGACAGCCTCACGCGTAAACTTATACACCACGTCAAAGGAACGCGACCCATAAGGGGCGCGGGCATTGTCGCCCAGATACATAAAATCATGCTGGGGCAGGATTTGCCTCAGCTGGTGCAAGATGGTCAGGCCGCCATAGCCAGAATCAAATACACCGATAGGACCGGGATTATTTGGAAAGTTCACGTTTGACAATCTCTGTAACGTCTTCTCCCTGGGCCGGATCAACGTAAGGCAGTGCATCCCCATCTGTATTGAGGATGAAAGCCAGTCCTTGCTGCTGACCTACTTTAGCCAAGACAGCCTTTAGTTTTTCGTGAAGGGGTTTCATAGCGTCGGCCTCCGCGTTTTTCAGCAATCGGCGAGCCTCCTGCTTGAAAGCCATGTTCTTCTCCATAAGTTCTTGCAACTCACTCTGCCGCTTGTTGCGGATGGAGACCGCAAATTCATGCTGGCCCTCGAGAAATTCCTCGTATTTCTTGTTGAATTCCTCTTCTGCTCTCTTCATCTCACCCTCAAACTGTCCCTGCAACTTAGCCACATCACTCTTTACCTTAGCATAATCGGGCATCGACTGAAGCACCTCACTGTAAGAGAGATAGCCAAAGCGCACCTGCGCAGAAGAGTGAAGAGCGAAGAGTGAAGAATGAAGAATCATCAGCAACGCTAATGTCATCAGTCTGTTTTTCAGTACCACGTTTTTCATTGTTGTTTCTTATCTAATTAATCCTTCAATCTTCATTTTTCTCATATAACCCCCTCCCCCCATAGGGAGGGAAGGGGTGAGTCTTATCTTACTTCATTTTCTGGATTTCAGCCTTCACGTCGGCAGTCACATCCTTTGAGAGGGTTGCGCTGATGTAAGGAAGACTTGCAGCCTGCATGATATATACATAACCACCGTTCTTACCTACATTCTCCACAGCCTGGAACACCTTCTGCTGGATGGGAGCCAGTTTCTCCTGCTGGAGCTTCTGGAAGGCCTGCGCATTGTCCTGCTGAGCCTGCTGATATTTCTGCATCAGGTCATTGATATTCTTCTCAGTCTCCTGCTGCTTGGTCTGATTCATCGTGCTCTTGGTCTTCTCGTACTCATCATACTTGCGCTGGATTTCATCCTGCATGCCTTTGAGTTCGTTCTCATATTCCTGAGCCTTAGCCTTCAGTTCACCTTCTGCGCGGGTGTATTCGGGCAAAGAGGTCATAATAGCCTGAACGTCAACGTGACCAAACTTCTGTGCGAATGTGGCCATAGGAGCCATCATCAGCAACATAATCAAAACTTTCTTCATTTC
>ODAI014506372.1_pt1 | contig 10037 bp, 9 predicted proteins | sample 1539321 | NCBI WGS metagenome assembly ODAI01 (sample SAMN02144231, study PRJEB22623) | gut metagenome | biome: sheep rumen | host: Ovis aries | place: New Zealand | reverse complement strand
GACTTTCGCGGCGGACGTCAGAAGCCTTGACGGCACCGACCACCGCGCCGATTTCCATACGCTTTGCGGTGTAGCCGGGATCGTAAATCTCACGCACCATCGTGGTGGCGAGTCCTATCTGGTTGCCGTAGCTGCTGTATCCCTGGGCAGCCTTGCGGGAAATCACCTTCTGTGCAAGCTTGCCGGGAATGGTGTCCTTGACCTCCTTCCAGATGTCGCCGGCACCGGTCACGCGCATTGCCTGATAGACGTAGCTGCGTCCGGACAGGGGGTCGCGGATGGCACCGCCGAGGCAGGTCGCCGCACCTCCGAAAGGCTCGATCTCGGTTGGATGGTTGTGGGTCTCGTTCTTGAACATCAGGAGCCACTTTTCGGTCTTCCCGTCCACATCCACGTCCACGAAGATGCTGCAGGCGTTGTTCTCCTCGCTGACCTCCATGTCGTCCAGCAGGCCCTTGGAGCGGAGATACCTGGCTCCTATCGTGGCCATGTCCATCAGATTGACGCTCTTGCCCGCGCGGCCGAGTTCTTCGCGCATGCGCAGGTACATCCTGTATGTACCGTCGATCTCCTCCTTGATGAAGGAATCGTCGATGTCGATGCTTTCCAGCACCGTGGTGAAAGTCGTATGGCGGCAGTGGTCGCTCCAATATGTGTCCAGAATCCGAAGTTCGGTCTCGTTTGGATCCCGTCCCTCCGCAGAGAAATACCTTACGACCTCGGCGAGGTCATCCTCGTTCATGGCCAGCCCCATCTTCTTGCAATATGCCTTGAGTTCCTCTCCTTTCATGGAACGGAAGCCTTCCAGTACCGGGACCGGCGTCACGGCTGCATGCTCTGTGTCTGAAAGTTTCCCGAGATCCTTCTCCCTTGACTCGACGGGATTGATGAAGTAGTGCTTAATCCGTTCGAGAGTGCCCTTGTCAGTGTCTTCGTCGACAATGATGAGTTTTGAACTCTTGATGTTGATCTCGGCCTTGGGATCGATCAGGTGGACACAGTCTACCGCAGAAGCAGCCCTCTGGTCGAACTGACCAGGGAGGTACTCGACAGCGATGTACTTGTCCATCCCTTCCACTTCGTCCGTAACCTCGTCCGTGACGATCTCGCCGAAAACGCTGTAACGGCTTTTCTCCAAAAGCTCGGGAGTGAAGCCGAACAGGTCGTAGACGTTGAGTAGGCGGAGAGTCCGCAACTGAAGCTGCAAATTCTCATTAAGTTCGGAGCGAAGGCTCTCAGCCTCTACCTGGAATCCTGGTTTTTTCTCTACGAATATCCTGAAATTACTCATTGTTTTGCGTCAGGTTTAGAATTCAGGAACGTCGAACACCTGGGGAAGGACCATGGCGTCCTCTTTGAACTCGGTTGCAGAGGCGACAATCTTCATTCCGCTGAGGGAAGTCTCCTGTTTCAGGGCCATGCCTTTGTAGACCCATACCTTGACCTGAGCCGTCATGCCCTGGGTCTCGTTCTCCATGGTGTACACTGTGCACTCCTTGTCGAGGAATTGCTCCTTGCCTACTTCCTGGATTTTGTATTTGCCGATTACGTCCTCAGTGAGGTTCAGGAAATTAGGCTGCTCGAGATCAACAGTCTGGATTGACTTGAGGGCGTAATTGACCGACCAGACCTTTCCTTCTTTCGTAATTACGGCAGACTCGACTTCTCCCATGCCCGGAACCTCCAACTTTGTCCTCTGGCATTCAAGGGCACCATAGTTGTCGATGAATGTGGTGGATTCGACCTTCTGTCCCATCACGGAAGTGACGAATTTGGCGGTAGCGGACTTGAAGCCATATCTCTTGGCGGCTTCCTTGTCGCCATCCTGGGCGCTCAGTCCCAAGGTGGCCAACAGCAGCAGGCTGGTGAACAGGAGTTTGGTTTTCATGGTATCTTGAGATTTATTTGTTTTCGGCTTCTTCAACTGCTTTGAAGTAACGGTAGGAATTGACCTTCAATTCTCCGGCGGCGGGCTCGTCAAGGACGACGGTCCCGTTCTCGTGGAGCTGGAGGGCGCTGAGAGTAATGTAGTGGCTGACAGGACCCTCGATGGCCTGGGCTACTACCCTGGCTTTCTTGCTCCCGAATGCGAGGATGAGGACTTCTGCTGCGCTGCAGACAGTTGCCACTCCGACGGACATAGCCCTCTTGGGCACCTGGCTTGTGTCACCTCCGAAGAAACGGGAGTTCACTTCGATGGTGTCCTGTGTGAGGGTCACGACCCTGGTCCTGGAATTGATTGAGGAGAAGGGCTCGTTGAAGGCGAGGTGTCCGTCTTCGCCGACTCCTCCGAGGAAGAGGTCGATTCCGCCTGCGTCCAGGATCGCGAGTTCATATTCCTCACATTCCTTGTCCAGATCGGGGGCATTCCCGTTCAGGATGTGGATGTTTCCTGCGGGGATGTCTATCTTGTCGAAAAGATTCTTGTACATGAAGCTGTGGTAGCTCTCGGGATGCTTCTCCGGGATTCCGACATATTCATCCATGTTGAAGGTGATCACATTCTTGAAAGAAACCTCGCCCGCAGCGCACATCCTTGCGAGTTCCTCGTAGGTGTCCAGGGGAGTGGAACCTGTGGGAAGTCCCAGCACGAAGGGATCGTCGGTTGCTTCTGCCTTTGCCTTGATTGCGTTGGCGATGTGATGGGCGGCCCAGATGGAAGCCTCCTTCTTTGAATCTCTGATTATTACTTTCATTGTTATATGATGTTTATTTATTTAAGTCTTAAAAATACTTCAATTGCCTGGTATTCAGCCATTCCGAGATCGTTGTACAGTTTGGCGGTGTTCTGGGTGCGCTCTTCGGCCCTCTGCCAGAACTCTCTCGGATCGTCTCCGGGGAAGGGGACGATATCTTTCTGTGAAAGATGGCGGAAGATAGCGTGACGCTTTTCGATCAGCTCGTCAGGGCTGAGAGGAACGGCCATGTCGACTCTCCAGAGCTCCCATTCCATCCATGCGCCCCTGTAAAGCCATATCGTGGTGTCGTCAAGCCATTCATTGCCTTCTTCCTTGAGCTGTTCTATGGCCTCAAGGGCGGCTTCCGTACAGACCCTGTGCGTTCCGTGAGGGTCAGCAAGGTCTCCGGCCATGTAGATCTGATCCGGCTTGAGCTCGAGGATCAGTTCCTTGATGATATCAAGATCCTTTTGGGTACGGGGAAGTTTGGTGACTCCGCCGGATTCGTAGAACGGAAGGTTGAGGAAATGGACGTTCTCATCGTCATTAAGTCCGAAACTCCTCACTGCTCCGCGGGCCTCGCTGCGACGGATTGCAGCCTTGAGGGCCAGCAGTTCCTTCGGCTCCGGTTCCCCGGGTTTCTTTGTCCCAATGATGTACTTGACTTCGTCAAACCGGTCTCCGAAGCCGAGCTGGCGGGCAGCGTCCATGTGTTGGAGAACCACATCGTCATGTACCGCGAGGTCTCCGGAAGTCTCGTAGGCCACGTGGACTTCATGTCCCTGGTGTACCAGACGGATCAGTGTGCCTCCCATCGAGATCACATCGTCATCGGGATGCGGCGAGAAGACCAGCACCTTCTTCGGGAAAGGAGTCGACTTGACAGGCCTTGTGGTGTCATCTGCGTTGGGTTTTCCTCCCGGCCATCCTGTGATGGTGTGCTGGAATTCATTGAATACGTCTATGTTGATCTTGTCGTAGGGACCGAAACGTTCGATAAGTTCTCCAAGTGAATTTTCCAAGTAATCCTGCTGAGTAAGTTTGAGGATCGGCTTGCGCACTTTTTCGCAGAGCCACTCGACGGCCTTTCGTACCAGCTTGGGAGTCCACTGGCAAGGGCCTACGATCCATGGTGCAACCTTCCTCGTCAGTGTGGAAGCTGACATCTCATCAGTGTAGAAGGAGATGTTGTCATGCTTCTGCAGGAAGGATGCCGGGCATGAAGGATCTGTTTCATCCTCGACTATCTTCTTGACTATCCCTGCCTTGTCTTCACCCCAGGCCATGAGGATTATCCTCCTGGAACTCATGATGGTTCCGATGCCCATGGTGATTGCAGACTTCGGAGTAACCGAGATGTCGCCGTTGAAATTGCGGGACTGGATCTTTCTGGACTGGTAGGAGAGGGGAACGGCGCGCGTGCGGCTCTTCTCCGATGTTCCGGCGTCATTGAAGCCGACTTGACCGCCTTCTCCGACTCCGATCACCAGCAGGTCGATTCCCCGTGCGATTTTCTCGAATTCGGCGCAATAATCCGAAAGCTTATCCTGTGCAACCGTTCCGTCAGGTATATGGATATTTTCGGGGCGCACGTCCACGAGATCAAGGAACTCCTTGTGGAGCCTGTTGTTGCGGCTCTGGGCTGAGTCCTTGCTGCAGGGATAATATTCATCGATGGAGAAGACCTCCACATTGGAGAATGAGACGGCTCCTTCGCGGTACTTGGCGGCAAGCCATCTGTAGAGGCTGACGGGAGTTACTCCGGTAGTGAGTCCGAGTTTGAAGGGACGGGGCAGGGAGGCTTTCTCGTGGTCGGAGATAGCCTTGATTACGATCTCGCCAACGCGCTCGCTGCCCGTGGCTGCATCGTCAAAAATCTCGGTGGTGATCCTTTCGTGGGAGTGGAGAATGCCTTTGGGCAGGTTCTCTTCGATCAATCCACCGTCTTTCGGTAATGAAAAATGTTTCATCTTGAGCTTGATGTTTCGTTAAATGTGAGATATTTCGTGGTCCGCAAGCGGACGAAAGCTCTGAAAGTGGATTAAAGCTGGTCGTAGTCGATGGAGAAGGTGTCGCCATGCTCCATGTCGCCATAGGTCAGTCCTCTTTTCAGCCAGTTATAGCGCTGCTTAGCAGTACCATGGGTGAAGGAGTCGGAGACCACATAACCCTGGGCCTTCTTCTGGAGATAGTCATCTCCGATCTTGGAAGCACAATCGAGGGCTCTTTCGATGTCACCCGGCTCAATGGAACGGAACCTTGCGTTGTCGTTGTTAGCCCAGACACCGGCGTAGTAGTCTGCAAGGAGCTCGAGCCTGACGCTGTACTGGTTGGCTACGGTCTTGCTGGACCTCTGCATGATCTGGTGGGCCTTGTTCAAGGTACCGAGGAGGTACTCGACATGGTGGCCGATTTCATGGGCGATGACATATGCATAAGCCAGGTCTCCGTCGGCACCGATCTGCTCCCTCATGGTCGAGAGGAAGCTCAGGTCAAGGTACACGGTTTGGTCTGCCGAGCAATAGAACGGTCCCACCTGTGAGTTGGCCGTCCCGCAACCGGAACTGGTCACACCGGTGTAGAGGACCATCTTCGGCGGCTGGTACTCATAGCCGTACTTGGCGAAGATTGAAGTCCATATGTCTTCTGTTCCTGCAAGGATCTTCTTGGAGAAGGAGGCAAGTTCCTGTTCTTCCTGTGAAAATGTCACTTCAGTGTTCTGTCCGGTGGTCTGGACAGAACCTGCCTGCTGGAGAACTGCAGTGGGGTCGCCACCCAGCAGCATAACTATCAATGCGATGATCAAAGCACCACCACCAATGCCACCGGCAATGGCTCCGCCACTCATTCCTCTGCGGTCTTCGACGTTCGTGCTTTCGCGTCTTCCTTCTAGTCTCATGTTATTGTGTTTTTATTGTCGTTGTCGTTTTATTGCCAATTATACAAAGATAAGTAGTTTTTTTGCAATTTCGTCGAAATTCAATACCTTTGTAGCGCTTCAACCAGAATGCCCGAATGGCGGAATTGGTAGACGCGTTGGACTCAAAATCCAATGTCCTTTAAAGACGTGCCGGTTCGAGCCCGGCTTTGGGCACAAGAAAAAGCACCGCAGTCTGCGGTGCTTTTTCTGTACCCAAGGGTGATTCAAGCGATTCCGTGATTTTTTCCCTTGGGCATGAGGGTTTACGGCGGAGAATACTATCCTTTTTAACTTACATTTCATTGTCAAGTCTCCGGAATAGTTTATCTTTACTGACGGATGAACTTTCGTGACCACATATATCTTACATGGCTGAATGGCGGATGGCAGATCATCATCGGTATTGTCTATAACGTTTCGGCAGCACTGCTGGTTGCTTTTACTCATTCTTATACCCTTGTGGTAGACACTTTTATACTGAAGATTCCCTTTACGGCCCTTGTCTTTTATTTAGCACATAACCTAAGGCCACGGGATTCCTGCTTCTTTTACATCAATCTTGGCTTTTCCCGTTGGAGGTTCCAGATTGTAATATTGCTGGTAGATTTTCTCCTGTTTGCCATTTTGATGGCCCTTGCTTTATTGCCCAATGGAAAGCCATAGATTGATTGTCGATAGTGTCGTAGTCCGGTTCGGGCAAAAGACCGTCCTCTCAGGAGGGTATATCACTTCCTCCACCGGGGCGGTAACCGGATTGCTGGGCAGGAATGGTGCAGGGAAATCCTGTATGTTCCGTGCCTTGATGGGTGGATTGCGGGTTGAAAATGTAATGGTTTCCATCGATGGAAAGCCGGTGGACAGACGGATTATCGGCAAATCGATCAAGTATCTTCCTCAAGGCCGTCTGCTCCCTGAAAGCATAAAACTCCATCGTGCGTTCGAACTGTATGGTGTCAATTATTGGACATTCGTCAATCGGTTCCCAAAGTACTCAAGGTTCTATGATTCTGTCCTATGGGAGCTTTCCGGCGGTGAGGCAAGATTGGCAGAGTTGTATCTGGTCTTGATGAGTGAAGCCCTGTTCCATATCTTGGATGAACCTTTTTCACAGATAGACCCTGTGCATATTGAAGCAGTAAAACAACTCATCATCGAGAGAAGCAAAGACCACGGAATCATCGTTACCGACCATAATTATGATGCGATCTCCACTGTTGCTGACAATCTATTTGTGATTGCCGACGGTTATACCTTCCCTGTTACCCAAAGAGATGACTTGGTGCGTCACGGTTATCTGAGGCCGCAGTAAATTGGAAGGGAAAAGATTATTCTTGTTTTTAAAAGGGGGATAGGTATATTTGTATATTCATCAAACACAATAAAATGAAATCTATTAAGAATCTGCTGATCGTCGTGATAGCGGCGTTCATGGTGCTTTCCTGTGGAACAAAGTCCAAGGACACGCCCATCCGTTTCGGCAATTACAATATGAGGGAAATAATGGCTGTGGATACGGCAGACAGGGCATTTTATAACCGCCTTCCGGTCATAGTCAAAAGGATTACGGATTACGACTTCGACATCATCGGTACTCAGGAAGTCACTTACGAGATGAGGTCCGCCTTGTTTGAGGTCTTTGGCAACACCTATAACATATTCGGATCCGGCAGGAAGAACTATGCCAACGGAGAGGGGACCCCTATCATGTACAAGAGGGACAGGTTCGACCTGCTTGAGAGTGGAAACTTCTGGCTGTCGGAGACTCCCGATGTTCCCGGCAGCGTAAGCTGGGATTGTTCACAGGAAAGGCTTGCCACCTGGGGAAAATTCCTTGACAAGAAAACAGGGAAGAAGTTTTTCTACGTCAACACCCATTTCGACCACCGCGGACCTGTATCCAGGGCCAAGGCTGCAGAACTGCTTCTTGAGAAGGCTCGTGAACTGGGAGGAGGTCTCCCGGCATTCTTCTCGGGTGACCTGAACACGACCACCTCATCCAATGAGATTGCTATCCTGTCCGACAATGACTTGGTCAAGGACAGCTATACTTCAAGCGAGACCCCTCCCACGGGGAGGGTCGGCTCCTATTATGGATTTGACTTTGACAGACCGGACGGCGACAACAGGATTGACTACATCTTCGTACCGAAGAACGCTACAGTCCATTCTTATGCCTGTATAGATGATGACTTGCGCTACCGGCAGTACTCTTCAGACCACTGCCCTCTGCTGGTAGTGGTCACCATTGAATAGTCGTTACTTGTTGTGGCGGAAGATAACTTCCAGGCGGCCGTTCTTCCATCGGGAAGTTGACCAGTCGTAGTAGGAGGTCCTTGCATTGAAGAAAATCATGTCTTCAGCAAAGTGTATCGAAATGTCCTCCAGCATCTGGGCTCCTTCCCCTCCCCACATCTTGCGCTCTTTGGGATAGAACAGGTGCAGTTCTCCGAAACGGTCCACCTTGTAGTGGAACTGGTAGTCATCCATGTCTACGCTGCAAGTTCCAGCCTCGGTCCTTCCGGACTCTGCCTCATGTTCCCAGAGATGAGGGTAAGGAACGTATAAATTGACCTGAGTCTCATTGTCTCCATCGAAGGTGTTGGGAGTGAGCACCTGGTTCTGCTCGAACACGACTTTAGGTTCTTCATTCTCAAAGGCGATCGTCTGGGTACCCATCCAACCATTCACCTCCATCTGTGCCATCAGGTTCTTGCTGACGAAGCCGCTGTTTGAAAGGTCTACCGGGGTGCTGAACCTTGCGGACAGCATGGTGTAGGTACCGGTGATCCTGTTGATTGTCTCCAAAGATGATGCGGTCCACTCGAATTCCTGAGGTTCAATCTTTTCACAACTGCAGAACCCCAGAAGAATGACAGCCGCAAAAATAAACTTTTTCATGTAGTCGGTTATTTAAGGGCTGCAAATATACGGTTTTTTAAACAAAAAGCCATTATTTTTGCTGTTATGTAATATGCTTAAAATAAAATGATTAAGCCATCTGACAGGGCCTGGTTCCAGGGGGTCAGATGGCTTGAAGTACAGATTGTTAGTTACTTACGTAACAGCTTGTGCAAAAAGTTTTACTGGCAGACTGAAGGCATTTTCTTCAAGCCTTTCAGCTCCTCCGGAGAGGCCGGGACAATGCTGATAGCGTAGCCGCCGCCGGGTGCTGCAGTGAGTTTCAGCGAAGACTTGGCAGTCACCACACCTTTCTTGATGATGTAGGAGTGAGGATTGGTCTGGTAGTGTGCGTCCTTGCTGTCTGCGTAGACTGTTGCGATGTACTTCCTGTCCGGGTCAAGGAAGTCCAGGGCAACTGTCGAGGTGTGGCCGTGCTCGCTGGCGGTACAGCCGATGAACCAATTGTCTGTTCCCTTGGCCTTGCGGGCAGCTACGATGTAACGGCCGGGCTCAGCCTCGAGGTAACGCGAATCATCCCAGTCCACTGCGACGTCCTTGATGAACTGGAAGGCATCCATGTGCTTGAGATAGTTGTCGATCTCGTCTGCTGCCATCTGCAGCGGACTGTACATGGTCACGTAGAGGGCCAGCTGGCGGGCAAGCGTTGAGTTGACATGGTTGTGGTTCCTGAGATTGTTCTTGCTCATGTCCATCTCGAAGATACCCGGGGTGTAGTCCATGGGACCGCCCTGCAGGCGGGTGAACGGGAGGATAGTCGTATGGAAAGGCTTGCTTCCGTTAGTGGCCTCATATTCAGTGCCCCTTGCAGCCTCGTTGCCGATCAGGTTCGGCCAGGTGCGGCAAAGTCCGGTGGGACGCACTGCCTCGTGGGCGTTTACCATGATATGGTGTTTGGCGGCTTCCTGGATGCAATAAAGGTAATGGTTATTCATCCACTGCCCGTAGTGATACTCGCCGCGGGGGATTATGTTGCCCACGTACCCGCTCTTGACGGAATTGTAGCCGTATTTGTTCATGAGGTCGTAGGCTGCCTCGAGGTGACGTTCGTAGTTTCTGGTGGAGGCTGATGTCTCGTGGTGCATCATCAGCTGCACTCCCTTCGAGTGGGCATATTCATTGAGCCCGTCGAGGTCGAAGTCGGGATAGGGAGTCTGGAAGTCGAAGACATAGTCCTTGGACTTGCCGAACCAGTCTTCCCAGCCGATGTTCCATCCTTCCACGAGGATCTGGTCGAAGCCATGCTCCGCCGCGAAGTCGATGTAGCGGCGTACGTTCTCGTTGTTGGCTCCATGGAGTCCGTGGGGCTTTGTCTTTGAATAGTCTAGGTTGTCGAGCTGGACTGAAGGCAGGTCGAAGGTGTAGGACCACTGGCTCTTGCCGTTGTGCTTCGCCCACCAGCCGCCCACGTTCTGGCCGCGCTGTCTCCAAGGAGTGTCTTCGATCTTGCAGGGCTCGTTGAGGTTGAGGATGAGGTTGGAAGCAAGGATGTCGCGGGCGTCGTCACTGGCCATCTCGGT
>ODAI013914225.1_pt1 | contig 10037 bp, 8 predicted proteins | sample 1539321 | NCBI WGS metagenome assembly ODAI01 (sample SAMN02144231, study PRJEB22623) | gut metagenome | biome: sheep rumen | host: Ovis aries | place: New Zealand | reverse complement strand
GCCTTCCCCAAGAACAACCAGGGCCGCGACGTGATGATCGACTCCCCGTCGGAAATCGACCAGACCCAGTTGGACGAACTTCAGATTGCCCTGCGTCCCGCCGCAGAATAAACATCGAGGGGCAAAAAGGGCCTTGATTGCCCCTGATAGTATGGTGACGAAGACTGCATATTTCGACCTTTCCAGCCGGAACACTTTCCGGATGCGGGTGAAGTGCGCCCTGTTTGTAGAGGTGACGGAAGAGGCCGATCTGGCGGCCCTGGACTGGGACGCCCTGCCCCAGCCGGTGCTGGTGATGGGCGGCGGCTCCAACCTCCTCTTTACCAAAGACTTTCCCGGCACAGTCCTTCATGTGGCCATCTGTCATTCCTCCCATTCCTGTCATTCTGAGCGAAGCGAAGAATCTGTCGAGCAAAGCGAAGAATCTGTCACCTGCGGCGCCGGGGTGGTCTTCGACGATTTCTGCGCCTGGGCGGCGTCCGAGGGCCTTTGGGGCCCCGAGAACCTTTCGCTCATTCCCGGCGAGGTGGGTGCATCGGCTGTGCAGAACATCGGCGCCTACGGCGTGGAGGCCAAGGACATCATCGCCGGTATCCGCGCCTGGGACCGCACCGTCGCGCGCTTTGTGGAAATCGACCCGGCCCAATGCGCCTACGGCTACCGCACCTCTCGCTTCAAGACCGAGTGGAAAGGCCGATATGTCATCACCGCCGTCACCTACCGCCTCAGCCGCACGCCGCAGCCCCGTCTGGACTACGGCGGCGTCCGCAAAGCCCTGTCCTGTCATGCTGGGCGCAGCGAAGAATCCCTGACCCCGCAAGACATCCGGGAGGCCATCATCGGCATCCGCCGGCAGAAATTGCCCGACCCTGCGGAGGTGGGCAGCGCCGGCAGTTTCTTCTGCAATCCCGTCATCTCCCGCGAGCACTTCGACCGCATCGTCGCCACCGCCCGCGAGGACAACGGCCCCGCCTATGAAGTGCCGCATTACGACACCCCGGACGGCATCAAAGTCCCCGCGGCCTGGATGATCGACCAGTGCGGTTTCAAAGGCTGCCGGCAGGGGGGTGCTCAGGTGTATCCCGGGCAGCCGCTGGTGATTGTAAACGCCACAGGCACAGCGACTCCGCAGGAAATCATCGGCCTGGAGCAGCAGATTATCCAAACGATTGAACGCAAATACGGTATCACCCTTCATCCCGAGGTAGAACATGTCTAAATTTATCATCGAAGGCGGACACAAACTGTCCGGAACCATTACCCCGCAGGGCGCCAAGAACGAAGCCCTGGAAGTGATCAGCGCCGTGCTCCTGACCAGCGAGCCCGTCACCATCAGCAACATTCCGGAGATTCTGGACGTGAAGAACCTCATGGAACTGCTGCAGAACATGGGCGTCAAAGTGACCCGCCTCGCCAAGGGCATGTACACCTTCCAGGCCGATGAGGTGGACACCGCCTACATCGAGACCGAAGAGTTTGTGGCCAAGTGCGCCAAACTTCGCGGTTCGGTAATGGTGGTGGGACCGCTGCTGTCCCGTTTCGGCCATGCCTGGTTTGCCAAGCCGGGCGGAGACAAGATCGGCCGGCGCAGGGTGGACACCCACCTGGACGGCATGGTGAAACTGGGGGCCGAAATGTCCTACGACCCTTCCCGCCGCGCCTTCCACCTGACGCAGGAAGGCCGCCTCACGGGCCGATACATGCTGCTGGACGAGGCATCCGTCACCGGTACGGCCAATATCGTGATGGCCGCCGTGCTGGCCAAGGGGACCACCACCATCTACAACGCCGCCTGCGAACCGTATCTGCAGCAACTCTGCAAGATGCTCAACCGCATGGGCGCTTTCATCGACGGCGTGGGGTCCAATCTCCTGCGCATCCATGGCGTGGAGGCCCTGCACGGCACGTTGCACAAGATCCTGCCCGACATGATCGAGGTGGGCTCCTTTATCGGCATGGCTGCCATCTGCCAAAGCAGCATCACCATCAAAAACGTCTCCTATTACGACCTGGGCATCATTCCCGACTCCTTCCGCCGCCTGGGCATCAAACTGGAGCAGCAGGGAGATGACATCTACGTCCCCGCGCAGGACAGTTACGAAATCGACTCCTTCCTGGACGGCTCCATCATGACCCTGGCCGATGCCCCCTGGCCCGGCCTCACCCCGGACCTGCTGTCCGTGATGCTGGTGGTGGCCACCCAGTGCAAGGGCAGTGTGCTCATCCACCAGAAGATGTTCGAGAGCCGCCTGTTCTTCGTGGACCGTCTCATCGACATGGGCGCCCAGATTATCCTCTGCGACCCGCACCGGGCGGTGGTGATCGGCCACGACCACCGCATCACCCTCAAGGCCGCGCGGCTGGTGTCGCCGGATATCCGTGCCGGTATCGCCATGCTCCTGGCCGCCATGAGTGCCCGGGGCACCTCCACCATCGACAACATCGAGCAGATTGACCGCGGTTACGAAGACATCGAAGGCCGCCTCAATGCCCTCGGGGCGCATATTACCCGTGCGTAGCCGTTACATGGCCAAGTCAAAAATTCTCCTCCTACTGCTGCTGTTATCCTGCGGTGGGCCTGTTCCGGTAAAGGAACAGGAGGATTGTACAATCGTCAAAGCCGATACGATTTATTATTCGGATGGAAGTTGGGTTTCCGGTGAGCATCTTTTTTATTCTTCCAAGTCGCCAGCTGTTTTTCGGCCCTGGCCGTTTTGGATAGGAATATTGACTATAGTCGCCGGAAGTGTTACAGGTCTTTTCGCGCTGGGTAGGCGATATCGAAGAAAACTATATGAAAGGGAAGCTGCAGAGTCACAAGCTGTTCTTGCTTTATTACAAGACCGGGTCCATTTAGTTAAATCTTTGGCCGAAACACATGAGAAAACGGTTCTGCAGAACAGGGCTGTATCTTATCATGACCAGTTGGAGGCGCTTCAGGAAACGGTACGACGATATCATGACTATTTGGGTCAGTTACGGACAGACCAGTCATTCATGCAAAATTTGGAATCGGCCTTGGATGCGGGGATGGGGAAAGTTATGACCAAAGCCCGCCATCTTCTTGGGACATCAATATCGACCGAGGATTACCGAGTTTTGGCTTTGTATCTGGCCGGTATGAAGCCTTCTTCTATCAGTTTTGTTACGGGCATCTCCCCGGGCACACTTCGAACAAAAAAAAGCAGGATTAAAGGCCGATTGGAAAAATGTACTCCATCTCGTGATCGGGATTTTATCCTTCGTCGGTTAACCCAGAATTAGCTCATTCACTTCATTTGAAGGGGTGTAACGATTTATTTTTAAGCACGCCTGATAATCAGGCTTTTACGAGTGTTGCGTAACGTTTTGTTTTTGCTGAAAGTCACGCAATACCGTAATTTTGCAAAAAATACTTATGTATGAAAAAATTAATTGCTATTCTATTATTTGTAAAATAGAATCGCTTATGAATGCAAGATATTTTTGTGTTCTTGGAGTTGTTATATCCATCGCTTGTGCTCCCAAAATTGAGGAAGAACAGGTATTGGAGGCAGATTTAATCTTTTCTTCCCGTATTCCTGAAAAAGAATGGATAAGAGTTTCCGCGGATTCTATTGACAGAGTTTTTGTTGATGACAATATTGCCTGTATTGTGTCAGGAAAGGAAAAAAAGGGGCATTTTTTTCTGACATTATTCAATTTGGGTTCAGGGGAAAAAATCGGTTCTTATTATCCATATGGGTCAGAAATAGGGGAGGTCTTACTGCCATTTTTTACGAAGAGCCAACATCAGTTGCTAATGTATGATCCTGTAAAAAAAATGGCGGGCATTATTGATATCCCTGTTATATTGGATAGTGTCGACTATCATCCGATGCTATTTCACACAAATATTTTTTCTCAGGAAATCATACCGTTTAAAAAGCGGCTTTTGTTTTTGAACCCTAATTCATTTGATGGAAAAGCACCACGTGTAATTATTTCAGACAGAAATTGGAATTATGTGGAAAGGCATAAGTATTCTTTTGATGCTTCCAATGTTGTGGACGGGAGTCTTCAATATAATCCATCAAGAAAAAAAATCGCTTTTCTAGCCGATTACATTCCTGTTATAGAGATTATGAACGAAAATGGAGACCTCATTAGAAGGATTCATTTCCCGCATTCCGTATGTGACTTCGAAACCGTATATCATTCAAACTCTAATATTACAGAGTATCTTTATCCTTATCGTTCATCCCCTACTTTTCCAGATTACTCGTTTTGCGGCTCAGACAGTAACGAGGATTATATTGCATGCATTTATTGGAGAGAGGATTGGACTTATGTAATTCTGATATTAGATTGGGAAGGACATATCATTGACGGCTTTAACCCGGTAAATAAAGTGATACAAATCTCCATATCAAGTGATGGAAAACGAGTTTTTTGTTGGGAATCAGAAGAGAATAATAGTGTTTTGAGAGAATATGCTATTTTACAATAACAGGTTATCAGCTTTGTGCATAGGCATCTTGTTACTGATATCAAATCAATTCGGCAATGCTCAATCATTTGCCTTGACTTCTAATGATGATTTTGGCAAAGTTCAGATGCTTTATATGGACGATGTCGCTTATCCAATGTTTGATCTGGATGAGGAAGTCTTACGCGTTGTGTATTCTGTTAATTTAGGGTTTGAAAAGGATACGACAAGACGGATTGAGATGCAATACGTATTACAAGTTGGTCCATCCTATTCAAAATATGTATCTTTGGAACGATTTCAATCCGATTCTTTGTTATTAAATGGCGACTCTCAGATTTTTAAACGTGCCCAATTGTATAATAACAAGGCGAATTTTTTACTGGTAGAGGACTGCTACTATATCTCTCGTACAGAGAGCCGCCTCACCTTTACGGGACGTTTGGCCGCAGATGACTTTCGATACGAAGAAATCCTTCCAGAGATTTCGTGGAGATTGAGCAGGGAAGAAAGGGAGATATGCGGATATAAATGTATGAAAGCGACGGGCCAATTTCGAGGACGCTTGTACGAGGCCTGGTTTGCTCCTAAACTTCCATCTCCGGCTGGTCCATGGAAAATCCAAGGTCTCCCAGGTGTTATATTATCCGTTCAGGATTCGGAAAAGGCTTGTATGATAGAAGCAACTAGAATTATCGAAGGGAGTGGCAAAATACGAATGAGTGAGTATCCTTATATTAAAGTCAGCAGACAGCAATACGAAAAAATGCAAAGGCAAATCTTGCATGATCCGATTCTTTTTGCCCAAAATCATTCAAGTCGTTCCAATTGGATTACGAATATCTCTGAAAATCACGTTCCTCAAAGATTACCTCAAATAATACAATTAGAAAAATGAAAACATGGTTTTCTGTTTGCTTCTTTTACGAATTTTTGTCGGACGGGCAAGTACCGGAACAGCATGCGAAGGTATTGACGGAAACTATTATTTTGAATGCGATGGACGAGGTGACAAGATCTGTCATTCTATTACAATGAATGGCGAAACAAGGGATTGTCATGGGAAAAAAACAAAGCAGTTGCTCCCATTTGTCAACGAATAGCGTTAGGCTTTTTCCCTTTTTATTGGTTCTATGTTTTTATGGACAAACTGTTCAGGCGCAGACAATAAAGGGAAAGGTTCTGGATATCGAATCTGGATTGCCACTCGCTGGTGCTGTTGTCCGGGCGAGTGGCAATCCAGAGATATCAAATACTTACCAACTTACCAATCAACAGGGGTTATTCAAGTTGACGATTTCTAGGATATGTGATTCTCTGCAGGTTTCTTTTCTGGGCTATCAAACTGTGATGCTGCAGCGACCATTTGCGGATTCTCTAATCATTAAACTGAGAAGAACACGAGAGTCGTTAAATGCCGCCATTGTGGCGGCCACAAAAGTAACGGTTGCAGGTGACACGATCCGGTATAATGTGAATGCGTTGAAAAGAAAAGAGGACGTCGTTCTCTCAGACATGCTTTCCCGCATACCTGGCGTAGAAGTTGACAAACAAGGATTTGTCAAATATAATGGAGTACGGATCAATCGTTTTTATGTAGAGGGAAAGGATGTATTGGAAAACAACTACAACCTGGCCACACGAAATCTTTCCATAGAGGCGATCAAGGAAGTAGAAGTGCTGGAAAACCATCAGCCGGTGAAATTGTTGCAGGGGGTGACTACCTCTGAGCGGGCGGCCTTGAACATTGTTTTGAACGAAAAGGCCAGAACAAAGGTCAATTGGGGCGTTTCAGGCGGATTGGGTGCGGCCACAGAAAAGCCAAATGTGACAGCGTCGGCGAGGCTGTCGGCCTTCTATGTGGGAAAAAAGTTTTCCACCATGAATGTCGGGGGATATGACGACCAGGGGTTTGCCCTGCGGGAGCAGGACTTTGCCCCAGAGGCGGGGCAGCCTTACGGGCATCATGACATGGCCCGCTTTCTGGAGGACGGGGTTTCGCAAGCCCCGCTGTCGGACAGGAGGTCTCTGTTTAACCGGAGCCGGGAAGTCTCAACCGTCAATCAAGTCCCTTTCAGCGAAACGGCCACGCTGGGAGTAACGCTGAAATATGGCGCGGACAACAAGGCGTCGGAGTCCTCTCAGACGGCCGTGTACAAGTCTCCGGATGCGGAAGACAGGACTCTTGACAGAGTGGTGAATAAATCGGATGGCATGCGCACGGCATCGGCCCTGCTGTCGTTTCGGAACAATGGAAAAAAAGTATATCTTTCCAATCAGTTGTATGCCGATTGGACTTTTTCCGGAGGCGAAACGCTCGTGAGCGGAGGAATGAACCGGCTGCAGAACACGGAAGGGCGCCTGTGGAATGTGGACAATAATGCATCGGCCAGTTTCAAAGTGGGAGACCGCCTGTACTCGGTAGAATCTTTCACGCAGTTGGCCGGGATGCGCGAATCTCTGTCTCTGGACGCAGATGCGCTTCATCAGGATGTGTCGGTGTCTTTTTTCTGCCAAAACCTGTCTGTTTCCGGAATCAGCCGTCGCAGCGGAAACTGGCGTTTTTCCGTGCGTCCCGGGATGGATTTCCTTTTGTACAATCGTACTTCATCGTTGGAGGGCCTTCCCATCCGAATCCCTGACGCCACGGAGGGGACAAGCCGGGTGAATCTGCTCAAAATCGGCCTGGAAGGAGAGGCGACATACCGGAAGACCCCTGTGGAAGTGGTGTTGTCGGCGGATGTCAGAGGCGGACGGTACCGTCTCGGCAACGAGACTTCAGGGTTTCCACTGGGGGGAATCTATGCCCGGTTCAAATATCTTACCGGCAGGTGGGACTTGTCGGCTCGGGCGTCAGCGGGCTTTCAGGATACGGATTGTCAAGAACTTGGGGGCCCTGCCATTCTGACGGGCTATTACACTTTATGGAAAGCAAGAAAGCGGGTGGCGGTCACTCCTTTCGGCCTCGTCTCTTTGGAAGGACGCTTCCGGGAGCCGGTTTCCGGATGGAACAGCCGGGTGTCGTCGGCCCTGAATTGGAGTCGTTCCTTTCTCTCTGCGCGTGACTTGTACAATGATTTCGTTTTGGGATACCTGACGGATGTTACGGTCCCTCAGTTTTCCGTTACAAGCAGATTGGAATTGACCAAAGGCCTGTTTTCCATTAACGGAAACATAAGTTTCTCCCTGGTTCACGCTTTTGTTTCTTCTTCCCTGATACAGAATGGCATCAGTGCAGACTATCGTTCACATCTGCTGAATCCGGAGATAAAGGCAAACATTTCTCTGAACCGCTGGTGGGGCATCTCCTCAGAGGCCAGGTTAAATGCCTACAAATACACGGCTTCCGGAGTGGCTTCTTCCTGGAATGTGGATGCGGCCTTCCGACTGAACCAGTCTTTCTATCTTTCCTCTTCCCTGTTTGCCGGCGCAGCGGTAGATTTGTACTATCATGCCGCCGTCGGCCGGCCCTATGTATTTCCTTCATTGTCTTTGACATGGAAAGGGCCGAAGGCCCTCAGGGTAAAACTGGAGGCGGACAACCTGGCCGACGTGCGCACTTACTCCTGGCGGTCGGAGTCGCCTTTGCTGACACAAAACTATCAAGTCAAAATACGTCCGCTTACCGTGTCGGCCGGTCTCGAATGGCGTTTTTGATTTTTTTTACTATTTTTGTAGTTTGATGGACTACAGCAAATACTTTTCGGCCGATGTACCTTCTTTCCTGCGCTCGCCCGTGCGGGAAATTTTCCGCAAGGTGGACCTTTCGGCCATTTGTTCCTTCGCGGGCGGATATCCGGCCGCCGTCACCTTTCCGCTGGCCGAAATCCCCGGCCTCACGGAGCGTGTGTTGGCCAAATACGGCACCAAGGCGCTGCAGTACGGTGCCACGCAGGGCGTTCCGGAACTGCGGGAACTGATTGCTTCCCGCTATGGCGTGCCCGTTTCGCAGGTGCAGATCACCACGTCGTCCCAGCAGGGGATCGACGTGTGTTCGCGGGTGTTCCTGGACCCTGGCGACGTGGTGCTGGCCAGCAACCCCGTCTATCTGGGCGCCCTGCAAAGTTTCAAGGCCTATCGGGCCGATGTGAGGGATATACCCTCGGGTGTCGCCGCCGACGGGTACTTGTCCGGGGGTGGACAAGCCCCCAAATTCATCTATGTGATACCGGATTTCAACAATCCTACCGGAAAGACGCTGACCCTGACGGAGCGGGAAAAACTGGTGGCTCTGGCCCGGGAACTGGACTGCCTCATCGTGGAGGACAGCCCGTACCGCGAACTGCGCTACTCCGGCGAGGCGGTGCCCACCATCCGTTCGATGGCGCCGGAACGCACGCTGCAACTGGGCAGTTTCTCCAAGATTTTTGCACCGGGGTTCCGGCTGGGGTGGATCATCGGCCCGGAACCGCTGCTGGAGCAGATTTACGTGTGCAAACAGTGCCTGGACCTTTGTCCGCCGGTGCTGGACCAATACCTGGCGGCCGAATTCTTGGGCTCCGGACTGCTGGACGCCAATTTGCAGAAGACCATTGCGGAGTACCGCCGCCGGCGCGACCTCATGGTCTCCCTGCTGGAAAAATACATGCCGGCGGGCGTTACCTGGACCTATCCGGAAGGCGGCCTGTTCCTCTGGCTTACGCTGCCGCCCGCCGTGGATACCGTGGCGCTGTACGACCGTGCCCTCGCCGCCGGCGTGGCCTATGTGGCCGGCTCCTTCTTCTACACGGACGGCAGCCACCGCAACACCATGCGCCTGAACTTCTCCTTCGTGGACGAAGCCAAGATGGAACCGGGAATCCGTCTCCTGGCCTCCCTCCTCGGTGGCAACCAAGTACCTGATTGTTAGATATTTACGTACAATCCTCTGCGCAAAAAGAGCAGAGGAATATATACAACACATTGAATGATAGATAGTTACAAATCACGGATTTTTAAGTTTTCCGGCGCCGGGAACGATTTTGTGGTGCTGGACGGCCGACAGGGGGGCATGGAGCCCTTCCGCGAGCCGGGCAGGATCGGCGCATTGTGCCGCGAGTACCATACGGACGGGCTCATGATTCTGACCCGTCCTGTCCTGGACCGCTCCGACCGGCCCGTTTCCCCGGACTTCGTGATGGAATTCTACAACCCCGACGGTTCCGGCGGCATGATGTGCGGCAACGGCGGGCGCTGCATCGTGGCCTTTGCCGATTATCTCGGCATCCTTCCGGCCGACGGCCGCACCTACCGCTTCCTCGCCCCGGACGGCGATCATATCGCGGAAATCCTCTCGAAGGAGCATTCGGCTCATTGGACGGTTCGGCTGAAAATGATTGATGTTCACGGAATTACGCCCATGAAAGACGGCTATTTCCTGAATACCGGCACGCGGCATTTCGTAAAATTCACGACCGGGGTGGACGGCCTGGACATGGAGGCCGATGCCAAGCCGCTCCGCTGGGATCCCGCCTTCCAGCCGGAAGGCACCAACGTGAATTTTGTGGAAGTCCGCCCCGACGGCCCTCACGTCCGCCCTGCTGAAAAGGGCGTGGAAGGGGAGACGCTGGCGGGCGGCCCCGGCCTCACGGCATCGGCCCTGGCCGCCTGC